>OASV01000003.1_pt1 | contig 311643 bp, 296 predicted proteins | sample 1494921 | NCBI WGS metagenome assembly OASV01 (sample SAMEA2579918, study PRJEB22360) | human gut metagenome
TCAATAATATAAAAATAAAATACAAGTTGTAAGATAGTAAAAAATATAATGCGTCAACCCTGCCCACACCTGCAAACTGTACAGCCTACAGATGCGGGCTGCACGGTTTACAGGTGTGGGCTATAAACTTATCGCCATTAAAGTTGGATTATTAAGCCGTGATCATCGGATTTATACGGATTCATTGCAACAAAAACAAGCTATCTTATGCATATAGGGCCTTTATTCGACTATTCCATTGATGATAGACAACCTGTTTTTGCTGGTAAAAGTATGATAGATACCTTTTTTTAAAGCTATCTATCATACTTATTCTTTTGACAATGAGAATACTATTAAAATGAATGATACTTATGATAGATGTTTTTCACTATGTAGCATTTAATTCAAATCTGTGTTCTAATGAAACAAACTTTTGAGACGGTTGCCCTGATTTATGTATACCTTTTCTATAAATATATAAATTAAATCATATATTTGTGCTTTCATTCAACTCATCCTCTTATTAAATTATGAAAGAAAACAAATACGACAATAGCGATTTCTTCAGTCAATATTCTCAAATGTCCCGCTCGGTGGAAGGCTTGAAAGGAGCCGGAGAATGGCATGTATTGCAGAAAATGCTCCCCGATTTTGCAGGGAAAAGAGTTTTAGACTTAGGCTGCGGATTCGGTTGGCATTGTGTCTATGCGATAGAACACGGAGCAACACACGTTACCGGAATTGATATTTCGGAGAAGATGCTCGAAGAAGCCCGGAAAAGGAATCCTTCTCCATTCATTGAACACCAATGCATGGCTATCGAAGACTTTGATTTCCAGCCGGATACTTATGACATTGTCATCAGTTCGCTAACCTTCCATTATCTTGAATCTTTTACGGATATATGCCGGAAAATCAATAACTGCCTGACTCCAGGAGGCGCCTTCGTCTTCTCCGTAGAACATCCGGTATTTACAGCCTATGGCAATCAGGAATGGCATTACGACCAGGACGGAAAGCCTATCCATTGGCCGGTAGATCGCTATTTTACGGAAGGCAAGCGCACAGCAATCTTTCTGGGCGAAGAGGTTGTCAAATACCACAAAACGCTGACTACGTATATAAACGGACTCCTTCAAACCGGATTTGAGATATGCGAACTTATAGAGCCACAACCGGACGAAAGATTGCTGGATACCATCCCAGGAATGAAAGATGAATTACGGCGTCCGATGATGCTTTTGATCTCTGCCAAGAAAAAAAGTAAAGACGCAAAGCTATGAGATTCAAGGCATTGAAAAATAATAGATAAAAAACATTCGTTTAGCTATTGTTAATTAAAAAATACTCCCTATCTTTGCACCGCTTTTGAAAAGAACAACCCTTCAAAAAAGTAGCGGGGTGTAGCGCAGTCCGGTTAGCGCACCTGCTTTGGGAGCAGGGGGTCGTGGGTTCGAATCCCGCTACCCCGACTACAAAAAGACAGAAAGGGTTATTATAAAAGCACTTCGGGATGTAGCGCAGTCCGGTTAGCGCACCTGCTTTGGGAGCAGGGGGTCCCAGGTTCGAATCCTGGTATCCCGACAAAATTAAAAGAATATCAATTAGTTACATACATAAATGTATTCTTTTTAACTCGATCTTCAAAGTGTCTATAATTGTCTTTTAGTTGGTAAATCGTCAATATACAATTAAAAGTGATTATTATGGCAAAACAAAAGTCTATTGTTATCTTACCACACCTAAAAGATTGTGGTGGTGATTTGAGTAAAACATGGTTCGTAGAGTATTCATGTCGCAATCCTCAAACAGATGAAATGAAACGATTCCGGGTCTATAACGGTTTTGCAAAATTAAAGACCAAAGAAGAACGTTACGCTTTCGCAGAAAAAATCATAAATGACATTAAGGAGAAATTTGCTAAGGGGGAAATTCCATTCTTAGACACAAAAGTTAGCTACAATGATGAGTTGCTATATCATAACATTGCGAAACGATGGGGTAATGAAAGAAAAGGTTCTATCGGAATACGTACATATCTCTCTGATTTCTTAGCAATTAAAAAAGTAGAAGTAATTCCTCACTCTTTTCAGACTTATAAATCCAAACTCCGCATATTTTGTGAATGGGTGGAGCAAACTGGTTTGGACAAAAAAAACATTTGTTTTTTCGAACAGAATTCAATATGCGAATTTCTATGCTATATTGTAGAAAAGCATGATGTAAGCCAGCGAACAGTGAAAAAGTACACTCAAATATTACATGGTTTCTTTGATTATTTACTAAAGGTAAAAAGGATTATAGATACTAATCCGGTACATGATATACCTAATATGGGTAGCATTAAAGATGAAGCAGCCAAACCAATTCCTGACCGGGAGCGTCAGTTACTATCAAAGCACATAAAGGAACATGATCCTCAATTATGGTTAGTGTGTCAAATGGAATATTATTGTGCCATCCGTCCAAATGAGTGCAGACAACTACAAATTGGAGACATAGACTTTGACAATCACATAATAACAGTCCCCAAAGATATCAGTAAGAATCGACAGACCGAATCGGTAAACATTCCACGCCAATTATATGACTATATATATAATATCTTGAACCTCGATACACATCCCAAAGATTTTTATATATTCTCTCATAATGGTGTCCCTGGCAAAACAATGTTGGGAAAGAATAATTTTAGATTTAGGTTTGATAAAATACGTGATCGACTCAATGTTTCAAATCAATACAAATTATACAGTTTCAAACATACAGGAGGGGTAAAACTTGTAAATGAAGGTATTGATACTTGGGAACTACAACGTCACTTTCGTCATAAATCTATTGATACTACAGAACGATACATTAGAAGAAACTTCGCTGTAAAAAGCGATAAAATAAGAAATGATTTTCCCGATATCTAACGTACAACCTACAACCTAAAAGAGGCAACGAACGCTGCCTCTTTTAGATTATTTATTTCGGCTATACACTCCCCCCACTGCAATTATCAGAGCTATAATGATATATGCTTTATTTTTATGTAAATCCCACCATGATAACTCTACGACCTTTTCTTTTTGGCTCAATATAGCATTCACCTTACTACTAATAGTATCTAATCGGTTAGAAAACTGTTGTAAGGTAAGAGATAATGTTTCATCAACTTCTGTTCGTTCCTGATCCTGCTTAGTTGCAGTAGTGATACTTTCTTTCACCGGATATTGTTTCCCTGTTGAATCCGGAGCAGATAAGTAAACAGTTGTATTTTCAATCTTCAGATCACGAAGTTTGTCAGTAGTAATTTTCGTTTGCTTATTCACATCCAGCCGTAGGGATTCTATTAAGTTTCGCAGATACAAAAAGTCCCCTGAATAGTCAATCTGCTTTTGTGTATCGATGTTACGAGAAGTTTTGCAAGATGACAACCATATTCCTGACATCAGGAATATGGTTATATAAATTAGCGCTTTCATGGCAAGATCACTGTATTACGAAGAAAATTAGAAAACTCGGAACGAACGTCAAAGCAGGGACAAGCCTTGATGTATTCTGCCGGTTCAACTTCACCGGACCCGTCCAAATCGGATGAAGTATCACGATGTCCGAGAACCTCGACAATATCATACTCCTTACATAACTTTGCTACCAGCTCACGTAAACTAGTTTTTTGAGCAATCGTTCGTGTATCAGCAGGCTTTCCAGAGGCGTCCAGTCCTCCGATATAACAGATGCCAACACTATGCTTATTATACGAAGACTCTGAAAATCCTTTGGTATTACAATGCGCTCCATCAATGCTTAACGGTCGCCCATTCTCAACCATTCCGTCAAGGTCGATCACATAATTATAACCGATCTGACTAAAGCCTCTTTGTTTGTGTATCCGGTCAATGTCTTTTGCACGTAAATCCTGCCCGGCACGTGTGGCCGAGCAGTGGATAATAATCGAATCAATAGTTTTCATTTCTTTTCCTCCCATTTTAATTAATAATCACTTGGCGGCTGCCGGTTAGAGCATCCGCGAACATCACATTTTTTTATCTCTGATTCTTTCAGCCGTAATTCCAATTCATGTTTATCATGAATAAGCTGTAACTTCTCCGCCTGTTCCTGACGAAGCTCTACATAGATAGCATCAATTTTCGTATCACGTTGAGCAATACGCTCTTCAAGCCAGGCAACTTGTTTCCGCTCGTTTTCATTCTCTGCTGCATCTGCTGCTGCATCCTCTTTCCTTGCATCAGTCTTCCGATTGACGTAGAAATTTACAATCCATTTAATTGCCTCCAAGCCTCCTAAAGCTCCGAGTATTGTTAGCCAATCGTTTAGTTCCATTTATACCTTTATATTTTCAGTTTAGACTCTAGATTCTGTCTATTCTTATTAGAATCCGTTATATGGGCACCAATGCGTTGTAACTTCACTTTCTTTTCATCAAAATCGATTGTTACACGATTTATGCAATATGCAGATTCATCACCTGTACTTCTTTTCAAATCTGAATATTTATATTGCTGTGGCCTATCCTGATCTATCACTAATTGCAATTGTTCTGGAAAAAGTGGAAGATATTCGCATACATCCCAATGCGTATGACCACCAATATGAAATAAGAATTTACAAGGAGTACTTGCGGAAAAATCTTCATTTATAGTTAATTGAGTACCATTTACATCACCACAGAAGAAAGTGCCTTCTATCACCGTTTTCTTCAAGTAAGCATCCATGATTTTAGGAAGGATCAAAGGGTCGCAGGACTTGCTCTTGTCCGAAGCGTTATTAATTGATTCATATTCATAGTTATCCGGTGCTTTTTCTGAAATAAACTCGCCCATATTCTCATTTCGATATGCTGATACAGGTTGGTGATGCGCAAGAATCAGATAATAACTAGAAGGAGTATTCTTCAGCAAGTTAATAAACCAGTTCATTTGCTTCTGTGAATATACAACACCATGCTGTGAACCTGATGGAGTTCCAACCTCTGTGTATTCATATTCATCAAAGGAAATTATACGGATAGTATTCTTGTCTACAACAAAGTCTTTATGCCAGTAACTCCCTGCGCCTTCAGGATCACCCATTACGGCTCTGGTTGTCATATACGGAGTGATATAATTAGCCTTCGCATCCGCTTGATTATGAGCGAAATCATCCGCTACATCATGATTCCCTAACATCACAAGAAACCTGTCACTTGATGCAACAACTTGTTTCATTTCGGAAGTAAGCTGCAAATCACCTGTAACAAGCGTATATATACTCTCGTCTGTGTCCATCAATTCCTTACACTTATTTAAGCCGTAGATTGATTTATGAGTGTCTGATATATGAAAGAAAGAGAATGATTCCTGAAAGCAGAACGCTTTATTTATAAACTCCGTTAAAGTGAGGCCATTTACATCCTCTCCGTCCGAAAAGCGTCCTACTGTTCCCCGGATTGGATTGATTCCTGTTAAATAAACTGCATCAGATACCGTTACAGGCAAAGGTTGCAGATTGTTAGATTTATCGGATAATTGTACTATCTTCTTTTCCATATCACCCTGCTATACATAGTTGAAAACCCTGATATGTCTTGATATAAGAAACGTCTTTTGTATCATTTGACCAGAAATCCGCCATTTGTACACGCGTGGAAAGTTTATCTACATCATTGATAGAGATCGACTTGACATAACCAGGCGCATATTCCTCACCGGATGCATTACCATCAACTTCCACTTTTATCTTCGTTGGAGAAGTTGCAGGAAAACCGTCCCCTGCCTTAATGCTACCTGCATACTGTACATTGATAAGACCGCCCATGTAGAATATATTAGCGCTTTGTACATCATAACGTCCGGAATATGAGCTCTTTAATATGTTTGCAACAAATACAGATTCGGTTGTCGAATATGTATCCAACGGACCTTCATAATACAAATGCGTCATCTCTGTCCTAATATCACCATTGTTGAAATTCTTATTATAAAGAATCTTACCTGCCGCTTCCGTAGTAGTTATAATACCATCATTTAGCACGATTCCAGTCAGACTATCACAATCATATTTTGAATCAATTGAATAAAGTTTAGAAATAACACCTCCCGTTTCTTTATACCCAAGAAAATCAAGCTTAGGCTCTATACCCAAAAGTGCAGTATGACGATCGTACTCTTCTTGTGTAGCTCCAGCAGAACCTTTCAGTAATATTCCACCATCAGCAAGTACACGTCTACAGAATTCTGAAATAACCGTGCTTGCACCGGAATCGTTATAAGTTACTGTTACATCTTTTTCAGCATAAATAAGTGGGTTGTAAGATGATGCCGCTTTTATCTTCACTAAGCTACCGGAGGCACCCTCTTTCACTGTCAAGACACCGGAAGAATTGATTGAAGCATAATTGGCTCCTGAAACGATAGACCAGTTAACGCCTTTCTGTGTTGTAGACGCGGGGGAATATGATACCGAATATGTGCCGGAGACACCATCAATGGAAGCCTCACCAATTATGCTTATACCTGTTACTTTAATATCACCCGAAGGTGTGGGAGACACATCCAAGTGTGTATCGAAAGTACTATCTATAAAAAATGCAAGTCCTGCCATAATAGTATTTTTAAAAGTTATATATTTTATCATTTATTATTTCGTAGGTTAGACTTCCTGAAATTCCCGAACTATTAAGAACTTCGATGAAATGCGAAGATACCTTTGCAACATCAAATCCATTCTCTGTATAATTCATCACATCCTTTCCGGTAGAGTCAGGGAAGTGATAACCGGATTCCAACACTTTCAGGATTATAGAGGACAGATAATCGGCACTTCCCGAAGACGATGCTATTAATTTTTTCACCTCATCTGAAAGCATATCTGATGTTACCACGCCAGTTGCAAGAATCAGAGAAAGGAAATGAGCTGATATTTTTGCAACATCAAAACCTTTCTCTGTGTAATTCATCACATCTTTCCCCGTAGAGTCAGGAAAATGAAAGCCGGGTTCATTGACTTTCATGATAAACGAAACTGATTCAAGAGAATTATTCATAGCCTTTATCGAAGCATCAAGTATTTTTATCGCATCAGCGTTAGCCTTTCCTTTGTCACCCTCATAGGCTGTACCGGGCGCTTCGCCCAGATTCAGTGTATTTATTAACTCTTTTACTTCGTCAGACAGCATCTCTTCCGATATTACTCCCGTTGAAAGAATGAGTGACAAAAGGTGTGCTGAAACCTTAGCAACATCAAAACCTTTATCGGTATAGTTCATTACATCTTTACCCGATGAATCAGGAAAGTGGAAACCGGATTCCTGCACCGTGTTGACACTGTTAGTCAAGCGCCCTATATCAGAAGCGTTATTCAGGGTTTGAGCCTTAATAGTATCCGTTTCTTCCTTTTTCGCATAATCATTCAAGTCGACACCGGGGGTATCAGCCGGGGATTTCCCTGTACTGTACCATATTCCGGATACATCACAAGCATACACTATTCCCGGATAGGAATTGCCAACATAGGCATAATCCCCGACACGTGGAAGGGGAATTTTTGCTTTCAGGCTACTTTCAGAAGTGAAATATCCTTTGAAATACTTCAAAGAAGATTTTAAGGATTCAATTTCCATTGAAGTCTTCTGAAAATTTTCATTAATCGAGGTAGCAACATCTCCCCAACTAGCCGTTTTTTTTATTTCGTTTAGTTCCATACGACAATTTCACTTATCCATTTAAACCAAAATTTATATCTTCTGCCACCCATCTTGTATTGGAAGAATCTGCATCAAAGCAAATACCTGTAAGTCTAATAATGCCATGTCCTAATTTACCAAAGCTAATTTGTGTATCCCCCGTTACAACTCTCGTGTTTGTACCTTCTTTATAAACAATAAAATCACTTTGATTTGCAAACTTAATTTCGTATGTTAATATTGCCCTAAGAACATAATAAGGTAATATAATTTGCTTAATAGAACCTTTAGGTACAGTAGGCAACTCTACATAATTGGTATTCATTGCATATTGTTTATCAAACAAATCTCCATATGCTTTACCATCTTTATCCCACATAATGGCCTTGTTCGCCAGCCAACCACTACCGTCCTCATTCAAAAGAATCTTCTCATTTGCAATAGAGACCTTTCCAGAAAAGACACCACCCAAAGCATAAATGTATCCGCGTAAAACAACATCGTTCAGAATTGTGCGCCCACCATGGGTAAAAACAATCTTTGCAATACTGTTCAGCTCCTCATCGGTAGGTTGATAAGATGGATTGTCTTTATACTTTGCAACTGTTGAAATCGCTTGTTCAAGCGTACCACCCCCAAACGCAAACACGTCATCGTCATTATTATATATACCACTGATACCTGCCGTCACTCTTTGCATCCGGCCATCCTTATAATTACCCAACTGCAGTATATTAGCAAGTACCAGACCGCCAAGAATATCTACTGAACCGTCTTTTATTGCTGACGTAAGATATTCCAATTCTTGATAATGGGCCAGTTCAGAAGTGTTATCCATCATGGATGCCCCCCATGATGATGGAACAGTCCCCCTTTCCAGCTGTAGCTCGCAGAAACTACCTGTTACAGAGTGGATAGATAGAATACTTCCCGCAGAAAGTGTCTTAAAACGGCAGATATAACGTTTGTACTCATCTGTCAGAGGGATTGTTTCCGCATAACCGCCACACGAAAATGTTACACTTGTTCCTTTACCATAAAAAGAAAAGATATATGATTCCCCTGGAATAATTCTATAGAATAAGGCTTGCGTCATACTGCCGGACTTTATGACAACCTCTTTCCCCGACATGGAGATTTCGGATTCCTGCGCAACAGCATTAACAACATCCCAATATTTCAGAGATGGAGAATACAACTCCGATGTTACGTCAAGAGAAGTGTCCGAATTCAAGTTAGCCGTTTGGTAGTCACCTGTAAAACCGGAATTACGTAACAGATTATTCTTTCCAAATTCAATGCCGCCAATCGCACTATCTGCCGCCTCTTTAATTCCTTCCGGTAACCCGTCAAGACTCTGCCAACCGGTAGAACCGGGCTGAATATGTAATTTACCGGAAAGCTCATTTCCGGATGGGGACAACACTGTTACTTCCCTACCTTCAAGAGAATAGGAATCGATTCCGGCATATTGTTTAAATGAGGGAGAATCAGAACCATAGGAAGAGATAACAATAGCATTTTGCCTCTCTTTATATAGACGGTTCCCAAGTTGGCAGATATTGTCACCAGCAGCCGGAACAGTACTCCCTGTATCGCAATCATCCTTACTCAAGTCTATATAATCATCTCCAACGCCAACGACTAAACGCCAATAATATTGATTACTGACATTATCATAGATGCCTTCCTTAACATTTATATCACGGCATTGGGCCTGATCATTTTCTGCAAAAAGATTTTGTACAGCTTTACTTCCGTCATCAGCTTTCATAAAGCAACGGTAATAAGTATCGTACTCTTCGACACGAATACACGTCATTCCGGCAGGAGACAATATCTGTTGCCCGCCAACATGAGTGGAATGACGAATTTCGAGAGTATCAAAAACAGCTTTTAAGCGGATATAAATTTCATCCGCCTCAATATATGTTTTGCCGTTTTGAGGATTTACCTTGAAGCATCCGCCACTGCCTAAAATACCAGAAAGAAAGTCGCCTAATTCAATGCCTTCTTGGGCTTTTATAAGTCCTTCAGAAACAAGACCTTTCAAAAAAGTAATTAATCCGGCGGCTGTGTCACTATCTACCTTAGAAAGTTTTTTATCCAGTTCCTGTGCTATCAAATCAAATAAATCATCAACAGTAGTAAACTTCCCATCTAATTCCTGGAAGTTTACTACAATTTTGGCAAAGTTTCTCTGCAGCTTGAGCCGTACGTCACGTCCGGTATCATTCGCTCCGTTCCACGGGACTATATTTTCATAATTATTATCCATCACGCACTATGTAAGTTCTAATTCATTTCCATCAAATTCTAACAATAGAATTTGCCAGCACATTCCATATTCAAGAGTATCTGTATCTATAAAATTCAGCATATAGTCAGCAAAGCGATTTGTTTCTAAAGTGCTTTGCTTACGAAGTCGGGCATGCTCAACCTTGACTATGCCCTGACTTTTATTACGTTCATAACTATAACTCATAAAAGCAAATGAGAAGACTTCTCCCCGTTCGCTTTTCTCTTTCATTCGACGAATTGCTTCATATATTTCCATACTACAAAAGTACCTTCCAGATAAGCCTTAAAAAAGGACAATAAAAAACCCCAAGTCCTCACGGATTTTGGGGCTAGTTTCATTTAGTTTTAACTTTAAACTTGTGACAGGAAAGCGTCTCCCGACGCAAATACTCCTCTATAACAAACACATTGCAAATATACTCTCCTTTCTTGCCTTAAAAAAGGACACTAACCACGACTCACATTCCTTTCCATTCTCTCTAATTTTTTAATCCCATCACGAACAGCTCGCGAATCAACAATTAAATCTTTCTCAAGAATAGATTGAAGCAAATCATTATTCGTATTCAAAAGAACGAATAGTTTACGCAATGTCTCTTCGTCCATGATATGACCGCTAACAGTATATCGGGAGGAAGAAGATACTGAATCATCAGAATAACCACCACTATATTTACCACTTTTAGTACGTACCTGCTCTAAAATTTGTGTAGTGTTCAACATTCGGATTGTTCCATTCTTTTGCGCAACATTGAAAACATCAAGAAATTGGCGCACATGAGGATTCTCTACTCCCTCATGATTGGTCACGAATTCATTTTTATGAACGGGAATAACTCCAGAAACATCATCCGGATTTCCTGTTTTAGTATATCCTTCAACATATTCATCAGAATAACCACCGGACTTCAAGCCCTTCGCTTCATCCCGTTGCTGTTTGGCTACAGCTATCTGTGCCGCACCACTAGCTACAGCTGCCGCAGCTGCAATGGCACCAAGAGCCGGACCAACAATAGGAATACCGGCCATTGCCTTATATGCTTCCATTGCAGCAACAGCAGTACTTGCAGTAATTTGTAAAACCGATACGGCAAATTGTTTGTCTGCATATTTCCTCTTTACCTGATTTAGGGCCTCTTCTTTCTCTTCTTCTAACTTAGTTGTATCCTTCCCGGCTTTCTTGGCGGCTTTTATTTCCTTGTCATATTTATGAGTTACTTTGTTCATTTCTGCATCTTGGAATCCCTGAACAGCAGAAGAAGCACTACTCATTATACTACTCACAGCATTAAAATACTGTTCACTTCCTTCTATCTTTTTCTGAATATATTCATTATTGATTTTATTTTTTGCTATTTCGTATTCTTCCTCTGAAAGCAGCCCTTTTTTATGTTCCTCCTCAAGAGCTTTCAGTTTTAAATCTCTAATATCCTCGGCAGCGTCCAACTCATATTTTTGTATAACAGTAGCCCTATCCTTCGCTCCTTTTTCCTCAATTTTTCTCTTCGATTCTTCATATACAACCGTAAGAAGAGTAATATCCAACCCATTCTTTCGAGCTAGTTCTAATTGAGATTGATAAAAGGTTTCCAACGCTGCCAATTGTTGATCTGCGGAAGCCAAACCGTTCATCTTGTTAAACTGGCTACTGAAATTCTGAATTTGATTAGCACTATCCCGAATGATCTTATTACGTTTATCACTAATTTGTTGTTCAAGATTGAGAATGTTATCCCCTGCCTCCTTTAAGGCTTTGGCTTTGACCTCTCCATTTTGGAATTCAAGTTCAGCAACATCGTTTTTATAATCTTTTGCTATTTCGAGTCTGGAATATAGAGAGGCAATCTCAATAGCTAAAAGGCGATTTTTATAATCTTTTTCTGTCAGCTCACCACTATCATTGAGTTTAGACTGTTCAAGCAGAATATTTTTCTCTCCAGCATTAACAGTATTCAGCCTCCTGTCCCGATATTCTTTAATTAAGTTGAGACGAGTTTCTTCTGACTTTTTTAGTGTATTATAAATTGCGCTTTGTGCCTCACTTTCCAATTTACCCAATTCAGCCAGATGTTTCTTATCTTTTTCACTTGACTGATACTTTTTGATGATTGCCAACCTTTCAACCTGAAATTCCAGTTCTTTTTGAAGAGCATCCAACTGATATTCATTCTCCGTTCTGGCTAACGCATCAGAACTCTTTTGTAGCAATAATAATTCTTCTTTATATGCGTTTTCTGCATTTTGCAAACGAGTAGTCCAAGGCTTTTTGTCTTCGCCATCCGGTGGAGGTGGAACTCCTTCTGTATTCTTTTCTACCTCTATTTTTATCAATTTCTTACGAGATTCTTCCATGTGCGCATTTAGTAGAGCCACCTCGTTATCAATAGCTCTCACTTGATTAACACCTTTATTTATATATCTATCCAAAACATTGTCAGCCCATGAATCTGTCATTAAACCTAGAGACTGCTTAAATCCATTCAACATATTAGCAGCGCCAGCCTCAATATCCTCTAAAAAACCATTATCTGGACCATTCTTTAATATATCATTTTTTTGGTCATTCAATTCAGATACTTTCTGCTGAGTTTGTTTTATCTCCTCTAATATAAGTAAACTATCAATATAGGCATTTACAGCATTAGTGGCTTGCTCTGTATTTATTTTCTCTAAAGTAAGATTACCCAAATATTCAGGAGATAGTTCATTTAATCTTTTTATTGCAGCCTCCCTCTCCTCTTTACTTCTTTTCTCATCCCTAGCTATATTTAAGAAATCCTTAACTGATGCAGCTTCTTGATTTACAATAGAAACAGATCGTCTACGAATATCTTGAAGTTTTCTTTCCAGACGTTCACTCTCACTTAACTGTTTATTAGTATCAATAAGTAAACCAATGAGGGATGCACCTATTGTTAGAAGTAATCCCCATGGGTGTGCTTTTGCAACACTATATAAAGTTTTTAGCCCCGTGACAATTTTACCAGTCCAAAGTACTTTAGCTTTATCTGCAATAACCGAAGCATTGACAGCAATTGTATATCCTGCAATGGTAGATGTTGCAAGTATAATTGCATTTTTATATTTACTAAATATGGATACTATTTTAACTAATCCTTTGACTGTAAGACTACCGGTACTCACCATGTATTTCATAACTGGAAGTAACCGTTCTCCAAGTTCGATCCGGATTTCCTTAAAATGTTTCTTAGCTTTATCCAGCTCTGCCTGAACCGTTGTGTTTTGTACGTTATACTCATTTGTGATGCTGGTACCATCAATGAACGCCTGATTAGCTGTTTCCTGCTCTTTACGGACTTTCTCAATATTGCTAGCTAATGCACTGATAACTCCGGCCGCTTCAGCACCACTCAACTTCATTTCCTTTAAAACAGGTGCCATTTTATCCATACCACCTAATTTTCCCAAACTAGCAAGGAACTGAAGAACAGCTTCATTAGCATCCGTCTCCATCAGCGTTGTGAATTGCTTAACATCCATTCGAGCTATTTTCGCGTACTTTGCAGGCTCTTGATATAATTTTAAGATCAATCCTTGTAAAGCAGTGCTGGCCATCTCACTACGAAGCATATTTTGATCGAGCGCCGAAGCAAATCCCATGACATCAGTAATTGATAGTTTTGCTTGTTTTGCAACTCCTCCCATGCGCGCACTGAATTCCACCAAATAAGGTTCAGCAGCACTAGAATTTTGTGCAACTTCGTTCACTGCACTACCGATAGCTAACATATTTTCTTTCATTGAACGTTCGCTATCACCAAACATATCTGCCAACTTGCCAATATTCTTGATAGCATCCTGTCCTAGGTCCTCCCCAAGTGCAACATCAATCATATTAGCAGCTTCTACAAACTCCAAAACATCATTTTTCGCTGTTATTCCAAGTCGTCCGGCATCTCCTGCGAGCTCATTTAAACGTTCACGTGCAGTACGGGTATCCATCTTCTTAAACTCCTCGTTTAAATCAGCAACCTGTTCACTCGTCATACCTGTATACTTACGCACCTGGCTTTCCGCTTCCTGCATCTGTGCAAACTCATCCACACATTTACGAGCGGTCAAGGTTATTCCTGTCAATGAAGCAATTACACTCGCACCGATGGCAGCATATTTGTTAAACCCACTGGGAAATTTCGACAGAGACATTTCAGTAGAATCAATTTGTCCTCTCAATATTTTCAATCGTTCTTCTACTAAATTCAAATCGCGTTGATATGACAACCATTTTTCACTATTAGGAATTGAACGATCCATTTGCACTTTCAATGTCCGTGCTCCTTTTCTCAATTCATCATAAGTTAGACCGGTCAGTCCTACAACCTTTTTATGTTCTTTATATTCATTATTAAGCTTATCAAGAGCTGCTTTTTTCTCTATATAAACTGCTGTGTCTTTTTTGCCATCAGTCTCCATTTTAGAAAGTTCGTTTCTTAAAACAGAAATAACGTCTTTCGTTTCAACTAATTTTTGCTTTGCTTCGGCATTATCAATGCGAATAGCTATTCTAAAGTCATTAATACCAATTCCCATAAACTAATTAATTAATACACAAAAGTACCCTCCAAAGAAGCCTTAAAAAAGGACACGAAAAAGGCCCACACTTGTATTTGCGAGCCTTATGATCTAGCCATCCAACCATCGTCCACTGTCCAGCCATATACCGCCGTCCCTCCATTTCCCATCTGTCAGAATCCACCGTTTTTCCGCTTCTACATCACTAATCCGAATCGGATAGAATGTGCCTTGCCATGCTCCAGACCTTCCATCAGCATTGATAACATCCTCTATCTCTTTACAGACATAACGTTTGTTCCGGATTTCAAATATATTCCGCGTATCATAAACGTTAACATCATAACTCTTTATCTTGATGCCGTGCTTATAATCAATATCGTACATACGTGAATAGAGCATTTTATCTAAATATGCTAAGCGCAAATTACCTGTATATGGGGTGTCCTCACAGTTAAAAGAATGAGGGTAATCAATCGTGAAAACTTTAGGATTAAAATCCTTATCATCTTTGCGCTTTACGTAAAGAGTCATCGGTGACATTCCTTTGTAGTATGATACAGAAATCTTTTGTTGATTCTTATCTTTTTCCGTAGGGATGTTTTCTCCGCTTTGTATTAACTCATAAATACCATTACTTTCATCACTGGTACCAATCTTGCTTCCGGTTATTTTTGGAACTGTTACAAGTGATCGTTCAGAGTCGGGCATAAATACCGGCTCCATACCACTCTCATAAGTGATCCGTTCTATACCATAGTTCGTCATATCGGAAGGCATAATGTTTAATTTAATTTCATTTTCACTCTGCTCCCGAAGAACATCACCAAACATATTTACTTCATCTGTGTGCCATCCCCTATTCGAATCATCAGGCACCGTAATGTAGTACCGGCAACTATCATGTGTATAAAACAGATAGTTTTTAACAGCCTGATATCCGGATGAGCTAATACTTTCTACAAATTGAGTGAATTCCAGTACTGTATCAAAATCCTTTCGGGTCGCAGAAGAAAGAATATTTTTATCTATATGCTGTGGCTTGTAATATTCACTGTCAGTCGGTTCTATCAACACATTACTTTGAGAAGGGTCTTTGTCGTTCTCCCCCTCTTCTGTTTCGTATTCATCTACAACTTGCTGAACATGGCAAACCTGTGCATTTTTAAAATATTCTGCCCTGAACAGTATAGAAACTTCCTTCTTTCTATTATTGACAAGAAAACACAGATTAAAAAAACTCTCAAATTCCGTGATGAGTTCATTTATAGTCCATCCGGGAAACATTTTTGCATATTGGTTGGGGTGCCCATTTTGTGGCAAATAGAGCAAATTCCACTCCGAATCTTCCAGCTGATTAGTCAAAACTGTATATCCAAGTGCTTTCATTAACTTTCTAATATAAGCGCAAAGATACGGTTGCAGATAAATATCCACTCCTGTTTCTCTCAAATAGTTGGGAGATATAGTTGGCTTTGAAGTAGTAACAACAGTTACAGCTACCCTCCATCCATTAATCACACCCTTGTCTGTCATTACAGGAGGTATGCAATAATCCACGTCCGGATATATGCGTTTTACCAAGTTATTGATAATGCCTGTTGGAATTTCATCTTCTCCCATATCCAATGATGATACAAGCAAATCGTTTCCAATGAAAGAATTCAATTCGGAGTTTCCCGAAGCTATTTGTATGGATACTGTTGAATCTGTCCATCCCGTTATGATTTCCGTACCATTGCAATACACCCGGTTATCAGCGACCAATACAGCCTGTCTCTTGGTCTTTAGTTCGGCAATAGAGTTCAATCTGTTCAGATGTTCATATAAGTCTGCATTAATTGAGTTACTAAGCTGAAGAGTAATATCATACGTATACTCCCCATTCTTTGTAAAGAAAGGATTCTCACGTTTTACAGAAGTGCTAAAGTCGGCAGGAAGTACCACCGAAGTCCCATCAATATATAATTCAGTCATAGTCTGCTATCGTTAATCCCAAACTCAATCCATTGAATCCTCCAAACATAGAATATTCCCATTCTGTCCGCATTTTACTTCCTACAGAAAGATAATTGCAGTATTCATCCTGCCGAATTATTTCTTTCAATACACACATAATTCGCTGTAACTTGGCATAATGGAGCAATTCTTCCTCGTCAGTCTTACTACCGGAAGCAATTTTTTCACAAATAAAGAAGATTACCTGATTATCCTCCTGCCAGTTATCTTTGTTTTTAGAATCTCCTTCCGCATCGGGATAATTGGCACACAGAAGTACCCCTGTTTTATCCTTGAGTTTCTTGACCATGTGTTCCTCTTTAACTGCCAGGAAACAACAATCAATCTTATCTTCGCTCTTCTGATTAACTTTAACCTGAAGCTCCACCATTAGTTCTCTGAACCGGATGATATCTATCATAATTAAATTAAGTTATTCTGTTCAACATCTGCCATTTTAAATGTAAATTCTATAGCTTTCAGTATGCTACGGTTAAAGCTACGTTCATAATTCTGTTTTGTCACAATAATAGGGAACCAACTATCTTCATACCAGATATCTACTTCTTGGGCATTCAACAGATTATGCCATAACTTATAATCACTCTGCAGGAAAATAACCCCACTACTAACTGTATATTCATCCTTTGGTTTTACTCCGAATTTACGATCTACACCAAACATCTTCGCCGTATCACTCTCATCATTGCCTTTCATAGTCATACCGCCTACGGTAGTCATTGTTTCCGGCATATCATATACGTTTTTATACCGGAAACGTTGAACCTCTTCATATCTCGTCTGATCTACCAAAAACTTAAAAACATCACTTCCTTTCACCAATTCATAACTACGGATCATTTCATTTATATCTGGAAGAATATTCCCAACCCTTTCCATACTTACATCCAAAGTTACAGGCATTTTTTCCCCTTTATGTACATATAGTTGTTCCGGATAAACCGCTCCGGATAAAGTACGGACATTCAATAACACTTTATCACCATCTGTAAATACGCTACTTGCATACTCCATTGCACCATTACGTGTCACTTTCTCCCGAACCTCACTCAACCATCCTGGAGCCGATGCCTCTTTTTTTGTCTGCAGCCGGCTAAACATCACATAACTTTGTGAATCTTGTAGTCCATTGATAAAGAAAGTAAAGGTACCAGCAGCATTTGTCTGCCAACTTGCTTCTCCAGCACACCATACTCCCCATAAAGCCAACTCACAGAATTTGCCCAGTTTTCGCACTCTTACCTGATAGTTGGCATCCGGAACATATTCCTCTTCCAAAACCGTTTTACCTCCATACTGCACAGAGAAAGTTATGGTAGAATCCGTATCTATAATATAATCCTGCATCGTAGCACAGAACTCTTCTGCTCTAGGTCTTTGAATCACATTCATAATCTCATGTATTTGTTATGTTTATCATTCTCTGGTAACAGATTATAGGTGACCGCTCCACCGTCTCTTGCCTTCTTCATCTCATCAATCCAAACCATAGCATCATCATTCATCCATTCGGATAATAACTTGATATCCTCAATAGATGCAGGATCGCTCTCCATTGCACCACTTGCAGACACATATCCCCTGATTACTCCTGCTGGAATAATTTTCAGTTGCATACGTTTTAGGGCAATACTCATTCCCAATAATGTAACAGCTTTGCAAGCTGCAAAATGCGCTTCATTATTTTCATTCATAGTCAAGAGTGCATTCCACCCGTTTCCATATGCCTTTTTCACATAAAGCAATTGTGCCTCCTTGATGAATGGCAGCAATAACATAAAAGTACGCTCGCTCTTGTCAATAGGAAAATAGGTGTCAAAATCCGCTCCACTGCGTATCAGTAATAGCTGAGACATTTTATAAGTCCGGCCCTCCTTCCATTCCTTAATTTCAGAAGTATTGAGATAACGTATCAAAGCGTCTACTGCTTTATAATAATCTTCCATATGCCGGGCATCATCCCTATCTAATTGCCATTCCCAAGGGAGCTTTTCACTGTTATCTGTAGCGATTTTGAATTTACGCCCATCATCTTCATGACTTAGATCATTTTTTTGGTACATACGTAATGTAGCCAACAAAGCGATAGGCCGTTGTACTTTCTTTATAAGGTCTTGATCTGCATCCTCTTTTGTCTCTTTATACCAGCCTTCCACTTTTTTGTATAGTTCAACACCAATCAATGCGGAAATTTCCTCTGTTGCCAACTCAATATCAGTTATGATTTTATTGAAATCATTATTTGCATAATAATTCCCAGTCAGTTCCCGTAGTTCCCTACTACCATTATCATCCTTATTGAATATCATACTATATCATTTATTTGTTACGCTTTAATAAAGCATCTGCTTTGTATTTATCATCCAGCAACTTCATCATTACGCGGAGTAATAATGTATCATCCGCTTTTTCTATATTTCCAAAAATTCCGGATTCTGCTACGGAAAACAGAATTCCACTCATTCCCAGACTTTGCTCCTTGGGCGTGTTCGCGTCCTGTGTTTCTTTGGTAAAGATGGATTCGAACGAAATCTCTATTCCATCAATAATAAATGTGCCTGTAAGCAAATAGTGACAGAAGAAAGCAAACCATGCATATACTCCCCACTGAACCTGCTTCGGCATCATCCTAATCCTGTTTGAATAGAAATTTATTCGTTCCTGCTTAAATTCTTCCCTGTATTTACCATCAAAATCAGACTTTCCTATTTTTCCTCCTGGACAACGATAAAGAATACCGCATAAGGCTTGCAATAAAGAAGGGTCCTGTGTATCATTGTAGCCATTCATCATCATAACCGCATTACGGAATTCCCCAAATGTCAAATCACTGCCATGAGAAAGCGGACCTTTATATTGTTTCCATTCAGGTAACAGATTCTTTGTACTTGAAAAGATAAGTTCAACCTCTTTCCCCCCTTTACCTTCACTCCACATCCATCCCAGCGTCAACGCTAATTCATCAATCAAAACATAATAATCAATGCTGCTCTTTCTCCGGATGCCACGATTGGAAAGAACAAAACGGCACCACTCTCGTTTCACGTCCATTAAAGTTATTTTAGGGCGTTCAATCAATTTCTGACGCAAGCGAAGCAAGTATAACCACTCTGCAGGAAGAACTTCCTCCCAACAATCCGGAAAATCTATCTGTCTGTTTTTCATAATTACACCTGATTTGCTGCCCGTTTATCTGACGTTACATTATCCTCTTTATTGATAACCTTGCGATACATACCAATAAAAAGACCTTTCTTATGTGGAAAGTTTATTCGGACCGCATCATTCAGGGCCTCCAACGCTATTTCCTCCGGGATTTGTGTATCAGCCCCATAGAAAATCTTTAATGCATATAGCATTTGGCTGCCACTGTCACCTTTGCCGTCGATGATGATGTTGGATAACGCAGGATTCAATCCAAAGCCGCTTGTAGTAGAGCTATCAGCTATCCTTGATATTTCCGCCTGTGCTGCGATGTATTTATCTACGTTCATTTCGATTGGCTCGATTTTCCATGATTGCAGGTTTCCGTCCTGATCCACAAAGTCCACACAAGTGAAGAATTTACCTGCATTCTTTTTACCGGCCATGACATCTGCAATCCTCTTGGTAAGTTCATCCCGCAAACGGTCTATTTCTTCGTATATCTGTGCTTCTCTCCATTCTTCGTGCATGGCACGTATCATTTCTTCTTTCTGCCTCCAATACTCTTCCGGCTCATGAACAATGTATGCAGATGCAATCATATTCTCATTTAGATATTGGATTATTTCCGGAAGGGTATTAGCATCCAATAGCCAGGGAATCGAACCATGAAAACTGGAAATCGCATACATATTGCGCCCAAAACTACGCATACTATGATATTTCACAGCGGTTTCCGTAGCTGAAGGATTCCATTTATCGAAGATGCTATACAACATCATCCTCTTACTGGTATAACTGTCAAAATCCCCAATAAGAAATTGTTTCACATCTTCCAATCTCCGGCTGTCATTCTCCGGCCATACCATCCGGCAATCTGTACTGTGAAGGGCTTCCAAACGGGTTATCCACGGTTTACCGATCCGGATTGATTTGGCTGCATAGTATTTCACAAATACTCCTTTCATGTGATTGTACTCTACAAAAGCATTACGAATATAACTCCGATAATCCCATGTATCAAGCCATTCCTGTATCTCATTATCTATCAACCACTCTTGCACACGTTCGTTGTTGACTACATTCACCCGATAAAGCATCGGACCTTGACCATACATCAAACCTGTTTTGCGATCCAAAATGCCCGGTCCCAGATTATTCTTTTCAAGAATGTCACGTACTGTCTTCGGAAGATTATTATCAATTCCCCAGGGAACAACGCGAACTCCGGCTATTGTCACCGGATCACCATCCCAGTTGGAGGAAGAACCATTAAAAAAACTACTTAGTTCATTGTTACCTAAACTCATATTGATGGCATAGGTACCTACTCCAGCATCAACAAACCGGAAGCCTCCAATTTTCTCCTTTATTTCAGCCATTTCTATTTATATAAATTCTAGTTGTATTTATTATTAATGAGCCACAATATTCTTTCACTATCTCAACTAATTCTGGAATATGTTTTTCTATGATAGAATTAAACCATGGTTTAGGACGTCTCCGCCATTCTCTATCTGTTTTTTTAGTTATGACCCGCGTCCCTCCTTCCATGTTATATCCCTTTCCGACACCTAAATGCACAAATATCCCTTCTTCTCTAAATCTAAATCCAATACTTGTGATTTCTTCACCTCTCTTAGGAGACTTTCCAAAATGTCTATAATTCTGTTTTAGACTTTTTGACAGTTCTTTATCCTCCTCTATGTGAATTCCAATTGATGTTCGAAGCGCACTATCTACTTTTGCTCCCCACGCTCGAATTTTCTTATTGAATAACGCTACAGCTTTTGTATCTTGCTGCCGTTCCCACTGTTGAGTCATTCCTGTATCTCCTTCGATAGTCACATCAAGAGGCCACCTATTATCGGGCATTCGATTATATTTAACCTTTCTATTTTGCTTTTCTTCATACAATCTTTTATTCAATCCCATATATCTTAAACTTTATATGCAAAATTACGTCTGAGTTCGACCTTAAAAAAGGACACAAAAAAGTCCCGACTGTAAATACAATCGGGACTTTTTGTGACTATTTCAAACTCAAAATTTGAAATAGTCATTTAGCAGGAATCAAATTTCTTTCTATATATATTTCCTCGTTTAAATCTCCATTTTTCAGAGATTTACCATCTTTGCTACTATATTTCAGTTTTTTATCTCCGTATCTAATCACATCAGGTGTCATGCCTGTCTCTGATTCAATTTCATCAATGACTAAAAATAATTCGCGTAGGTCTTTTAAACCTGAAAGGAAATAATGTATCTCACTGTCTTTCATCTGAATCTCTTTTCTCGTTTACAACTATTCTTTGGTCATTCAAAGCTAAATCCAATTGATTACGAAGTTCTATTAGTTCTTCCCTAGCACAAGTGCATATATATTTAGAATATAAAGCAATAGTATATTCTTCCATGCACTTTATACCACCTGAATAACTACAGCTTTTTATAATTTTAAATATCGGATTACTCATAGTTTAACTCCTTTCTCTCCATTAGATTGGAGTGCATTTTGCAAACAAGCTATTAATTCAACAACTTCTTCAGCTGTCAATTCACACAATTCATAGTTACCTAGATAACTGATATTATAGTTATATTCTCCTGATTCAGTATCAGTATGTTTACGTTCACTTGTCACAAAGATGTTTTTATTAGTTATAGATTTATCCCGTTTCATAATGTACCTCCTTTCATCATTGAAGCATTGATACGTATATTCACACGGCTATTACCTACGATGAAATTCATTTCACCGTTTTCATCTTTACTCGTCCAGACTTTATCGTGTCCGGAAGTAATTAAATCACTAATTTCGTTGAAAAATTCTTTGACTTTCTTTGCCTCTACACATTTGGTGAGGACTTTCTTTTCTTTTTTCATGTTGATGAACTGTTTGACTATTAGGCAGAAAAAAACGGCTGCCATTTCCCGTGTCGTCAAACAGTTCATCAATTAACTCCAGAGAGCAAAAGAAGAATGGGAAAGGCAACCGCCATTTCATATGTATCATTTTCCGAGTATCAGAAAAATGATAAGTAAGGGCATAAAAAAAGCCCTCGAATTTCGTGAGCATTATCCGTTGCTCAATCCGGTATCATTAAGTGATAAACTGTTTGACTCTGCAAATATGCGGATAAAATTTGAGAGTGCAAAAGAAAAGTAGCATTTTTAGTGTCACTTTTCTTTTAAATGTCGATGTATTCACCAGTCATTATTTGTGTCAAGTATCTGACTTTTACCAGAAGTTGCATCCGATAATGAGACTATCATTGCCATATACTCCCTTTCACATTTCAGTTTTAAGTCCGGCCACGTCTTAGTCCATCGTTTATCCTGCATACCCTTTTCTTTATACTTTTCTCTATCAGTTATAAGTCCAAAACTCCATGTCTTTTTCCACTCCAAATCACTCGTCTCATGATTAAAATCCCCCATTGTTACTTTATATCGTCCATCTCTTACTTGAATCTTCAAAGTATAATTTACCCATCCATCAATACATCGATAAGACATCCCTCCAGGTGCAGCATATTTAAAAGTAAGCCCCCGATAAAGTACCCGTTGTCTTTGTATCTTTAAGTCTCGATCTTTGCCAGAAAAAAGACTATGCAAAAAATGAGTAAAGAAGAATTCATTGAAATCCTGTCTCGTCAACAGCGTAGCGGTTTGACGATAAAAGACTTCTGTATAAATGAAGCCTATACCGAATCAAGCTTTTACTATTGGAAAGGAAAGTTTGGCCTATCGAGGCGTTATCATATGGATAGGCATTCTTCCTCTTTAGAGGAGTTTGCACCGGTTAGCCTCACCTCTTCACCTGCTTCCCACTCTGCCTGTGATAGTGGCGCTATACAAACGGGTGAGATCCGGATAGAGTTCCCCGGTGGTATTATCGCCCACTTCAGTGGTATGGCTGAATCCCAGGCGGCCATGCAATTGCTCACTCAACTCTGCAATCGCCATGTTTTGCCTGAATGACACGATGCGCTACTTTCTCTGTCCGGGTAAGACAGATATGCGTAAAGGTATGAACTCATTATGCGGGGTTGTTCATGATAAAATGGGATATGATGTCCGTTTAGGTGATGTGTTTATCTTTATCAACCGCCAGCGCACTACAATGAAACTGCTACACGCGGAAGATGGCGGACTGGTTTTGTACATAAAACGACTTGAAGAAGGCACTTTCCGCCTTCCCTCTTATGACAAAGAAAGCAAGTCGTACCCTATGCAGTGGCGTGACCTGGTTCTGATGGTAGAGGGAATCAACGACGAACCTTCCAAAAGGCTCAAACGTCTGAAAGCGTTACGAAAAAGTGACATGCAGTACTGAAAAACAGCAGGTGAAACCTTGATTATACGGTTGCTTTTCTGTATTTTTGTATTGTTCAAAACAGGTATGACGAATGACTCAGACAGAAACATTAGAACTTTTGGTGGCCACACTCCAGCAGGCTAATAGCTCCCAGTCTGAGTCAATCGAGCGTCTGACCCGGCAGAACGAACAGCTGCAAAATAAGCTTCAGGAACTGCTGGCTCAGGTAGCCTGGTTAAATCGTCAGTTATTCGGCCGTAAGAGCGAGAAATTAGCCCATCTGGATCCGAACCAGCTATCACTGTTCGATCCACCTGTTCAGCCGTTGGAACACGAAATACCGGAAGAAGCCGCAGCCCAAGAACCTGTCTGCTCGACGACTCCCAAAAAGAAAGTGCGTCAGAACCGCAACATGTTGGATGGCCTTCCTGTAGTGGAGATTGTCATAGAACCCGAAGGAGTCGATCCGGATAAATACAAGCGCATAGGCGAGGAACGCACACGTACACTTGAATTTGAACCGGGCAAATTATACGTAAAAGAGATCATACGTCCCAAGTATGGCCTGAAAGACAATATAAGTTTGCCTCAGGGGCATCAGGGCAGTGTTATTATAGCCCCTCTTCCGCTATTGCCTATCTACAAGGGACTTCCCGGTGCCAGCCTGCTCACTGAAATCCTCTTGCAAAAATATGAATATCATGTACCATTCTATCGTCAGGTGCGTGAGTTTCACCATTTAGGCCTGAAGATCTCGGAAAACACGCTTCAGGGGTGGTTCAAACCTGCCTGTGAATTACTTAAACCTCTCTATGAAGAGTTGAAGAAACAGGTATTGAAGGCCGACTATATCCAGGTGGACGAAACGACATTACCGGTTATCAACAAACAGAATCATAAAGCGGTTAAGGAATACTTGTGGATAGTCAGGGCGGTTATGGATGGATTGGTCTTCTTTCATTATGATGACGGTTCCCGCTCACAGGAAACAGCCTGGAAATTATTACAAACCTTCAAAGGATATCTTCAAAGTGACGGCTATGCGGCCTACAACATCTTTGAGGGTAAGAAAGAGGTGTGCCTTGTCGGATGCCTTGCCCACATAAGGCGACATTACGAGGTTGCCAAAGAAGAGAATGAATCCCTGGCCGGATATGTTCTGGCTCAAATACAGCAACTCTATCGGATCGAACAGATTGCCGACCAGGAGGAACTCACTTATGAGCAACGCATGCTTAGAAGACAGGAACAGGCACTTCCCATACTTGAGCAACTGGAAAAATGGATGGAAACAGCCTATCCGAAAGTGCTTCCTAAAAGCCGGATGGGGCAAGCTATCGCTTACGCGTATCAACTTTGGCCACGTATGAGGAATTATCTGAAAGACGGCAGGCTTAAAATAGATAATAATCTGGCCGAAAATGCGATTCGTCCGATAGCCTTATCAAGAAAAAACTTCTTATTTTGTGGAAACCATGAAGCCGCGCAGAACACTGCCATAATCTGTTCGCTCTTGGCATCATGCAAAGCCTCCAACATTAACCCCCGGGAATGGCTCACGGAGGTGATTGCACTATTGCCGTATTATGCAGCCAACAAGGAGAAAGACCTAAAAGAGCTGCTACCCCATTGCTGGGAATCGGGAAACTCCAAAGAACTCTAATAATACTCTAACGAAAAACAAGAATATAAATACAGAATCACTATAGCTTTGTTCGATTTGCTATAGCGATTCTTTTTTATACGGGTACTTTATCGGGGGCTTACATATCACATATTCAAATAATACTCCCGCGTCAACGCTATATATTCCTCACTATACTGATGACGCGCCAATTCCGTCAACAACTCTTCTACCACACACTCCCGATTGGAAAAAGAAAAAGCAATCAGCGTACGTTTTGGAATACCGCCGGGCTTAGTAATTACATTGAGCTGACGAATCGCATACAACTTATTCATAGAAGCTATCGCCTTTACCCGATCAACCACATCTGTCGGAATCACGGCCGTAAAAAGTCCGTCTGCTGCCAATAACCTATTTACCCCTTCCAGCAATTCTTCGTAGGTTAGAGAATTATTGTGACGCGCTGCAGTTCGCTGTCGATCCGGACACTCCAGCGAATCGACAAAATAAGGAGGATTTGAAACAATCACGTCAAATTTATCCGAAGACCGGTGTTTCTTAAAGTCAGCCTGCACCACTTCTATCCGCTCCTGCCAAGGAGAGCGAGCCACATTTTCCCTGGCCTGTCCGGCCGCCGCCTCGTCTATCTCCAATGCCACAATCTTTGCATCCGGCAAGCTGCGTTGAGCCAACATTAAAGCCACCAAGCCCGTCCCCGTACCAATATCCAATATCCGGCGCGCGCGCTCAACCGAAGCCCAAGCTCCTAAAAGCACCCCATCCGTACCAACTTTCATGGCACATTGATCGTGCCACACTGTAAATTGCTTAAATTGAAAATAAGGATTCGACATTTTATCCGTTTGTCTTAAAGCTGTTTTATTCTACTATTTTATTGCAAATCGCCAAAAATAAATAATAATTATGGAATACTCCCTCTACAAGCCGATATTTTGGCATTGTTTTTGTGTTTTTATTCTGCGCAGTGCTTTATTATTAGAGAGAATCAATTAACTTTGCAAACGATTTATGCATATCAGTATGACATAAACTAAATTAAAACGAAAAGATGAAAGAAAGATATTTATTGGAAGATGGAAGCGATAACAGCTTCTCGCTAATCACTGACTATGATGGGAACGACGAACAGGCATTTGATGTAAATGTGAAATCTGGTGAAATTCTTCCGGTACTCCCCCTACGTAACATGGTGTTGTTTCCTGGAGTATTCCTGCCGATCACAGTGGGTCGTAAGTCTTCTCTGAAACTCATACGCGACGCCGACAAGAAACATAAGGATATTGCTGTAGTATGCCAGAGATCGGCACATACAGAAGATCCGAAGCTGGAAGACTTGCACAACATCGGCACCGTAGGACGAATTGTGCGGATATTGGAAATGCCCGATCAGACAACGACTGTCATTCTTCAGGGAATGAAACGTCTGAACCTGACAAGCATTATCGAAACTCATCCGTACCTGAAAGGTGAAATAGAACTTTTGGAAGAAGACATTCCAAGCAAAGACGATAAAGAGTTTCAAGCCTTGGTGGAAACCTGCAAGGACTTGACAATGAGATATATCAAATCGTCAGATGTGATGCATCAGGATTCGTCATTTGCTATTAAGAATATCAACAGTCCGATGTTCCTAGTCAATTTCATCTGCTCGAACCTGCCGTTCAAGAAAGACGAGAAGATGGACTTGTTAAGCATCCACTCATTACGTGAACGCACATATCACTTACTGGAAATCCTGAACCGCGAAGTGCAACTGGCAGAAATCAAGGCATCCATCCAAATGCGTGCCCGCGAAGATATCGACCAGCAGCAACGCGAATACTTCCTGCAACAGCAAATCAAGACTATCCAGGATGAACTAGGTGGCGGCGGCCAGGAGCAGGAAATAGAAGAAATGCGCCAAAAGGCAGAAAGAATGCGTTGGAACGCAGAAGTCAGGGAAACATTTATGAAAGAACTGGCTAAACTGGAACGCACCCATCCACAATCTCCGGATTACAGCGTACAGCTTAACTATCTGCAAACCATGCTCAATCTTCCATGGGGTACGTATACAACTGACAATCTGAACCTTAAAAACGCAGAAAAGACGTTGAACAAAGACCATTACGGACTGGAAAAAGTGAAAGAACGCATTTTGGAGCATTTGGCTGTATTAAAGCTGAAAGGTGATATGAAATCACCGATTATCTGCTTATATGGCCCTCCGGGAGTAGGTAAAACATCTCTTGGAAAATCCATTGCATCTGCGCTCAAACGGAAGTATGTACGTATGTCTTTAGGCGGCGTGCATGACGAAGCTGAAATCCGCGGACATCGGAAAACTTATATCGGCGCCATGCCCGGACGAATCATCAAGAGTTTGATTAAAGCCGGCGCATCCAATCCTGTCTTCATCCTGGATGAAATAGACAAGGTCAGCGCCGACCGTCAAGGAGACCCCTCTTCCGCATTACTGGAAGTGCTTGATCCGGAACAAAATACTGCTTTCCACGATAACTTCCTGGATGTAGACTACGACCTCTCAAAGGTATTGTTTATCGCAACAGCCAACAACCTGAACACAATCCCCGGCCCATTGCTCGACCGTATGGAATTGATTGAGGTTAGCGGATATATCACGGAAGAGAAAGTAGAGATAGCCCGCAAGCATCTGGTTCCCAAAGAGCTGGAAGCCAACGGACTTAAAAAGACAGATATCAAGCTTCCCAAAGATACGTTGGAAGCTATCATCGAGTCATATACCCGTGAGAGCGGCGTTCGTGAGCTGGAAAAGAAGATTGGTAAAATCCTTCGTAAATCAGCCCGTCAATATGCTACGGACGGTTATTTCGCCAAGACAGAAATCAAACCGTCGGATTTGTATGACTTCCTGGGAGCACCGGAATATACACGTGACAAGTATCAAGGAAATGATTACGCAGGCGTAGTCACCGGATTGGCATGGACAGCCGTCGGAGGCGAAATCTTATTTGTAGAAACGAGCTTGAGCCGTGGCAAGGGCGGACGTCTCACACTGACCGGTAACCTGGGAGATGTGATGAAAGAATCTGCCATGCTGGCACTTGAATATATCAAGGCACACGCTTCTATCCTGAATCTGGACGAAGAAATCTTCGACAACTGGAATATCCATATCCACGTTCCCGAAGGCGCAATTCCGAAAGACGGTCCGTCGGCAGGTATCACGATGGCTACTTCTCTGGCTTCTGCCCTGACTCAAAGAAAAGTGAAAGCCAACATTGCCATGACGGGCGAAATTACCCTTCGCGGCAAAGTGCTTCCCGTGGGTGGCATCAAAGAGAAGATATTGGCAGCCAAGCGTGCCGGAATCAAGGAAATCATCATGAGTGCCGAGAACAAAAAGAACATAGATGAGATTCAGGAGATTTATCTGAAAGGACTGACTTTCCACTATGTAAACGATATAAAAGAGGTATTTGCCATTGCGCTGACCAATGAGAAAGTGTCGGATGCTATTGATTTATCCGTTAAGAAACCCAGCCAGGAATGACATTTGAGTTACAATATACAGACACTAAAAGTAATGCCCGTGCGGGTCTGATTACCACAGACCACGGGCAGATACAAACACCGATCTTTATGCCGGTGGGCACACTGGGCACGGTTAAGGGAGTACATCTGACCGAATTGAAAGAGGATATTCAGGCGCAGATTATTCTGGGTAATACCTATCACCTCTATTTGCGTCCGGGACTGGACGTGATCGAAAAAGCAGGCGGACTGCACCGTTTTAACGGTTTCGACCGCCCGATGCTGACTGACAGCGGTGGTTTCCAGGTATTCTCTTTGGCCGGAATCAGAAAGCTGCGTGAAGAAGGAGCTGAATTTCGTTCGCATATCGACGGAAGCAAGCACGTCTTCACTCCGGAAAAGGTGATGGACATAGAACGCACCATCGGCGCAGACATTATGATGGCTTTTGACGAATGTCCTCCCGGTGACTCGGATTATGAGTATGCCAAAAAGTCATTAGGTTTGACGCACAGATGGCTCGACCGTTGTATACAACGTTTTAACGAGACAGAACCTAAATATGGTTACAATCAGGCTCTCTTTCCTATCGTGCAAGGTTGTGTCTATCCCGACCTGCGCAAACAATCAGCAGAGTTTATCGCGTCCAAAGGGGCCGACGGGAACGCTATTGGCGGTTTGGCAGTAGGCGAACCAGTAGACAAGATGTATGAAATGATCGAGATTGTTAATGAAATACTTCCCAAAGACAAACCCCGTTACCTGATGGGCGTCGGAACTCCTGTCAACATTCTTGAAGGAATAGAGCGTGGCGTGGATATGTTCGACTGCGTTATGCCTACACGAAACGGACGAAATGGCATGTTGTTCACCAAGGATGGCATCATCAATATGCGAAACAAGAAATGGGAAACCGACTTCTCTCCCATCGAAGCCGACGGGGCTTCCAGCGTAGATACATTGTACAGCAAGGCTTATTTGCGCCATCTTTTCCATGCGCAAGAGCTACTGGCCATGCAAATTGCCTCGATACACAACCTGGCATTCTATCTGTGGCTGGCAGGAGAAGCAAGAAAGCATATTATTGCCGGAGATTTCTCGACCTGGAAGCCGATGATGGTCAAAAGAGTATCAACTAGATTATAAGAAATGAAAAGCAATCGATTTATAAAACGGCTGGACTGGTATATCATCAAGAAGTTCTTGGGGACATACGTATTTGCTATTGCATTGATCATTTCTATTGCAGTGGTATTCGATTTCAACGAAAAGATGGACAAATTGATGGAGCATGAAGCTCCCTGGGATAAGATCATCTTTGAATACTACATGAACTTTATCCCCTATTTCTCCAATCTGTTCAGTCCGCTGTTCGTATTCATTGCTGTTATTTTCTTTACCTCCAAGCTGGCAGAGAACTCTGAAATCATCGCTATGTTCTCCACCGGCATGAGCTTTAAGAGGATGATGCGTCCTTATATGATTTCGGCCGCTATCATTGCGCTGACCACCTTCACGCTAAGTTCGTACGTGATTCCTAAAGGAAGCGTGACGCGTCTGAACTTTGAAGACCGGTATATCAAACCCAAGAAACAAAATTCGGTAAGCAATGTACAGTTAGAGGTAGACAGCGGGGTTATAGCCTACATTGACAACTATAACAACGCCATGAAAACCGGTAACCGTTTTTCATTGGATAAATTCGTTGACAAGAAGCTGGTTTCGCATTTAACTGCACGCCGTATCACTTATGACACTGCAACTGTTCATAAATGGACAATTCACGACTATATGGTACGCGAATTAGATGGTTTAAAAGAAAAAATCACTAAGGGAGATCGAATCGACTCTATTATCAATATGGAACCTTCTGACTTTCTCATCATGAAAAATCAGCAGGAGATGTTGACCAGCCCCGAACTAAGTGACTATATAGAAAAACAAAAGCGAAGAGGATTTGCCAACATCAAGGAGTTTGAGATTGAATATCACAAACGCATTGCCATGTCGTTCGCTTCTTTCATCCTTACCATCATCGGTGTATCGCTTTCATCCCGGAAAACAAAAGGTGGTATGGGGCTCCACTTGGGTATCGGATTAGGGTTAAGTTTTTCTTATATCCTGTTCCAAACGATTACCTCCACCTTTGCTGTGAACGGAAATGTGCCTCCTGCCATTGCAGTCTGGATTCCCAATATCCTTTATGCAGGTATCGCATTCTTCCTGTATCAGAAAGCACCCAAATAACCAGAAAGCAACAAATAAAAGGATTGCAAACCTTCCGCAGTCTTCAGGAACTCGATCCGCAGACTGTCCCAAGGTTTCGGATATACCGCAGAAAGAAAGATATAAAAATAAGAAGTTCCGCCTATTCCTGCTAATGCAAGTGTAGGCGGAACTTTTTTGTTGTATCCATTTCCTCTTTTGTCTATTCTCCATTGTTTTCACCTGACGGTGATCCGGAAAATCCCTCTTTCTCCTTACATTCCTAAAATCGTTAACCGATTTCTTTTACATAAGCAGAAAGATCTGCAGCAGAGATGTTTTTGGCTATAATTACACCATTTCCATCCAATAAATAGTTAGTGAATCCCCGATTTAAACGGTATTTCTTAAATAATCCGGAATCCTCGCCTTCTGTTTCCACGAAACAAGTGGGCGTAACTATTTGATCCTTACGAACGGTTTCCTTAAATATTGACTGATATTCGTCAAATGAAACAGAAACCATTTCCACATTATGAGAAGAACGAAGCGCATTGCTTAAACTTACGTTTTGCATCCGGGACTGCGCGTCATAACTTGCCCAGAAACTTAGCAACACATATTTGCCTTTCAAATTTCCCAACTTAAAGGCGGGTTGCTCATTTGACGTAGATTCGATCTTAAAATCAGGGGCTACGTCGCCCTCACTCAAACCTCCGGTAGGTTTGTCTTTCTCAACGAAAGCGGTCAAGGAACAAATTAGTAATACAACAAAAATCCATTTTACATGCTTCATGTAATTCGGTTTTAGTTAATACTATCCGGGACTGTCCTTAAACAGTGGTTTCTTCCCGAAACGTTGTCTTTTCAGGCATCAGGCGAAGAGGAATCCGCTGATTATCAGAGCCTTTATTTTTGAAACCGGGTGCAAAGGTAAGTAAATATTAAATTAACTTCCAAGCAAATAAGCAAAAATCTCACTTTTTGGGTATAACTTTTTATGTTATTTAGCATAAAAACGAACTTTTTTCTCTACTTTTGCAGAGTTAAAGTCTATTTTTTATGCAACCATCAAATACTGAATTGATTCTGATTCGAGTTACCGGCGAAGATCGTCCGGGACTGACTGCTTCCGTGACTGAAATCCTTGCCAAATATGATGCTACGATCCTTGATATCGGCCAGGCAGATATTCATAATACATTATCGTTGGGAATTCTGTTCAAGAGCGAAGAAAGACACTCCGGATTCATTATGAAGGAACTCCTGTTCAAAGCTTCTTCATTGGGAGTGACCATCCGATTTGAACCTATCACCACCGAACAATATGACAACTGGGTAGGCATGCAAGGGAAAAACCGCTATATCCTGACGGTATTGGGACGTAAACTTTCCGCCCGCCAGATTTCTGCCGCTACAAGCATATTAGCCGAACAGGGCATGAATATAGACGCTATCAAGCGTCTGACAGGTCGTATCCCGCTGGACGAATGTCAGGCTGATACACGCACCCGGGCTTGCATCGAATTTTCAGTAAGAGGTACTCCGAAAGACCGCATTGCCATGCAGGAGAAGCTGATGAAGCTGGCCAGCGAACTGGAAATGGACTTTTCTTTCCAACAGGATAATATGTACCGCCGTATGCGCCGCCTGATTTGTTTTGATATGGACTCTACCTTAATCGAGACAGAAGTGATTGACGAACTGGCTATCCGTGCCGGTGTAGGCGACGAAGTGAAAGCCATCACGGAAAGCGCCATGCGTGGAGAAATAGACTTTACAGAGAGCTTTACCCGTCGCGTAGCCTTATTGAAGGGGTTAGACGAATCGGTAATGCAGGAAATAGCCGAGAACTTGCCTATCACAGAGGGTGTAGAGCGACTGATGTATGTATTGAAGAAGTACGGTTACAAGATCGCCATCCTTTCGGGAGGATTCACTTATTTCGGCCAGTACCTGCAAAAGAAATACGGTATAGATTATGTCTATGCCAACGAACTGGAAATCATCGACGGCAAACTAACCGGACGTTATCTGGGGGATGTAGTAGACGGAAAACGGAAAGCCGAACTGCTCCGCCTCATTGCACAAGTGGAAAAGGTGGATATTGCACAGACCATCGCCGTAGGAGACGGAGCCAACGATCTCCCTATGCTGGGGGTTGCCGGACTAGGAATCGCCTTCCACGCCAAGCCCAAAGTAGTGGCCAATGCCAAGCAATCAATCAACACTATCGGACTGGATGGAGTGCTCTATTTCCTCGGGTTCAAAGATTCTTACTTGAATATGTAATTAGACCAAAAAATAGATTATCTTTGCTGACAAATAAAATAAAAGAATGAAGTTTTCCGAACTACAATTAAATGCAAATGTGCTTGAGGCGCTTGATGCCATGCGATTTGACGAATGTACGCCTATACAAGAACAAGCAATTCCAATCATACTTGAGGGTAAAGATTTGATCGCAGTAGCACAGACAGGGACAGGTAAAACAGCAGCGTTTCTGCTTCCTGTATTGAACAAATTATCTGAAGGTAAACATCCGGAGGATGCGATTAATTGTGTCATCATGTCTCCTACCCGGGAATTGGCTCAACAGATTGACCAGCAAATGGAAGGATTTTCCTATTTCATGCCGGTATCGAGCGTTGCTGTATATGGCGGAAATGACGGGATATTGTTCGAACAACAGAAAAAGGGACTCACATTGGGAGCTGATGTTGTCATTGCTACTCCCGGACGTCTGATCGCCCATTTAAGCCTTGGATATGTAGATCTTTCCAAGGTTTCTTATTTTATTTTGGATGAAGCAGACCGGATGCTCGACATGGGATTCTACGAAGATATCATGCAAATAGCCAAATATCTGCCGAAGGAACGACAGACTATCATGTTTTCAGCCACAATGCCGGCAAAGATACAGCAATTGGCAAATACGATCTTAAACGATCCGTCGGAAATAAAGCTCGCTGTTTCCAAACCTGCGGAAAAGATTATTCAGGCGGCATACGTCTGCTATGAAAATCAAAAGTTGGGCATCATACGCAGTCTTTTTATGGATGAGGTTCCGGAACGTGTGATTGTCTTTGCTTCTTCCAAAATCAAGGTTAAAGAAGTTGCCAAGGCGTTGAAATCAATGAAGCTGAACGTAGGTGAAATGCATTCGGACCTGGAACAGGCTCAACGGGAAACGGTCATGCACGAGTTTAAAGCCGGACGAATCAATATATTGGTAGCTACGGACATCGTTGCACGTGGTATCGACATCGATGATATCCGCCTGGTTATCAACTTCGACGTGCCTCACGACAGCGAGGACTACGTGCACCGCATCGGCCGTACAGCACGTGCCAACAATGACGGGGTGGCACTTACGTTTATCAACGAAAAGGAACAGAGTAACTTCAAAAGCATTGAGAATTTTCTGGAGAAAGAGATTTATAAGATTCCTATCCCTGAAGGATTGGGAGAGGCTCCGGAATACAAACCGCGTTCGTTCAACAAAAACAGGAACGGGAATTTCTCTAAAAGAAAAGATTTCCGGGGAAAAAGAAACAACGGAGGGAAGAAAAGCAACTACCCTGCGCCCAGACAGAAATAAAATCTGTATTTCCTTGTTTGGATAGAATCTGTATTTCTTATTTTGAGAAACCTGATTCCTATTTGGATAGAATGTAGAGACCTTATTTGGATGAGGTAATCTCCAAATCGCCTTTAAAGCTCACTTCCATATTTACAATGCTATATATGGAAGTTTCCGGAATGGCTAATACAGCTTGATAATGAAAACCATTCCGGTTTACTTTCACAAACTTTGTATCTGACAAAATTGATTGCGCCAGGAAATCCGCAGGAACCACTTTGTCGAACATCTGTTTGGTTATATCGCTGGCAAACAGGCTCTTTTTACCTTCGTACACACAGATGTGCATCACATTATCATAGTACACATTATCCATACTAATCCCGTCTTCGGAATAAGTCGTCTTGATGACTCTCATTTTAGATGGATTGATATATACGTATGCACGATAGCGAGTGCCGTTGTAAGTCACTACACTATCGCGTTTGGTTACTTCCGTATAAGTCGGAACCACAAGTTCCTGACGGACAAAATAGATAGAATCATTGAGGTCTTCGGATTTATGCAGTTTTATTACATTATCCGTAATGGAATGAAACCAAAATATATGTTCTCCCTGCTTATCAATCTTGTAATAAGTGGTATCATTTCCATAAGTGTAAAGAATGTCCCGCATTATTTTAAATGCAATGGGAGTACTTTGTGCGTCTGCATAGTAGATGGTATCTCCTTCCACACGCATCAACGGGCTCTCCGTTTCATCGTCCAGCCAAATTCCCTGCAGTAACTCTTTTGCGCTAAGATCCTCTTTCTCCTGTTGAAGAGAATGGGGACTCTTATTGCCACTACATGCCGCGAAAAGGATTGCCATTAACGATACAGCCACATTTTTCATCATCTATCTTAGTTTTGTATAAAGATACTCCTATTTTTTTATTTACCAATACAATGGTAAACAAATCCGAGCTCTTCCATCTCTTTTTTATCATATATATTACGTCCGTCCAACACAATCTGCTGGGCCATCGTCTTCTTGATAACGGCCCATGAGGGCAGACGGAATTCTTTCCATTCGGTAACCAGCATCAATACATCAGCATCCAACACTGCATCGTACATATCACAAGCATAATAGATTTTTTCTCCAATTCTACGCTTGCACTCTTGCACGGCAGCCGGATCGTATGCACGCACCCGACAACCAGCTTCCAGCAATTTATCGATCAGGACTAATGCCGGAGCCTCACGCATGTCATCCGTTTCCGGTTTAAATGCCAGCCCCCACAAAGCAACAGTCTTACCTTGCAAATCACCATTAAACTGTTTCTTTAGCTTTTCGAACAGGACGCTTTTCTGTTGTTCGTTCACTTCTTCCACAGCACTAAGCACCCGCATACTATAACCGCTCTGTTCCGCAGTCTTAATCAATGCTTTCACGTCTTTAGGAAAACAGGAACCACCATATCCGATGCCCGGATACAGGAACTTACGTCCGATACGGGTGTCCGAACCTATTCCGCTACGTACCATATTCACATCCGCGCCAACGATTTCGCATAAGTTTGCGATATCATTCATAAAGCTGATACGGGTTGCCAACATCGAGTTTGCCGCATATTTAGTCATTTCTGCAGATGGAATATCCATGAAAATCACACGGAAATTATTCAATAAGAATGGCTTGTATAGTTTGGACATCAATTTCTCCGCACGTGCCGACTCCACTCCCACCACCACACGGTCCGGGCTCATAAAGTCACTGATCGCATTTCCTTCTTTCAGGAATTCCGGATTAGAAGCCACGTCAAAATCAACTTTCACGCCTCTCTTATCCAATTCTTCCTGAATAACCGCGCGAACTTTACTGGCAGTACCCACCGGAACGGTACTTTTGGTAACTATCAGTTTATATTGTTTCATATTGCGACCAATGGTACGGGCCACCTCCAACACGTATTTCAAATCAGCGCTGCCGTCTTCATCCGGAGGGGTGCCAACCGCACTGAATATAACTTCCACGTCGTCCAGACAGCTTTCTAATGAGGTTGTAAACTTCAATCGCTTTGCTTTCATATTACGGAGCACCATCTCTTCCAATCCATTCTCATAAATCGGAATATTCCCCTTTTGCAAAGATTCGATTTTCTCTTTATTCGTGTCTACGCACGTTACATTCACGCCAATTTCGGCAAAGCATGTACCTGATACCAGACCCACATACCCTGTTCCCACGATTGCAATTTTCATACTTAATCTATTGTTTGTTTAGAAATTCATTCAAAATAAGCGGCATCTTTAAAGGCAGTTCCCTCTCTGTCTTTCGCCGATAATACCATTTGCGAATCTGCCAACGGCCAGTCTATCCCCAACGTTTCATCATTATACAAAATAGAAGCTTCCGCCTGCGGAGCATACTTGTTATCTACCTTATACGTAAAAACGGCTTCTTCGCTCAAGACTGCAAAGCCATGAGCAAAACCACGGGGAATGAAAAATTGTCTCTTGTTTTCCTCACTAAGCAACACGCAGACGTGCTTTCCAAACGTAGGCGATGATTTACGCAAATCAACGGCAACGTCCAGCACTTTTCCTTTAAGAACACGAACCAGTTTCGCCTGACTGTATTCTCCTTTCTGATAGTGCAATCCGCGTAACACGCCAAAAGATGATTTCGACTCGTTGTCCTGTATAAAATCTACGGAACCAATATTGGCATCAAACTCTTCTTTCTTATAGGCTTCCATAAAATAGCCCCGTTCATCGGAGAAAACTTTAGGCTCTATCAGCCATACTCCGTCTATTTCCGTCTGTATATAGTTCATTATTGATAGTGATAAATAAAACGATGCAAAAGTAGTGAATTTTTCGAAGTTTTCTGGGATATATTCAATTTATCTCGTAATTTTGCAGACATGATTGAATTGGCACAACATATAGAGACTTTACTACTGGAAAACGATTGCGTCATTGTTCCGGGGTTTGGCGGTTTTGTAGCGCATTACTCGCCTGCAACCCGTGTTAAGGAAGAAAATATATTCTTACCTCCTACCCGCACAATCGGCTTTAATCCTCAATTAAAACTGAATGACGGCGTATTGGTGCAATCTTATATGTCAGCGTATGACACGAGTTTTGCTGACGCCAGCCGCATAGTAGAAAAGGAAGTAAACGAATTCATCGGTCTCCTTCATGAAGAAGGAAAAGCCCATTTGGATAATATAGGCGAGATTCACTATAACATTTATGGTAACTATGAGTTTGTTCCTTATGACTATAAGATAACGACTCCTTCATTATACGGTCTCGACTCTTTTGAAATGCATGAACTTTCCGTTCTGCAACAGAAAGAAAAAGTATGGATACCGGCTCATCCGGAGAAGGAAAAGAAGACTTTTGAAATTAGTATCAATCGTGCATATCTTCGCAATGCTGCAGCAATGATTGCTGCCATCGTATTGTTCTTTGCCTTTTCAACTCCGGTAGAGAATACAGACGTTCAAAAAAACAATTATGCACAATTATTACCCAGTGAGCTTTTTGAGCAAATAGAAAAGCAATCGGTTGTAGTAACTCCTGTGTATGTTAAGAGTGATGCAATGCAACAAGCTAAGAAGCTTTCCGCTACTGCTTCAACTTCTTCTTCAACGAAGACTTCATCCACTAAAAAGAATACAGCGGATAAGACTTCCAAGCCAATCGCAGTTAGAGAAGTGAAAGTGGCCAAACAGGAAACGGCAGCTACTACTTCCGCTACTGCCCCTGCTGCGGTTAAATCTCCAGAAAGTGCCAATCATCCTTTCCATATCATAGTGACAGGAGGAATCAGCTTGAAAGATGCAGAAGCCATAGTAACCCAATTAAAATCAAAAGGGTTTGCTAATGCAAAAGCGCTGAACATGGATGGAAAAGTACGTGTCAGCATCAATTCATTCGACAACCGCAATGAAGCGACCAAGCAATTACTTGAGCTAAGAAAAAACGAAACTTATAAGAATGCCTGGTTACTGGCTAAATAAAAATCCCTTTTTAAAAGCATGAAACGAATTCTTTGTCCTAAATGTGAGAATTACCTTTTTTTTGATGAAACCAAGTATAGCGAAGGCCAATCACTGGTATTTGAATGTGAGCATTGCGGCAAGCAATTCAGCATCCGGCTTGGAAAGAGCAAAGTAAAGGCTCTTAGAAAGGAAGAAAATCTGGAAGAAGAAGCTGAATCCCATAAAGAAGAATTCGGATATATCACTGTTATCGAAAATGTATTCGGTTATAAACAGATATTGCCCTTACAAGAAGGTGACAATGTCATAGGCCGCCGTTGTGTGGGAACTTCTATCAATACGCCCATTGAAAGCGGTGATATGAGCATGGATCGACGCCATTGCATCATCAATATCAAACGCAATAAGCAAGGAAAACTTGTTTATACATTACGGGATGCTCCCAGCCTGACAGGTACTTTCCTCATGAATGAAATCCTAGGGGATAAAGATCGTGTACGCATTGAGGATGGCGCTATTGTGACTATCGGAGCTACTACATTTATCTTGCATGCGGCTGAACAAGAATAATCACCTGACAATATAAAAAAATGCCACTGTTCTCTGAACAAGTGGCGTTTTTTTATATCCGGTCTTCTAATTACAGAATACCTTTCACAGTTTCAAGCATTCCTTTTTCCTGGATAGAATCCAAGTTTACTTTTACAGCTTCTGCCAATCCCGGGATCTTATTCAAATCTTCTCCCCAGATAAAGTCAGCAGCCAGAACACCTTCGGTTACTTTCTTTGTACAACCGGTTGCCCAAAGTTCTTTCAGCAGGTTCATGATTTCAGGAGCATCATTCGGTACAATTTCAGCACCGTCAGCACGTACACCACCTTTATAATAAGTAATGATAGCAGCCAAACCAAGTACCAGGCCTTTAGGAAGTTCGCCTTTACGTTCGAGATAAGTCTTCAATCCCGGTAAATCACGAGTTTCATATTTTGGGAAAGAATTCAGCATAATGCTTGTCACTGCGTGATCTACGAATGGATTGTTGAAACGTTCCAATACGTCGTTGGCGAATTTCTCCAACTCATCCTTCGGCAAATTCAATGTTTCCATCAATTCATCGAACATTACTTTGTGGATATATTTACCAATAACCTCATGTTCACAAGCTTCACGCACAATATTCACACCAGAAAGATAAGCAACCGGAGAAAGAACAGTGTGCGGGCCATTCAACAGAGTTACCTTACGTTCGTGGTAAGGAGCTTCCGAAGGAACAAACAACACATTCAATCCTGCCTTATCAGCCGGGAACTCTTTGGCAACTTCCTGCGGAGCTTCAATCACCCACAGATGGAAGATTTCAGCCTGAACAACCAAGTTATCATCGTATTGCAGTTTTTCTTTGATAGCAGCAATATCTTTGCGCGGGAATCCCGGAACAATACGGTCTACCAATGTTGCATATACGCCACAAGCTTCTTCAAACCAAGTCTTGAACTCATTACCCAGGTTCCACAATTCAATATATTGATAAATAGTTTCTTTCAACTTATGTCCATTCAGGAAAATAAGTTCGCAAGGGAAAATAATCAAACCCTTTGTTTTATCACCATTGAATGTTTTGAAACGATGATACAGCAATTGAGTCAGTTTACCTGGATAAGATGAAGCAGGAGCATCTTCAAGTTTGCAAGACGGATCAAAAGCGATACCAGCCTCTGTAGTATTTGAAATAACAAAACGCATTTCAGGTTGCTCTGCCAATTTCATGAACTCGTCATTTTGAGAATATGGATTCAGTGCACGACTGATTACATCGAGCATTGTCAAGCTGTTAACAACTTCGCCTTTATCCAATCCTTGAAGATTAACATGATAAAGATCGTCTTGTGCATTCAGCATATCGACCATACCTTTATCAATGGGTTGAACCACTACTACGCTGCTGTTGAAGTCGGTTTTCTGGTTCATGTTGTAAATAATCCAATCAACAAATGCACGCAAGAAGTTACCTTCGCCAAATTGGATAATACGCTCCGGACGTTGTGTTTTAGGAGCAGTTTCTTTGTTTAATGCTTTCATGTTAGTTGTAATTTATAAAGTTGATATTATACAAATTCAAAATAAAAATCAATATTCTCCTTAATCAGGATGTCGATAGGCATATACTTTACAGGTTCAACAGACTTCTTAAACACAACATGGTCGCACAGAGCCTTCACCCCGCAATACCCTTGCAATCCCGGACGTTGCCCGATTAAATAATGCACATCACCTGATTTTAGCAACTCTACATTTGCTTTCAGAAGGTCATATCCTATCAGCCCTTTCATGCTACGTCCCGCATGACGGAGATACTCTCCCAACTGATACACTCTGGAATTAAATACAACTCCCAGCGCAGCCTTCGGATGTGCCCGGAAAAACTCATCTAATGTCTGTTGATTACTTTCCTGATCGGATTTATTGAGTATAACCTCATGGATTACCAGGTTGTTATATTCCTCGGCTATGTAACTCATAAAACCGTCCAAACGACGTTGCATCTGTATTTCAGCCGGATTATCTTTATTATTACTTAAGAACAAGACTAACTCCTGACCTTCTCCTGCCGAATAGTTGCGCATCAATATTTTTGCTGCAATATATCCGCTCTTATAGGAATCCTGCCCAATATACGTCAAGGCTCTCGCTTCTTCCATATTGAAATCAACAAAAGCATAAGCTATCTTATTTTCCTGTAGATAAGCTGTCAGCGCCAGCGTCTCTTCCCGGAAATTCGGAGAAATCAACACTGCGTCTACATTCTTTTCTTTTATAGCAAGGCAGGCTTCCTGATAACTTTTCTCATCTCCATGATGGTAACACAGATAATCTATACCCACATTAAAAGGACGCAGCTCTTGCCGGGCACGCTCAATCCCCCCGACTACCGAATGCCAATAGTCATGTTCTATATAATAAGGTATCAGGCAGAGGAAAGAATATTTCTTTTTAGCAGCCAAACCGATAGCAAACACATTGGGTTGATAATGAATCTCATCCAGTACCTTTTGTACTTTAGCTTTGCTTTTGGGAGACACGTCGCCACGATTGTGCAACACCCTATCCACCGTTCCGGCGGAAACACCGGCCATACGGGCTATGTCTTTAATGGTATAGTTCTGGTCCTCCATAGTGCTAAAACTTAAATATTATAAATAATCGCTGCAAATATACGAATTATTTTGTTACTCCAAGTAAATTTTCTATTTTTGTGTTCGATAACGGTTAATAAAACTAAAACGAGATTTACGCCTATTAGCTTTAAAATCAATACGATATAGGTATAAATACAGAAAGTAATAATTTTATATACTTAAAACACAGTAATAATGAAGAACTTCATGGACGAAAACTTCTTGCTGCAAACAGAAACCGCGCAAAAGTTGTATCACGAGCATGCGGCTAAAATGCCGATCATCGACTATCACTGTCATCTCATTCCTCAAATGGTAGCTGACGACTACAAGTTTAAATCACTGACTGAAATCTGGTTGGGCGGTGACCACTACAAATGGCGTGCAATGCGTACAAACGGCGTAGATGAACGTTTCTGCACAGGAAAAGATACCACAGACTGGGAAAAATTCGAAAAATGGGCGGAAACAGTTCCTTATACTTTCCGCAATCCACTGTACCACTGGACTCACCTCGAATTGAAAACTGCATTTGGTATCAATAAAATATTGAATCCGCAAACAGCACGCGAAATTTACGATGAATGTAACGAAAAGCTGTCTCAACCTGAATATTCAGCTCGTGGAATGATGCGTCGCTATCACGTAGAGGTAGTTTGTACTACGGATGATCCTATCGATTCACTGGAATATCACATCAAAACACGTGAAAGCGGATTTGAAATCAAGATGTTGCCAACTTGGCGTCCTGATAAAGCTATGGCTGTAGAAGTCCCTGCTGATTTCCGTAGTTATGTAGAAAAGCTGGCAGAAGTTAGCGGTGTTACTATCTCCAATTTTGATGATATGATCGCTGCTTTACGCAAACGTCACGACTTCTTCGCAGAACAAGGTTGCCGTTTGTCTGACCATGGTATTGAAGAATTCTACGCAGAAGATTATACCGATGCTGAAATCAAGGCTATATTTAATAAGGTATATGGCGGTACAGAATTGACCAAAGAAGAAATTCTGAAATTCAAATCGGCCATGCTTGTTATCTTCGGTGAAATGGACTGGGAAAAAGGATGGACTCAACAGTTCCACTACGGCGCTATCCGCAATAACAACACCAAGATGTTCAAATTACTGGGCGCTGACACCGGTTTCGACTCTATCGGTGAATTCACCACAGCCAAAGCAATGGCTAAATTCCTTGACCGTCTGAATACCAATGGCAAATTGACTAAAACAATCCTTTATAACCTGAACCCATGCGCAAATGAAGTGATTGCAACTATGTTGGGCAACTTCCAAGATGGTTCTATCCCGGGAAAAATTCAGTTTGGTTCGGGATGGTGGTTCCTCGATCAAAAGGATGGTATGGAAAAACAAATGAACGCCTTGTCTGTGCTTGGTCTCCTAAGCCGCTTTGTAGGTATGTTGACAGACTCTCGTTCTTTCCTGTCCTACCCGCGTCATGAATATTTCCGCCGTACATTATGTAACTTGGTAGGACGCGACGTAGAGAACGGAGAAATCCCTGCATCTGAAATGGAACGCGTAAACCAAATGATTGAAGATATCAGCTACAACAATGCTAAGAACTTCTTCAAGTTCTAACGGATTAGTAGTTACACTATAAAAAAGCCGCTACCAAAGTCGAATATGCTTTGAGTAGCGGTATTTTTATGTTCTATTATTACCATTCATCCAATTCCACAACCCAGGGCTTATCTTATGCATTAACAGTAGATTCACAACACAAACCACAACGCCGACAAATCCCCAAAGCAATGTTTCATTCAGCGTATAATAGTCTTTAACCTGAATAAACACCCAAATACAATACGGTAAACATAACACCGATGTAACAATAACAGGTATATACTTTCTTATTACCAAAAACTGAATGATATGCACTATCAGGTGCAAACCAAAAGCAATCAAACAACAATACCAAGCCGTCAAATCATTCATGCAGATTGACATAACCGTACAGGCTGATATAATTATAAACTCTTCCAATACCGTCAAGGCAAAAACCGGCGCATTACTCAAAGAATCTACTTTATCTTTCATAAAAGGGAAGCGCATGTACAACATAGCCTTGTTCTTATCCAACCATGTCGGAAGCATTATTATCTCTTCAAATTCATGAATCATGAATACTATGGGCAATAAATATAGGTATTCCATCGTTTTTATTCCTTATTATCATTCAAGTATTGATATACAAAAAAAGAGGCAACCTTAGTTACCTCTTTTTAGTACACCCTCAGGGACTCGAACCCTGGACCCATTGATTAAGAGTCAATTGCTCTACCAGCTGAGCTAAGAGTGCAACATATTATTTTTATTGCAACCTTGAATTTGTACACCCTCAGGGATTCGAACCCTGGACCCACTGATTAAGAGTCAGTTGCTCTACCAACTGAGCTAAGAGTGCTTAATTCCTCGTTTGCGGTTGCAAAAGTAGGTCTTTTATTTTATTTGACCAAACAATCATGCAGCTTTTTTACTATCTTTTTTTCGTCTTTATTCGAACACATAAAGCTCGGAAGGCGTATTTCGCTTTAAAGCAAGTAGTTGCACATCTTTACCTACAAGAATACCTTTGTTCTTTAATTTCCATTCCACCGTTTTATAAGCTAGCTCCGGATGATTATTGTCTTTACTCAAATGACACAACCAGATATAGCGCAAATGTTCAGAGATATTTTCCGCTAAAAACTCCGCAGTATCAGAGTTACTCATGTGTCCGGTCTTACTTGCAATCCGCTCCTTCAAATATTGAGGATAAGGCCCCATTTTGAGCATTTCCTCATCATAGTTAGCTTCAAGTATCAGATAATGGGCCTTACTGATATAATGGGCAGCTGTAGGAGTAATTTCTCCAAGGTCCGTTAAGAAGGAAAAGACTTTGCCGTCGATTTCAATGCAGTACCCCACATTGTCCGTTCCATCATGCGGCACTTCAAAAGATTCGATATGAAAATCCTCCAAAGTCATCGGCTCTTGCTTTTCCAGGTAACGAACTGACGAACTCAATTTCTCCGTCATACAATAGCTACGATTAATTCCAGCATGAATACGTGCGGTTGTATAAACAGGAATATTCAATTTTTCTCCCAGATTACCCACAGCTTTGATATGGTCAGCATGATCGTGCGTTATAAATACCGCACGAATACTATCCATCAAGATATTATAATCTTTCAGTGTTTTTTTGATAGTACGTATGCCGATTCCGGCATCTATCAGTATTCCATAGGTTTCAGTACCCAGATAATAACAGTTCCCACTACTGCCACTCGCCAGGCTTATAAATTTTACTTTCATGTTTTATCCTCTTTATTAAAATGCAAAATGCCGTCAACTTTTACAGCAAAGTGACGGCAAATATACATAAAAAAGAATAGAATTACCGAGAAGATTCCTTCTTTTTGTCGATGGATTCGGTGATTTTCGCAAATAATAGTAGCGCTACAGCGGCAATCAGACCAATAGCAGCAAAGTAATACCATATATAATGGGCATTTGCGCTAGCTGCCTCCCATGCCGCCCGTGTCTCGAACAAAGCAGGATCCGGACAGTATTTGGTAAGCAAAATTCCCGCCAGACCAAAACCAAAGATGGAAGAAAGAAAGGAATGTAAATGACTGAATCCTAAATACATTCCTTCTTCGCCTTTAGGAGCCTGCAAAGAGAAATACTCCAGATAACGCGGCGAAATAAAACATTCGGCAAGTGCTTGTACCACTATACCTGCAATCATCATCAGGGTAATATTGCTCATGCCTGTAATAAGATCATTTCCCAGCAAGTTTCCATATGCCATCAGCAACGCCGAAAAAGGAATCAAAAACATTCCCACATTCATCGAAGTAATCGCACTGCGTTTTGCCATCAAACGTGTGATAAAGCTAACGCAACAAACCACCACAAAAGGATTCACATTAGCAATCCAGCCCGGTTTCGCCGTCTCGCCGGCCAATCGGATCACATATTTAGGCATAGTGGCGTAAAGTTGCTGTTGCACCATCCAGAACCCTGTAACAATCAGAATAAGAATCAATAAACGCCAGTTGGTGATGATTCGCATAAATCCTTGCCCAATCTCACGGAGACTTTTTCCTTCACCAGCCGTGTGCGTTGATTTATAAAGGAGAATAACAGCAAGCAAAGCAATAATTGTCATCGCACCGGAGAAATAATTAATATAGATATATGCCTGCTCACCAATGACATTACGCAAAGGATCGATAATTGTTTTACCGGTAAAAGCACCTACATTTACCATCATATAAAAGATGGAATAACCACGCGCACGCGTTGCCTCCGTTGTTTCTTTGGCCACAGATGCAGAAATGATGGACTTAATAAATGATCCTCCCACCATAAGTACAAACAAGACCGGCACAATGATCCACCGGGTATAGCTATCGGGCAAACCATTAAATTGAGTAGTGACGCCGTAACTAACCAGGCCGGCAGCTTCCAGCAAAGTAGGAAATACTCCCAATCCTAAATATCCAATGGATAATAAGGAAAATGCTATAATCATTGACTTCCGGAAACCGATCTTATCAGCATAAGCACCGGAAAAAATAGGAAGCAGATATAACCCGCCGGAAAAAAGCCCGGAAATCATACTTGCTTCAAAATCATTAAAACCTAAAATGGAAGATAGATAAATAGTGAGAACGATGAAAACGGCATAATATGCCATACGCTCAAACAGTTCGACTGTGTTGCTGACCCAAAATGCTCTCGTAAAGCCTTTAGCAGCACGCTGAGGGGAATTGTTCATGTATTTATTAATTTATTAAAATGTTAATTTGAGACAAAGATACGTTTTTTTGGCTTACTGTCCGTATCTTTGTTCAAAATTAGGTAATTAAAAACTATGATTATAGCTGTTGATTTTGACGGAACGATTGTAGAGCATCGTTATCCACGCATTGGTGAAGAAATTCCATTCGCTGTTGACACATTGAAGTTATTGCAACAAGAAAAGCATCGTTTAATACTATGGAGTGTGCGTGAAGGGGCACTTTTGGACGAAGCTGTCGAATGGTGCAAAGCCAGAGGTTTAGAATTTTATGCCGTTAATAAGGATTATCCTGAAGAGCAAAAAGGCCATCAGGGATTTTCACGAAAGTTGAAAGCTGACATGTTCATTGACGACCGGAACTTAGGCGGTTTGCCGGATTGGGGAGTCATTTATGCAATGATTAAAGAGAAAAAGACATTTGCAGATGTCTATGGCCAAAACGGAGAAGAGGAAAAGACGCCATCAAAAAAGAAAAAAAGATGGCTGCCTTTCTAATAAATAGATAAATAGCAAGCCGACAGATATACAAAAAATAGATGATGCACTCTTATCCGACATGATTAAGAGTGCATTTCTATATGATGAAATAACTTATCTCCCAACATGGAACGGCCATTTACTACGATTCTTTGTTTTCCCACTTTTCCCTGAACTCCCATAATTGCTCAATAGTAGGATAAAAAGTCGGATTTTCCCAGTTTTTGGAAATCATAGCAATCAACGATTCCAAATACGATTTACCATCAATAATTGTAGTACATTGATTGACCTGATATCTTTCAGTTGGATAATTCTTTGTTTCGATCATCTTTTTTGCCCAGTTCAATAACTCCTGAACAGCTTCATTGTCATAAGTATGTTGCGCCATATCTTTAGAATTTTCCACAAAGATACAAAGTTTATTTATTCATAAACAAGGAATAACCGAAGAACTGGCAGAGATTCTACAAGTTGTGCTATCAGCAAAGAACAATTTCAATATTTTTTATGTTTATATAAATAAAGATAAACTTAAAAATAGAACGACTTATGATTTATGATTTCTTATTCCCCACAAAATCGAATACAACAAAAGTGTCTTTGTTGCTATTGGCTGTCCGGATCATATTCGGCATATTATTAATGAACCACGGTATCCAAAAATGGAGTAGTTTCCAAGAGTTGTCAACTGTATTTCCTGATCCGCTTGGAATAGGAAGTCCCCTGTCTCTCGGATTAGCTATTTTTGGTGAACTTGTGTGTTCAATGGCATTTATTGTAGGCTTCTTGTATCGCTTAGCCATGATCCCGATGATTTTCACGATGATAGTAGCTTTCTTTGTAGTTCACGCAAATGACGTATTTGCTGTTAAAGAACTAGCTTTCATTTATTTAGTGGTATTCATATTGATGTATATTGCCGGTCCGGGTAAATTTTCAATAGACCATATCATAGGAAACGAATTGTCAAGACGAAAATCAAGAGCATACAAAAATTAAAAATAATCCCCCTGATTAATTAAAAAATATTATATTTGCATACTTGTATGAGAGAAATTATCAATATTTTTTATTAATCAAAAATGTTTTAACATGAAAAGAGGGAAACTGACTTTAGTCGCAGTAGTGCTTAGCGGTAGCTTATTATTCAGTTCTTGTGTAGGATCATTCAGTTTATTCAACCGCCTGTCTTCTTGGAATCAATCAGTTGGAAACAAGTTTGTAAACGAACTCGTATTCCTTGCTTTCAACATTGTTCCGGTTTATGGCGTAGCTTACCTAGCTGACGCTTTAGTTATCAATTCTATCGAATTCTGGAGTGGTTCCAACCCGATGGCTAATGTAGGTGACGTAAAGAAAGTAAAAGGAGAGAACGGCAACTACATGGTGAAAACTCTTGAGAATGGATATTCTATTACTAAAGAAGGCGAAACTGCTTCAATGGATTTGATCTACAACAAAGAAGCTAACACATGGAATGTTGTTGCAAACGGTGAAAGCGCTGAATTAGTAAAAATGAACAATGATGGCACTGCTGATTTGTTCTTGCCAAATGGCGAAAAGATGAATGTAACGCTGGATGCTCAAGGCATGCTGGCAGCACGCCAGGCTACAATGAGCAATTTTATGTTTGCCGCCCGCTAAAAATAAAAACAAATACGAAGGAGATGAAACATCATATAGGAGTTTCATCTCCTTTTTCAATCTTATCTTCTTCTATCAAGAATCTTTTGTACTATGAATAAACTATATACACTTATCTATTCTGTTCTAATCTTCACCTGTCTATCTTGTCAGCAACAAACTCCTCAAACTCAAATAGAACAGACAGCCATCGATTTCTGTGAAGCCTTTTATAATTTCAATTATACGGTCGCCAAAGAATGGAGCACGCCTTCTTCTCAATCTTATCTTAGTTTCTTAGCATCTAATGTCGGGCAAACCCATCTGGAGCAACTTAAGACACGAGGCGCTGCAAAAGTTTCTGTTATTTCAAGTGAGATAGATGCTAATTTAGAAGAAGCGTCGGTTGTCTGCCAAATCAAAAATGCATTCGTCATTCATCCCATCGGAGGAAAAATGGAATACGTAAGTTCCCTGCAAGATACGCTCGAATTAGTAAGAGTAAATAATAAATGGCTGATTAGAAAGGATATCCCACAGCAAAATGGAAAGCAAAGTCACGACTGAATTTAGGATGAATGATGGGGAAATGCTCTTTCCTCGTTTCATAGGCAGGATTGACAGCTTTCATACCTCCGTCAAAACGCAAAATAAAGAAATCCAAATCCAGGCGGAGACCTAATCCGTAGGCCACTGCTATTTGCTTATAAAACCTATCAAACTTGAAAACCCCTCCCGGTTGATTGGCATAACTCCGGATGGTCCAGATATTACCAGCATCAATAAATACCGCCCCCTGAAACTTCCAGAATAACTTGCTTCGGTATTCAATACTGGCATCCAGTTTAATATCTCCGGATTGATCGAGCAAATTCCCATTTCCTGCAAAAGAGCCCGGTCCCAAATCGCGAACACTCCATCCGCGGACACTATTGGCTCCACCAGAGAAATATTGTTTCTCAAACGGAATAGTCTTCGCATTTCCATAAGGTACAGCTATTCCCACACCAGCATGAAACGCAAAAGAGTTACGATAATCGATTCTGATATTCTTAGCAAAATCAAACTCCCCTTTCAGATATTGAGCATAAGGAATTCCCAGAATAGCGTATTCACCATTACTGTTCTTCCGAATGTTTGCAGCCTTTGACAGAGCATACATTACATTTCCCGCCGATTCGAAATTAAAACGGATGGAGTATGAATTAGAAGCAATCGTATTATTGATAATCGATCCTCCCACGCTATTATAATTATAGCTATATCCCATATTTATAATCAGTCGATCCTGATAATTATACTGGAATATATGGTTCTGTCCTTTATTTATATAGTCTTCTTTAAACCTTTCAGAGATACGGGGCAAATAAAGGAAAGCAATATTTATCAAATCAATACGGTGTTGTATCTTCTGACGTTGTGTCCACTTGTAACTCCAGTTAGCAGAAGCCATCGTACGCAAGAACTCCGGTCGCAACTGATAATTATACTGTAAACCAAACTCTGTTGTAGCCCTGATTTTCCGTTTAAAATCAGAGGAAATGAAAGGGAACAGAAAATTAGGGAAGTTGATACTCGTTTCCACCCCGTACTCTGTATAGTTATTATTCGAATAACCTGCCTGAAGTCCGGAAATGACTTCATACGCTCCACGGAATTTTATCATAAAAGTTTCCGATCCGCGAAAAAGGTTCCTGTTTTGAAAAGAGGCGGAAGCAGCCGCTCCCAAGTCACCGGCAGAATTAGTTCCCTCTACCTCGAAAGCCACTGATTTATGTTTGCTCTTGGTCAGCATCACATAGCAATCGAGCATCGTTGAATCTCCTATTTGAGTCTCAATAAAACGGATATTCGTATATTTCAATGCCGATAAACGTCCAAAACTGGAATAGGTCTGCTGCACATCGCGCTCATTATACAGATCACCGGAAGCAAACCGAAGGTTATCCGTAAGAACTTTAGGACGCAAATAGAGTTTATCCTTATAGTAAATCGGATATCCCTTATAATGTACCGAATCATTGATGTCCACACTGCTCATTGCCGAGGACTGCAAAACATCATAATCCGTAATAAAATTAATCTTATTGATCCAATATTGCCGATGTGCTCTTGCAGAATCATTCGCATGAGCTTTATACATCTGCAAATGTTGAGTCAGATCTACATTATAAGTATTACGAACGGTATCGGCAGTATATCCGATATAATCCTTATTAAACTTATAGTAACCATTCCGAAGTAACTTATTCGTGATACGTTGCCTGTCCGCATCCAATACATTCACATCAAAATACATTCCTTCCTTCAGCAAACTTCTGGCAGAATCCTGTTTGAGAAGCGCAGCTATTTTAGGATCATAAATATCATATTTGATAGATTGAACAACGTATGGCTTGCCTGCCGTTACGTCATAATATACTTTGATCTTTTTCTTTTTTACTTTGGTCGAACGTTTCACTGTTGCCGCCATATATCCCATATTATGCACAGCCTTAGTGATTTCTTCTTCAGAACGTTGCGCTTCGTCCTCGCTATATATTACGGGAGCATCCCCTATTCTTCTCAAGAACTTATTCCCCCATTTGGTCGAATCACGCCCCGACAGATTGTATACATAAAGTTGGGTCTTTATCAGACTGAACCACTTGGCATTAGGATTTTGGCGAACATACATGCGCAAGGAAGAAGGCCGTATATTTTTTTGGTCCGTACGAATTTTGACTTCATCCAGCAAATAAGATCCATCCGGCACAAACTTAGTGGTAGTACACGAAGCAAGTGACAAGACAGCAGCAGAAGCAAGCAAATAAAGAAAATTTCTCCTCATACGGTTTTACATCGATAGCATGAAAAATGCGCTTACAAAGATAAATTATATTTTCTGACGGGGAAAATAATTTAAGAAAAAGAGAGGAAAGTAAGGATAGATTGGAAATATCTTTATAGCTTTGCAAAAGAATATCAAATCTATGGCATCATTAAGTAAAAACAAAATAAAGTTTATCCACTCGCTGGAACTGAAGAAAATACGTAAAGAAGAGCGGGTATTTCTGGCTGAAGGTCCTAAATTGGTAGGCGATTTACTCGGACATTTTCCCTGTCGTTTTTTAGCTGCCACTCCCTCCTGGTTTCAGGAGCATCCGGGTATTGACGCAAGTGAACTGGTAGAAGTTTCACAGGAAGATCTTTCACGGGCCAGTTTATTGAAAACTCCCCAACAGGTACTTGCCATTTTCGAACAACCACAATATACTTTGGATCCGGAGGCAGTTCGTTCATCACTTTGCCTTGCATTGGACGATGTACAAGATCCCGGAAATCTGGGTACCATTATCCGTTTGGCCGACTGGTTTGGCATCGAACATATTATCTGCTCGCAGAATACGGTAGATGTATATAACCCTAAGACCATACAAGCCACTATGGGTGGAATTGCCCGGGTGAAAGTACATTATACTTCCCTCCCCGATTTTATCCGGTCGCTCGGAGATACTCCTGTGTTCGGTACGTTCCTGGATGGAAAAAACATGTATGAACAACCATTGTCGGCCAATGGCTTGATCGTAATGGGAAATGAAGGGAATGGCATAGGGAAAGAGGTAGCCACATTAATCAACCGAAAATTATATATCCCCAATTACCCGGCAGGCCAAGAGACATCCGAGTCTCTGAATGTAGCCATTGCTACCGCAGTAATCTGTGCCGAGTTCCGTCGACAGGCTGCATGGAAGTAAAATCAAAAGGATAAAACAAATAAGGAAATAAAGCTTCCCCCTTCTTTTCTGCTTCCTGCAGATACTCATTAAAACATTGGGAAGATTGATTCGAAACACTGGGAAGATTGATTTGAAACACTGGGATGTTTTTTAAAATCATCCCAGTGTTTTTTATTTCTTCCATCTGACTTTCAGAAAGCAGCACAATCACTCCCGGCATCCATTCAACCGACTCAATCTCTTCGGTCAATGGGAACACACCTCGGACAACTCCTTCGTCAGTGATCTCCACTACCTGCTGCTTCATATATCCGACGGCAGGTATCAGCAAATAATGAGAAGCAAAGCGTTTCATTACAATCAGTTGTTTGAACGTCTTTGTTGTTGCTTCCTGCGTTGATTCATCTGGCGTTCTTTTCTTTGCTCTATCCGTTCCTTTTGGATATGCTGTTCCACCTGAATCTGCTCCGGCTTCTTCTCACGATGAGTTCCCGTACGACGACGGTTCATCTCTTCCGGTGTCAGACGCTGAATGTCATCTTTATTCTTGTCTATGACCTTATGTAAAGAGTCGGCATTTTCTTTAGTAGCTATCTTCTTCAAAGAATCCGCTTTCAATGCTTCTATCTTATTCAAAGAATCGCGTACGGCAAATGCGAGCGTATCCGTACAATGATAACGAGTCATCATGAAGCGGTCGGCCAATACTGCCCCGCCTTTTTCCTGGCTATCCATCGGATAATAAATGAAACCTTTTATTTCTTTCATCGAACCTAATGTGTCTGCAAACAAACGAATTTGTTGCACACCCGGTTCAGTCACCGTTTTCCAATGATTGATCGTATCTTTTTCATAAATCACCTGCATAGCCATAGTGACACCTCTTAAAGAGTCGGCAAGCATCGGTTCCAGAAAACGATACCGCACTTCCCATACCAGTGTATCCCGGTCTTTGTAGTTAGAGTCGGTCGGCAAAGTAAATACATATTGATTATCCATCATTTCACCGGTCAGACGTACCATACGCTGCCACGGCCAGACATCGATGCTATCACCCTGCTTGGTCATTTTCGGTTTCTTATCACGCTTGGCTATCAGGTCGCCAACAAGTTCCTGTTCGTCTTTCAAGCGTTTTTTCACCTTATCATAAATTTTCGATAAAATCTCTGTGTTACGGGTATACCAAACCATGGATGAGTCAAATGCAGCTTGTGTAGTCCCGTATTTCTTGAAAACGGCGTCGATATACAATGCTTTCTTATAGTTCTCACTATAAGGCAAATTATCTCCCATAGACTTTGCCACATGATAATCATACAGCAAATTCTCCATCTTCGATTCCGAGATTACATCACTGGGTCTTTTCACTTTACACCCGGCTACCGCAAACACGAACATGCAGATGAGACACAGATGAAACCGAAATTTATTTTTCATGATCCGTAGCTTCCTTTTTATCTTTATCCAGTGAATGATAAGACTCATTCAAATATTTACTATAAAAGAGTAACAAGGCAATGATACCGCAACTGATAGCGGCATCCGCAAAATTAAAGATCGGACTAAAGAATATAAAATGCTCTCCACCCACAAACGGCATCCATGTAGGCCAGTTTGTATCTATAATCGGAAAGTAAAACATATCCACCACTTTTCCGTAAAACCAGGTAGAATATCCACCACCTTCGGGCATGAAACTGGCAATCTGCGAATGAGTGCTTTCATTGAAAATAACTCCATAGAACACACTATCTATGATGTTTCCCAAAGCACCGGTCAGAATAAGAGCCACACAGACGATATAACCTGTTTTAAAACCTTTCTTTATGATTTTATAGAGATACCACCCTATCAATGCTACCGCAACAATGCGGAATGTTGTCAGGAATAACTTGCCGAAGATTTCCATACCGAAAGCCATCCCGTTGTTTTCGGTGAAATAGATATAAAACCAATCGGTCACACGTATACTTTCATGCCAGTACATGTGAGTTTTAATCCAGACCTTGATGATCTGGTCAATAATCAATACGGAAAAGATAACGAGAAGGGCAATTCTCCCCTTCGTGAATAGTTTCTTCATGTGTTTATTATAAGTTAAACATAACGAGCTACAAGTGCCGTGCGTAAACTTTGCGCAGCTACTTGTAGCTCGTTACCTGTAGCCTACTTGCTATCTGTTATTTTTTACCACTGTTCTTTGCTTCAATGCTTAATGTAGCATGAGGAACAGCACGCAGACGCTCTGCCGGAATCAACTTTCCGGTTTCACGGCAAATGCCGTACGTTTTATTCTCAATACGTACCAAAGCAGCTTGTAATCCTTGGATAAACTTCAGCTGACGTTGTGCCAGTCGGGTCGTTTCTTCCTTGGAGAGCGTATTAGCTCCTTCTTCCAATACTTTATACGTAGGAGATGTATCGTCGGTATCATTACCGTCCAGTCCCATCAAACTTTTCTTCAACTGTTCATAGTCACGTTGTGCCAATTCCAGTTTCTCCATAATAATGGCACGGAATTCCTCGAGTTCCGCATCCGAATATCTAGTCTTTTCTGCCATAACTTTACAATTTTAAAAGGTTAATCAATATAGTATTAGTCTTTTATCACGTTCACAAACAATGAGAAGTCGTCAAACTCCAGCATTGTTCCGTCTTTCACTTCATCTACAAGTTCAAGAGATGTGCCTAAAACCTGGTTACAAATATAAGTATTATATTCATTTACCGCATCATCTGTTTGCGTATTTTTCGAGATTGTTATTTTTATTTTGTCTGTAATCTCGAAGCCGCTTGACTTACGTATATTCTGAATACGGTTCACCAGTTCACGGGCAATACCCTCGCGACGCAGTTCTTCGGTAATGGTCACTTCAAGCGCTACTGTCAGTTTGCCTTCATTGGCAACCAACCATCCCGGAATATCTTCACTAAAGATCTCGACATCTGATGCTTCAATAACAGCTTCCGCACCATCCAGGTTTAATGTATACTTTCCGTTTTTCTCCAATTCACCGATGGCTTCCTGTGACATTTCTGCAACAGCAGCAGCTACTGCTTTCATTTGCTTGCCAAATTTCGGTCCCAGTTTCTTAAAGTCACATTTCACTTTTTTCACCAATACACCGGCTGCACCATCAACGAATCTGACTTCTTTTACATTCACTTCATTCATAATCAGGTTCTTCACAGCTTCGATATGAGCTTTCTGCTCTTCATCTACCACCGGAACCATGATACACTGTAGCGGTTGGCGTACCTTGATATTCACCTTGCGGCGCAATGCCAACACCATAGATGTAACATCCTGTGCCATTTGCATGCGGGCTTCCAGTTCCTTGTCTATCATTTCTTCCTGATATTTCGGGAATTCGGCAAGATGGACAGAAACTACATTGTCGCGTCCTGTTGCTGTAATCAAGTCAGTATACAACCGGTCTGCATAGAACGGAGATACAGGAGCCATCAGTTTGGCAACTGTTTCGAGACAAGTGTACAATGTCTGATAAGCAGACAATTTATCCTGTGTAAATTCACCACCCCAGAAACGTTTACGATTCAGGCGAACATACCAGTTGGACAAATTATCATTCACAAAATCAGAAATCAAACGTCCTGCCTTTGTCGGTTCATATTCATTATAGCATGTATCTACCTCCTTTATTAATGTATTCAATACAGATAAGATCCAGCGGTCGATCTCCGGACGTTCTGCCATCGGTACATCCGCTTCTTTATACTCAAATCCGTCTACATTCGCATAAAGCGCAAAGAATGAATACGTATTATATAAGGTACCGAAGAATTTACGGCGAACCTCTTCCACTCCTTCAACGTCAAATTTCAGGTTATCCCACGGAGAAGAATTGGTAATCATGTACCAACGCAACGGGTCGGAACCATACTTTTCAATCGTAGTAAACGGATCGACAGCGTTATTCAAACGCTTGGACATCTTGTTACCGTTCTTATCGAGTACCAAACCGTTAGAGATAACAGCTTTGTAGGACACGCTGTCAAATACCATGGTAGCGATAGCATGCAAGGTAAAGAACCAACCACGAGTCTGGTCTACTCCTTCCGCGATAAAGTCAGCCGGATATACCTGACGGTTATCCAACAGTTCTTTATTTTCGAACGGATAATGGATCTGTGCGTATGGCATAGCACCCGAATCGAACCATACATCAATCAAGTCTGATTCACGCTTCATCGGTTTGCCGTCTTTCGATACCAATATGACGTCGTCTACATAAGGACGGTGAAGATCAATCTTATCATAATTTTCTTCCGAATATTGACCCGGCACAAAACCTTTATCCTTGTATGGATTGGATTTCATAAATCCGGCAGCTACCGATTTCTCGATTTCATTATAAAGTTCTTCTACAGATTCGATGCATATCTCATCCGTATTATCTTCTGTACGCCAGATAGGTAATGGAGTACCCCAATAACGAGAACGGCTAAGATTCCAGTCATTCAGATTTTCCAGCCACTTGCCAAAACGGCCGGTTCCGGTAGATTCCGGTTTCCAGTTGATGGTTTTATTCAATTCCATCATTCGCTCCTTGCAAGCGGTAGAACGGATAAACCAGCTATCCAACGGATAATAAAGTACCGGTTTGTCTGTACGCCAGCAGTGCGGATAGTTGTGGACATGCTTTTCTATCTTGAAAGCCTTGTTGTCTGCTTTCATCATCATGGCAATGACAATATCCAAAGATTCGGCAGCTTGCGCGGCTTTCTCATCGTATTTGCCATCCACCATAAATTGAGGATCATAAGCATTTTTCACCCATGCACCCTGATATTCTTTGTATTTATCTACATCAACACATTCTTTTACGAAATTCTCATCCAGCTCATTCAACAGATAGAATTTACCAGTTAAATCCACCATCGGACGAGTTTCGCCTTTCTTATTAATCATGAAAAGTGACGGGATTCCTGCAGCACGTGCCACATTCGCATCGTCTGCACCAAATGTAGGTGCAATGTGAACGATACCTGTACCATCTTCTGTAGTAACATAATCACCCGGTATCACACGGAAAGCCTTATCACTAGGCTTCCAGTTGCCATCTTCGGATACCTCAACCGGTTTCACCCAAGGGATCAACTGCTCATATTCCATACCGACAAGATCCGTGCCTTTGTATTCGGCAATCACTTTAAACGGTACAAGTTTATCTCCGGCTTTGTAGTCCTCCAATTTCAGATCAGCAGCTTTTGCATTGAAATGTACATTCAATAAAGCTTTTGCCAGAACAACCGTGATAGGTTCTCCGGTATAAGCGTTGTAAGACTGTACAGCCACATAGTCAATCTTCGGTCCCACACAAAGAGCCGTATTTGAAGGCAATGTCCATGGAGTAGTTGTCCAGGCGATAAAATAAGGAGTTCCCCATTCCGTCATTTCCGGTTTAGGATTCTTCATTTTAAATTGGGCAACGGCCGTTGTATCTTTTACATCCCGATAACAGCCCGGTTGATTCAACTCATGTGAACTCAATCCTGTTCCTGCAGCCGGTGAATACGGTTGGATCGTATATCCTTTATACAACAATCCTTTTTTATGCAGTTGCTTCAATAGCCACCATAATGTCTCAATATAGCGATTGTCATACGTGATATAAGGGTGCTTCATATCCACCCAATATCCCATCCGATGAGTCAGGTCTTCCCACTCCTTGGTATATTTCATCACGTCTTTCCGACAAGCCGCATTGTAGTCGGCAACAGAGATTTTCTTACCAATATCTTCTTTTGTGATACCTAATGCCTTTTCTACACTTAGTTCCACAGGCAGTCCGTGCGTATCCCATCCGGCTTTACGCTTCACCTGATAACCCTTCATCGTTTTGTAGCGACAGAAAATGTCCTTAATGGTACGAGCCATTACATGGTGAATACCCGGCATACCATTAGCCGAGGGAGGTCCTTCGAAAAACACGAACGAAGGACAGCCATCACGTTCTGTCATACTCTTGGCGAAAACCTGGTTCTCGTCCCATTTCTTCAGCACATCTTTGTTCACCTGCGAAAGGTCAAACTGCGAATATTCAGTAAATCTCTTACCCATAGCTGTCTACGATTTTACTATTTACAATTTACAATTTGAGGGGTATCCCCATTTTTAAGGGTGCAAATTTACAAAAACATTTGTTTAGTTGAGCAAAAAGCTAGGACTTTTAATCGGATTCGTGTGAAGTTAACGATTATAAACCGCCTACAGCCTAAACAAAACAGGTATCTCCTTGTTTTAGTGGGAAACCTAAAAGCACTTTAACTTATGAATTACGGTATTAGCATTTTATTCAGAGCAATCCCTTTGGCGATGGCTATTTTTTGCTTCGGATACGGAGCGTTCATTTATGGTTATGGAGATGATGGGAGTCGTGTTGTGGCCGGTCCTGTTGTGTTTTCACTCGGTATGATATGCATTGCACTGTTTTGCACGGCTGCCACTATCATCCGGCAAATCATACATACTTATAATAAATCGGCCAAATACATTTTGCCGGTTATAGGCTATCTGGCAGCCATCATTACTATTATTGGAGGCATCTGCATTTTCAGTAATGCCACTTCCACCTCTGCATTTGTTGCAGGACACGTTATCACCGGCGTTGGATTTATTACCACTTGTGTAGCTACCGCCGCCACCTCTTCTACCCGATTCTCTTTAATTCCGAGGAATTCAAAAGCGACAAGTAATGAAGTTCCGGAAGGAGCTTTTTCCCTTAATCAGAGACGGGCATTGGTCATTGTTGCCATCATCGTTTCGCTGATCGCATGGATATGGGCATTTGTATTATTAGGCAACAGTCATTCTCATCCTGCTTATTTTGTGGCGGGGCATGTAATGGTCGGTCTGGCATGTATTTGTACCAGTTTGATTGCACTGGTAGCTACCATAGCACGCCAGATACGTAATGATTATTCAGAAAAAGAACGGAATAAATGGCCGAAACTGGTTTTATTAATGGGATCTATCTCTTTTGTATGGGGATTATTCGTGATTTTGGCGGATTCCGGAAGTGCAAACGGTACCACCGGATATATTATGCTCGGGTTGGGGTTAGTATGTTACAGTATTTCCAGCAAAGTAATCCTGCTGGCTAAGATATGGAGGCAAGAGTTCAAATTAGCCAACCGTATTCCTATGATTCCGGTATTTACGGCATTGGCTTGTCTGTTCCTGGCGGCTTTTGTATTCGAGCTTGCTACTATACATGCTGATTATTTCATTCCGGCACGTGTTTTGGTAGGTCTCGGAGCTATTTGCTTTACGCTGTTTTCTATCGTTAGTATATTGGAGAGTGGCACGTCTTCCAAATAAAAAAGTATTCTATAAAAAGGGCGTCACTATATGCCCCGGATAGTGACGCTATCCGGACAGCATAGCGTCACTCTTTTTATTTCTTGTATCTCACCTCATACAGGTCATTCCTGCGGTCTTTCAAGTTGCGTACACTACCATAAGTATGCAGTTCGTTCAGCAAATCCAGATCAACATCCGATACCAAAATCATTTCGGTGTTAGGAGTTGCCTCCGCCCTCTTTCCGTCCGTTGGAAAAGCAAAGTCGCATGGGGTAAATACCCCCGATTGGGCATATTGAATATCCATATTGTGCACACGGGGAAGATTTCCTACACTTCCGGCAATGACTACAAAACATTCATTCTCGATGGCACGTGCCTGCGCACAAACACGAACACGGGAATAGGCATTCTGGGTATCTGTCAGGAAAGGAACAAATAATATCTGCATTCCCTGATCTGCCATCAGGCGGGAAAGTTCGGGGAACTCGACATCATAACAGATCAAAACTCCAATCTTTGCACAGTCCGTGTCAAAAGTATTCAGAAGTTTACCACCATTAAGTCCCCAACTTTTTATTTCATCGGGAGTGACGTGTAATTTCTCATACATTTCGTAGGTTCCATCCCGTCGGCAAAGGAAACCTACATTATAAAGCAATCCGTCCTCTTTTACGTATGGCATACTTCCGGTTATAATGTTGATATTATAGCTAATAGCCAGATTCATAAACCGTTCCCGAATTTCATCCGTATACTTTGCCAATCCGCGAATAGCCTGCGATTCTCCTTTATCGTTATACTTCGACATCAAAGGAGCATTGAAATATTCCGGGAAAAGAACAAAATCACTTTTATAATCAGAGACTGCATCCACAAAGAATTCTACTTGTTCGAACAGGTCATCCAACGTTTTATAACTACGCATCTGCCATTGCACCAGTCCTACACGAACCGTAGTTTTGGGACTGATATATTCTTGTGTAGGTGGCTGATAATAAATATTATCCCACTGCAACAAACAAGCATAATGTTTTGATTCTTCATCATTTGGCAGATAATTAGTCATTACCTTACGAACGTGAAAGTCATTCGACAACTGGAAAGTAAGTACCGGATCATAAATCTCGCGTTGACGTACCCGTTCGATATATTCTTTCGGACGCATTTTGTCAGCATATTTATGATAATTCGGGATACGTCCGCCAAACATGATTGCTTTCAGATTCAATGTTTCGCAAAGCTCCTTACGATATTCATACATACGACGTGCGAGACGCAAACCACGATAGCCCGGGTGGATGAATACTTCAATGCCATACAGGATATTTCCTTTAGAGCTATGTGTATTGAATGTTTCCTTACCCGTAACCTGTGCATACGTATGGTCGTTCTTTACTTTATCATAATCAACAATAATGGAAAGAGCACAACCAACTATTTTATCGTCAACGACTGTGACGATCTGACCCTCCGGAAAGATTTTAATCAACTTCTGAATCTGCTCACGAGTCCAAAACACATCGCTACCGTCAGAATAAACACGGGTAAACGATTGGGATAGTTGTACATAATCTTCTATTTGCAGATTGCGTATCTGCACTTTATTAATTTTTATCGGATGTTGTTCCATAACAATACGTGTTTTATAAAAGATAGTGCAAAGGTATAGTTAATCCTTTAATTGTGTTTTGAAACCAAGAAAAATTAATAATAGTATTTTATGTAAATTGAGTTATTCAATTCAAACTTATATACTTTGACATTACTCTAACTCTAATATTTCTTTTACTTCACCTTCTCCTACGTGCTTTCGTCCTTCTCCAAAGGTAAACTTAGTGCCTTCAGAAAAATTATCTCCTAAAGCTCTTCTAATAAGAAAAGCTATTTCAACTACCCCCTCATCTCCGGGATAAAAAGCCTCCCTATCAAGCAAAGTTATTTGACCAGAAGTTTTCGTCTCCTCAATAAAATCAAATAAAGGTCGATACCCACTATAAAATGGGGTTCTACGACCATCCTTATATAACCTTATACTAGCTATAATTCTAATCATAATAGTAACAATATAAAAAATAATCAACTAATTTGTGAGAATAAAGAATGGCGGACAATGTTAGCTATAAGTATATTCATCAAAGTTATTCTAATAAATTGAAAAACAAAAAAAATCAAATAGATATTTTCTAACATCAATTCATTTAATAGTCAAAAGGAATAATCGAACGATAATATCTTTTACACAAATATATATTTTATTGTATTATCTATTTTATGTATTCTTTTTCTGCAAATTCCAAAGGTGAAGAAGCACTCCTTCACCCACAAAATTCTTATTTACTGGTAATTCAGAAGAAAAATGAAGGAGTAGATTAAATAAATGTTTCTTATATATAGAGAATACAGCTTAAGCAGAAAGAAAAAAAGCAGCGTTTTAAGAGAAGGAAAGCGGCGCTTTAAGTAGGCTAAAGCATTGCTTTAGCTGCGGAAAATAGCTGCTTTTATTTGATTCTACTTCTTCTATCCACTTCTCTCTAATCTGGAAAATTTCAAAGATAAAACAATTAGATTTTCCAAAGAAATATTTTTTAAGCCAGAAACGGATATGAGAAATCATTGTAATAATCATGTCTTTTATTACATTGATATTTCGAAGTCAATATGCTCAAGACAGAATCAACTTTTGAATCATTTTCATATAGGATGAGCATATAAATACTATCTTTGCGAATATCAATCATGATAAAAGAGTACCCCAAAAGATAAAGAAAAGATATGAATTCCAACAAATTCTCCTATCAAGGACAAATCGAGACTATTCTTCATTATCTAAATTCCATGATACAAAAGAATTGGACAGGTAAAACTGCTGATGAGTTCAATCGTTTGATGTCTATACCAGAATTAGCTAAAATAGCATGCATGTCTGCTCGCAATCTTCAGCTGATGTTTAAAGCTTACACTAGCGAAACAATACATCAATATATCATTCGCACACGTATGGAATACGCCCAGCAATTACTCAAAGATAATAAAAAAAGTATAGCTGAAATATATGAATATATTGGATTTGCTAACCAGTCAGCTTTAAATAATACACTTCAAAAAAAATACAATCTCACTCCTCGAGAACTACAAAAGAAATTATTGGAAACAAGTCATACTTATCCTTCATGTATTTCTCCTTACCGCATAGTGGAATCAGAAACAATACCTGTCTTATTTTTATCTTATATTGGCAATTATGACACTTGTAGCACAGTTGCTTTTGAGACATACACTTGGGATTGCCTATATAAATATGCTAAAGAAAACTCTTTATTACCAGATAAGGAAGATTATTGGGGGATAGCTTATGATGATACAGACATTACCTCATTAGAAAAATGCCGTTTTTACGCTTGTATAGCCATTCAAAAAAGAGTAGGATCCAATCCTCCTCTTACTAATCCAATAAAACATATGGATTTACCTCAAGGTACATACGCAGTTTATATTCATCAAGGAGATTATGCATTGTTAGATGCCTTCTATGAGATAATATTGAAACAATTACCGCAATCATATTGCTTAGGAGAAACTCCAATCTTGGAACATTACTTGAACTCTCCCGCTGACACAGATGTGAAAGAGCTTCTTACTGAAGTTTGGATTCCAATCATTAAATAATTTTGTATAAGGGTGAAATATCACTCTTATACAAAATTAGTAACTATCATGCCTGATATACACTCTTTATCAAAGACTTAGGACAATACCCGAGGATATCAATAGAAATCTTTTCGGCTTCCTCTTTTGATATATTTTCATTAATAATATAGTGCTTAAAAACATTTTCCTTTTCTTTATATGCATAAGATGAAAGCAGCGGCCCTGCTATTGTTCGCAATTGCGAGTCTCTAAAATCATCACTTTGATTTCTGCCTAAACCAACACGTGTAGAATGTAAAATAATTGATTTATTTTCTCTATCACGACAATCTTCAACAGCTTCTTTTAAAACAAATTCTTCCTCCAAAGTATTATAATCTAAATTCTTATCCTCAACAATGAATTTTAAAACATTATTTGGTCCGAATTTTATTGTGCCATCATCAAACTGCGCACTTCTTATCAAGATACCATAATATATATCAGTACTATCAGATAAGCAAAGATCAATACCTCCTCTGGTGCCACCTTTAATTTTTGAATTCTTCGTCATGCCTGTACGATGAACATAAAATTTTCCATAATTATTCTTTTGCAGTTCATTTCCATGCACAAACCCATCATTAAACTTTGGGTGCTTAAAATAAGCTTCTACTTCAATTGGGTAAATCCGCAACCCATTACTCAACTCAAACATATAATTTGTAACTATCAATTTATTAATTGTTTGAAGCTGTTTCTCTATTTCCTTAAAGTCACTACATTGTATTAAAATTGCAATTTCTTTTTTCAAAGTATCCATGATTATTATAATATTAAATTTCTTTGGGTAAAGATAATCTTTTTAGTAAAGAGTTGTCTGAATATATCAACTTTTTTTTATTTCTCACTTAGATGATATCAAATAGTCAACAACAGAGTCCCAATTCGGATACTGCTCCGAACCAAATAATATCAATTCACCACTAAAATTTTCCGCACCATTTTTGAGGCGATCATCTATCAAGAAGTCTCCTTTGTTTAAATTTTTATGATGGCTAAGAATTAATCGTTTATAGCTATATGTACCTAACCATTTTTTCACCCATACAAGTTTATCCGACCAAGCAGAAGGATTATTCCAAGGTGCCGTGGAAAGAATGTACACATCATAAAAACGTACTAAACGATGGAAAGCATCAATTGCTCCTTTATATGGATACATTTTCGCAAAAATGTTAGGAACTTCATCATATCGTCCCTCATATTCTTTCTTTTCGTATTCACTCAATTTGTTAATACCTGATTGGAAGTCAACTAATACATTATCCATATCAATATAAAGTATAGGTTTGAAAGTCGATAACGCTGATATCATACAATTTTTATTTTATAAATTTTGAATTTAATGAATTATCCCGTAGTGATGCTATTCTTATCCTGTTGACAACAATCTGACAAGGCTACCATTTATCCATCGATTCAGTTTTACACCAATCAAAAATAATATTGTAAATCCAATAATTAGTTCCATATTTCTTACTTATTTTATTTTTTCTACTTATTATTTAGTCACAGTCCAAGACAAACAATTCAATGCACCTCCCCATTTCTTTATAATCGGAGCTATATTAATCTGGTAAATTCGTCCATCATAGGAAGGATGCAATTCTTTTATCTGGCTTAAAGCCTCTCCATCTGTAGGTAATCCAAGTCCGGGAATTATGATTACATCACGTGTCTGAAGCATATTTATATATGCCCAACTATTTTCATCATACTTGCTAAGTTTTAAATCTATAACGGCAAAATCGTCACTCAATCTACGTCTCATTTCTCGTTCTATCTCTGGAGGATAAACTTTCAAGTTGACCAATATCTTACCATCACCAATATTATGAATAATTCCATCTGTATGACCACAGATATCATATTTGTCCCATGGTAGAAATACAATATCTGCTCCATAAAAGTTTTCCTTTAGTATTGCCAGTACTTCGCTCTGGTCAATCTGTGAATTTTCCTGAAATACCTTTTCTGTCATGATGACAATTGGTTTCCGACCTCTCATACATGATCCTATCCACTTTGAATTCGCTTCACACACGACTACATTTCCCCCATCAACAATAAGTGGAGACTGTGTAATATCCATATCTCTACTCATAGCTTTAAGTACAGGAATAATATTAGTTTTGTACTGTGGCTTATCCTTCAAATAATCAGGTTCATAGCGAAATTGAATATAAGACTTAAATCCTCACTGTATTGGCATATAATCTCGACACCAATAATCTTTAGTGTGTAGTAATGTACCATGCTCTATATGGTGGTAAACAAGAATGTCTGATATTTCTTTATAAACATTGGGATAATGCCAAGCAAAAAGACTTGAGAAATAAATGGCATCTTTATACTGTTCTGTAACCATAATCTTACCTAACGAAAAACCAATAATAATATGTTATAACTAGAAAAATGCCATTTGGCAATATCCATAGCTTAAAACGATCTCACAAATATCACAATGCAAAGATAAGTGCATAGCCAAACAATCTATTTACTCAAAAATGCAAAACGATTCGTATACCTTCATTTAAATGATTTTACATGTGATTATCTATCAATAGTATATAAAACAATTATGACACCATACCATTTGGTACGATGTCATAATCTTAGTAGAACCATGCCAAGAAACCGAAGTCATAATGACATGATGAAATTACACTAACCTAATTTATTTATTTTTCTTCCAAAGCTTGCTCATATCTTCCAGTGTCTTACCTTTCGTTTCAGGCACCCAACGCCAAACGAAGATAGCAGCAGCCACACAGATTATGCCATATAAACTATATGCAAACATCGGGCTGAAGTCGTACAGTGCCGGGAAAGTAGAAGATACAATGTAATTGAATATCCATTGGAATGCTACGGCGATTGCCACCGCTTTACCACGGATGGTGTTCGGGAATATTTCCGAGATCAACACCCAGCAAATCGGTCCCCAAGACATCATAAAGAATGCTGCATACACAATCACTGAAAGTACCGGGAGAACACCCTTTATTGCCATGCTATCACACATTGCTACCGCAAATGCACCTACAGCCATACCAATAGAACCGATTATCAATAGTGGTTTACGTCCGAAGCGGTCTACAGTGAAGATTGCAACCAATGTAAAGACAATGTTTACAATACCCATAATAACTGTCTGCATCATGCCACCTCCTTCTGCACCTGCATTTTCGAAAATACGAGGAGCATAATAAAGTACCGCATTAATACCGATAGCCTGTTGGAATACAGAAAGCAAAATACCGATCACAATTACTGCCACTCCATAAGTAAAGATTTTCTCTGTCTTTTCATGAGCAGTAGCTTTAATATCATTAAGAATTTCCTGTGCTTTTGTCTTACCATTGATCTTTTCAAGAATCGAATAAGCCTTTTCATCCTGCTGTATCAATACAAGATAACGAGGAGTCTTGGGAACAAAGAACAATAACAAACCGAAGAAAGCGGCAGGGAAAGCTTCCGAACCGAACATGTAACGCCATCCTTCATAAACGGTCCACATATCAGATTCAGCACTAACAGACAGTACACCGGCTGCATCTTTCAAAATAATAGGATTTTGATGGTCGCCCATAATCAGGAAATTCACGAAGTATACTACCAACATACCGAAGATGATAGCAAACTGGTTACACGATACAAGCGTTCCACGAATATTAGAAGGAGCAATTTCAGCAATATACATCGGACAGACTGCAGAAGCCAGTCCAACACCGATACCGCCCAAAACACGATACAAATTAAAAGCAATCAGCAAATCCATGTTCGGCTTTCCATATTCGAAGAACAAGACTTCCGGATAATAGGAACCTAATGCTGAAAGGAAAAAGAGTACGGCAGCAAGCCTTAGAGAATTACGACGTCCCAAACGGGAAGCAAATATACCGGAGATCGCACCACCCAGTACACAGCCAATTAATGCACTGGAAGATGTGATTCCATGCATTACTTTATTGTATTGAAAATCAGAGGCCGAAAGGAAAAAAGCCTCCAAGCCTTTCTCCGCACCGGAAATAACCGCTGTATCGTATCCGAAAAGCAGTCCTCCCAAAATGGCGACAGAGGTTATCGAATATAGGTAGAGTTTACTACCCTCGTTCGTTGTATTAATCATGGTTATAAGTAGATAAAGTAGTGTTGTAGTAGTTGGATTTATATCACCACAGATTTCACAGATTGACACAGATAAAATTCAAAATAAGAGAGAAGAAAATTAATCTGTAACAATCCGTGTAATCTGTGGTGGGATTAATTAGCAATACATATTCAGAATTGCTTCATAAAGCTCTTGTTTACCGCTAGTCTGCTTCGGTTCACCGTTTGCTTTAGCATAAGCAACTACATCTTCCAAAGTCAACTTGCCATCTTCAAACTCCTTACCTTTACCGCCATCAAATGAAGCGTAACGGTCAGCCAACATTTTCTTATATGGAGATTCGTTCAGCAGAGCAGCTGCGCTTTCCAATGCACGAGCCATAGCGTCCATACCTGCGATGTGAGCGATGAAGATATCTTCCAGGTCAGTAGAGTTACGACGAGTTTTAGCGTCGAAGTTTGTTCCACCGTTACCCAAGCCGCCGTTGCGGATAATTTGCATCATAGCTTGTGTCAGTTCGTAGTTATCAATCGGGAATTGGTCTGTATCCCAACCATTCTGATAATCACCACGGTTAGCGTCAATAGAACCCAACATGCCGTTGTCTACTGCTACTGCCAATTCGTGTTCGAAAGTGTGACCAGCCAAAGTTGCGTGGTTTACTTCAATGTTCACTTTGAAATCTTTATCCAAGCCATGAGCTTTCAGGAATCCGATTACTGTTTCTGTATCTACATCATACTGATGTTTTGTCGGTTCCATCGGTTTCGGTTCAATCAGGAAAGTACCTTTGAAACCACGGGCACGAGCATAATCACGAGCGATGGTCAGCATTTTTGCCAAGTGTTCTTTTTCACGTTTCTGATCTGTATTCAGAAGAGACATATAGCCTTCACGGCCACCCCAGAATACATAGTTCTGACCACCCAGTTCGATCGTTGCATCGATTGCATTCTTGATCTGAACAGCAGCACGAGCTACTACGTCAAAATCAGGGTTAGTAGCAGCACCGTTCATATAACGTGCATGGCCAAATACGTTGGCAGTACCCCACAACAGTTTGATGCCTGTTTCAGCTTGTTTCTGTTTTGCGTATGCTACGATTGCTTTCAAGTTAGCTTCGTATTCTTCGATGCTTGCACCTTCAGAAACCAAGTCTACATCGTGGAAACAGTAGTATTCGATACCCATTTTCTGCATGAATTCGAAACCTGCATCCATTTTATCTTTTGCAGCTTGTATAGCGTCAGCATTACTATTCCAAGGGAATTGTTTTGTTCCGCCACCGAATTGGTCGCCACCTTCAGCACACAAAGTATGCCACCATGCCATAGCGAATCTCAACCAATCTTTCATCTTCTTACCGTTGATAACCTTTTCAGCATCGTAGTAACGGAATGCCATCGGATTCTTACTATCTTTACCTTCGAACTTAATCTTTTCAATTCCCGGGAAAAATTCTTTTGTTGCCATAATTCTTTTATTTTTAAAATGGTTATTATTTAAATTGTTAATTATTTATCTGAAGACAGAACCGGAGCCGGTATGTTACCGGTCATCGACTTTTCAAGACGGTATTTCCATTTTGCGTACGCGTCAGCATATTCCTGTCGTTTTGCCACATTAGGCTCAATCACATCCAGTTTGTCAAGCGTAGCAAATGCCTCATTGTTATCCTTGTAGATACCTGCACCGATGCCCGCACCTTTCGCAGCGCCTACGGAACCATCCGTATCGTAAAGCTCGATAGTAGCTCCTGTGACTCCCGCCAAAGTATCGCGGAAGATAGAACTCAAGAACATATTAGCGTGTCCGGCATGGATCATCTTCACAGGAATTCCCATTTGCTCCATGATATCAATGCCATATTTAAAAGAGAATACAATACCTTCTTGAGCGGCACGAATAATATGATGTTTGCCATGCGTATTAAAATCCAGTCCACGGATACTGCAACCGATTTCTTTATTGTTCAGCATACGTTCGGCACCGTTACCAAAGGGCAGAATACTGATTCCCGCACTGCCGATAGGAGCTTTGGAAGCCAATACATTCATTTCATTATAAGATATTCCTTCGGGAGCAATGTTGCGTTTCACCCATGAGTTGAGAATACCTGTTCCGTTGATGCAAAGCAATACTCCCAAACGTGTCTGATCTATGGTATGATTGACATGCGCAAAGGTATTGACGCGTGACTGCGGATCATAGTTCACTTCACCGTTCACGCCATAAACCACTCCCGATGTTCCTGCCGTAGAAGCAATCTCTCCCGGATTAAACACATTCAAAGAAAGGGCATTGTTAGGCTGGTCGCCTGCACGATAAGTAATCGGTGTCCCTTCTTTCAGTCCAAGCTCTTTGGCAGCTATTGCATTTACACGTCCCTGCTCTGCAAAGGTCGGTTTAATATCTGCAATCAAAGAAGAATCAAATCCGTAATAATCCATTAAGAAATCAGCCACCCGGTTGTTCTTGAAATCCCAGAACATACCTTCCGAAAGTCCGGAAACAGTTGTGCAGATTTCTCCACTCAACTTCATGGCAATATAATCGCCCGGCAGCATTATCTTATCAATCTGCTCATAGATGGCAGGTTCGTTTTCTTTAATCCACGCCAACTTGGAAGCGGTAAAATTTCCCGGTGAGTTCAACAAATGAGAAAGACATCTCTCCTCCCCGATTGTCTCAAACGCTTTCTGACCGTATGGCACCGCACGGGAGTCACACCAGATGATAGCAGGACGCAATACATGCTGATTCTTATCAACACAAACCAATCCGTGCATCTGATAAGAGATGCCGATGGCTTTAATTTCAGCGGCACTAACTCCGGATTCGGTCATAATAGCCTGCGTGGACAACTTTAAGTTTTCCCACCAACTTTCAGGATCTTGTTCCGCCCATCCGGGATTCACTGCAATAATATTCGCTTCTGTTTTCGGAAAAAATGCCGAGGATACACATTTACCAGTCTCCGCATTTACCAAACTCGCTTTTACAGACGAGCTACCTATGTCATAACCTAATAGAAACATAATTTTATTTACGATTAAACGATTTACTATTTACGATTTACGCTCAATGTCCGACAATTAATGCTTTAACATCCAACGCCTAATACTTAATACTTGATACTTAATACTTGAACAGGGTCTACCTTCTTACCTTATTATATATCTTCTTATCAAATTTATAATAACGGGCAGCACGGTGAGCCACTCCTTGTTGTTTTTCTTCCAAAGGAACTACATATTCCATCATTGCTATTTTCTTATGGAAGTTACGCACATCCACGGCTTTGTCGTATACTAATTCAAAAAGAGTCCTTAATTGTGCGGCTGTAAATTTACGCGGAAGCAGTTCGAACAACATGGAAGGATTAAATTCTACGAACTGACGAATATAAGTCATTGCCTCCTTTATAATCAGATTATGGTCGAAAGCCAGTGTTTTCACGTCTTTCAAAGCGACCCAGCAAGCCTGGTGATCGTCCAGATTCTTATCCAATGTACGGTCTATCTTCACCATCGACAAATATGCAATGGTAACAATACGCTCCACTTTTGACTGCATAGCTCTTTCCAACCAACGTACATCTTTCGGATTACTCGTTCTGTTTTTAGAACCAAATGCTTTAAACTGCATCAGATTCACATTTTTAAGTCCTGTCAGTTCATACAAAACTCGTTGTGCAGCTTCATCCAGGGCTTCATCCATATAGATAAGACTTCCGGGAAGTTTCATATCATGATATACTTCTCCATTATCCTCACCTGCACGTTTTACAAGCAACACTTTCAGTTGTTCTCCGTCAAAACCAATCACTACACAGTCCACTGATATATGATTGTTTGCTAAAGGTGTATTTTTCTGTAAATTTTGCATATCTATTTCTTTAAGACGATGCAAATATAGAGGCTAAAAACCATCAAAACAAAAATAAGAACTATGCTATAAAACATTGTTTTTCATATAAATACATATCATACATTCTACAATATGAATAGTTAGTGTTATCTTACGAATTACAATATGTATTTTAGTATTTCCACGGGTGAGTAATTGTATAAAGTACAAAAACTAGATGGACGCTTTATTATCAGTACTTTTCATATCTTTTCCAACAGATGCCCGGAAAGGTACTTATTGTATTTTAAACGATATGTCATTTTGTACCTTATCGTTTTTTATTCTATCTTTGTCGGGTAAATATTAAAAAATCTAAAATGGAACGTCATCCAGTCATTTTATCCATTGCCGGCTCCGATTGTTCGGGAGGCGCAGGTATTCAGGCAGACATAAAAACAATCTCGGCTTTAGGAGGCTATGCAGCATCGGCTATTACTGCCATCACCGTACAAAACACACTGGGGGTACGTGCCGTACAGTCCATTTCTCCGGATATGGTTCGTGGGCAAATAGAAGCCGTGATGGACGACCTGCAACCGGTTGCCATCAAAATAGGAATGATAAATGACATTCAGATCGTTCGTGTAATTTCCGACTGTCTACAAAAATATTCGCCTGCATACGTCGTTTACGATCCGGTAATGGTGTCTACCAGCGGAAAGAAACTTATGACAGATGAAGCGATAGAAGAAATCAAAAAAGAACTTTTACCGCTTGTCACATTAATCACCCCTAATATTGACGAAGCAAAAGTACTTACAGGTAAAAGTATTCACAACATTCAGGATATGCAGACCGCTGCCAAAATGCTGACAGATGATTATCAGACTAATATCTTACTAAAAGGCGGACATCTGGAAGGAGACAATATGTGCGACCTTTTGCATACGTCCGAATTTATCTACCATATATATGAGGAGAAAAAAATAGAAAGCCATAATCTGCATGGAACGGGATGCACCCTCTCTTCCGCTATTGCCACCTATCTTGCCAAAGGCTACCCCATGCGAGAATCCATCCAGCATGCGAAAACATATATCACTCAAGCCATTATCGCAGGAAAAGAATTGAATATCGGCCATGGTAACGGCCCTTTATGGCATTTTCCGGACACCGTTGCACAAATGTGTACTTTTTGTGCGGTTGTATCATAAAAATACGTAACTTTGCACCCGCAATTAAAAATCAATTAAATAATAAAAATATGAAAGCATTTGTATTTCCCGGTCAAGGCGCTCAATTTGTAGGAATGGGTAAAGACCTGTATGAAAACTCAGCTTTAGCAAAAGAATTGTTTGAAAAAGCAAATGATATCCTCGGATATCGCATTACAGATATCATGTTCGACGGCACAGACGAAGATCTTCGTCAGACAAAGGTTACTCAACCTGCCGTTTTCCTTCACTCTGTTATTTCTGCTCTTTGCATGGGCGACGACTTCAAACCGGAAATGACTGCCGGCCACTCACTTGGTGAGTTCTCTGCATTGGTTGCTGCCGGTGCATTGAGTTTTGAAGATGGATTGAAACTTGTGTATGCACGTGCAATGGCTATGCAGAAAGCTTGCGAAGCTACTCCTTCCACCATGGCTGCTATTATCGCATTGCCGGATGAAAAAGTAGAAGAAATCTGTGCAGCAGTAAATGCAGAAGGTGAAGTTTGCGTACCGGCCAACTACAACTGCCCGGGACAAATCGTTATCTCCGGCTCTGTACCGGGTATCGAAAAGGCGTGCGAACTGATGAAAGCTGCCGGAGCCAAACGTGCTCTTCCGCTGAAAGTGGGTGGTGCTTTCCATTCTCCATTAATGGATCCTGCTAAAATAGAACTGGAAGCTGCTATTAAAGCTACCGAAATACATACTCCTAAATGTCCGGTATATCAGAATGTGGATGCGCTTCCTCACACTGACCCTGCAGAAATCAAAAAGAATCTGGTTGCCCAATTGACTGCTTCCGTACGTTGGACACAATCAGTAAAGAATATGGTTGCTGACGGTGCTACTGATTTTACAGAATGTGGCCCGGGTGCCGTACTTCAAGGATTGATTAAAAAGATTGACGGTACTGTCAATGCTCACGGTATTGCATAAATATCCGTAAGACAGACTTCATCTTTAAATGATATAGAGCGTGTTGGTAATAGTTCCAACACGCTTTTTTTTATATGAAAACCATAAATGGAATACAAACGAACATGTTGTAAAACACCCTGATACTTTTCTTTTCCGGCAAACTTTCCGAATCTTTCTTTTGTTTTTATTATAGGAATCATTTACTCAAATTTATGAGCCATGAAAATACATGAATATCAAGCGAAAGAGATTTTCTCCAAGTACGGAATACCTGTCGAGAGGCACACTTTATGCCGTACTGCCGCAGGCGTCCTGGCTGCATACCGGAGGATGGGAACAGACAGAGTGGTTATAAAAGCACAAGTATTAACCGGAGGCCGAGGAAAAGCCGGAGGAGTAAAACTGGTAAACAATACGGAAGATGCTTATCAGGAAGCCATGAACATTCTCGGAATGAGCATTAAAGGTCTTCCTGTCAATCAAGTTCTGGTCAGCGAAGCGGTTGATATTGCTGCAGAATATTACGTCAGTTATACCATCGACCGGAATACACGTTCTGTCGTTCTGATGATGAGTGCATCCGGTGGTATGGATATTGAAGAGGTAGCCCGTCAGACACCGGAGAAAATCATCCGATATTCAATCAATCCATTCATTGGCCTCCCCGACTATCTGGCAAGGCGTTTTGCTTTCACTCTCTTCCCCCAAATGGAACAGGCAGGTAAAATGGCTGCCATCCTTCAGGAACTTTATAAAATCTTTGTGGAGAATGACGCGTCGTTAGTGGAAGTAAATCCGCTGGCACTTACAAAGAAAGGTACGTTAATGGCCATTGACGCAAAGATCGTTTTTGATGACAATGCGCTCTATCGGCATCCGGAGATTCATGCTTTGTTTGATCCGACGGAAGAAGAAAAAGTGGAAGCAGATGCCAAAGATAAAGGATTCAGTTATGTTCACATGGACGGCAATATCGGTTGTATGGTAAATGGCGCCGGACTTGCCATGGCTACTATGGACATGACTAAACTTTACGGCGGTCAGCCTGCTAATTTTCTCGACATCGGGGGCAGCTCCAATCCTGTCAAGGTTATTGAAGCTATGAAACTCTTATTGCAGGATGAGAAAGTAAAAGTGGTCCTGATTAATATTTTCGGTGGGATCACTCGTTGCGATGATGTAGCAATGGGACTTCTTCAGGCATTCGAGCAGATAAACAGCAATGTCCCCGTCATCGTCCGGCTTACAGGCACCAATGAACATATCGGACGGGAACTGTTACGGAATTACAGCCGTTTCCAAATAGCCACAACGATGAAAGAGGCTGCTCTTATGGCTCTGAAAGCATAATACGTACCAAATCACTAAAAAATAAAGCAATTATGAGCATACTAATAGATAAATCCACCCGTTTGATTGTGCAGGGAATCACTGGCAGAGACGGGCTTTTCCATGCCAAGAAGATGAAAGAATATGGAACCAATGTGGTCGGAGGTACTTCTCCGGGCAAAGGAGGAATAGATGTGGACGGAATCCCCGTATTCAACACCATGTATGACGCTGTCGAGCAGACAAAAGCTAATACCTCCATCATTTTCGTTCCGGCACGTTTTGCGGCAGATGCTATCATGGAGGCAGCGGACGCAGGCATCCGGATCATAGTCTGCATTGCAGAAGGAATCCCCACACTGGACGTGATTAAGGCACATCAGTTTGCCGAACAAAAAGGTGCCATGTTGATCGGGCCTAACTGTCCGGGACTTATCTCTCCGGGAAAAAGCATGGTTGGCATCTTACCGGGACAAGTCTTTTTAGAAGGAAATGTAGGTGTCATCAGCCGTAGCGGAACACTTACTTACGAGATTGTGTATCACTTAACAGCTAATGGAATGGGACAATCTACCGCTATCGGCATCGGGGGCGATCCTGTTGTAGGGCTTCACTTCCGCCAACTGCTGGAAATGTTTCAGAATGATCCGGAAACAGAAGCAATCGTCCTGATTGGAGAGATTGGAGGAAATGCGGAAGAACAAGCGGCCGAATATATTCGTAATAATGTAACTAAACCTGTGGTAGCATTTATTGCCGGACAATCAGCTCCTCCGGGAAAACAAATGGGCCATGCAGGCGCTATTATTTCGGGAAGTTCCGGTTCGGCAAAAGAGAAAATTGAATCTTTGGAAGCAGCTGGTATCCGAGTGGCACAAGAGCCTTCGGATATACCCAAACTATTGAAAAAGTAACCTCCAAAAGAGAATAAAGAAAGCCGCAAAAGATACACCGAAGAATATCCTGAAATTATAGGAACAAGAGCTGGTAGACCTGGAATTGGAACTCAATAATATGGTGGATGATGAAGAAGATAATAATGAGGATTAACAGAAGAAGGGCGCGCTAGTTTCCTAGTGCGCCCTTCTCTATTACTGTCTATTTATTCAGTATTAGTTCTTTGGCAATGCTTCTTTCACTACCATTGAACGACCTACATATTCTGCACCGTTCAATTGTTTGATAGCGTTGTTAGCTTCTGTATCATCCGGCATTTCGATAAACGCAAAGCCTTTTGATCTTCTAGTTTCACGATCTGTGATTAACTTTACTGAAGCAACTGTTCCATACTCTTCCATTACATTTCTCAAATCCGATTCCTTAACATTATAGCTAAGATTTCCAATGTACAAATTCATAAAATACAAATATAAAAAATTAATAATTCAATAAGAAAGTTTTAGGAAGATCTTAATTAGAAATGGATATGCTCAAATAAATGAGAAGATACACGTAAAAAAATCAAATCGTAATAAACCTCTTTATTGTTGTTGGTACAAAGGAAAGCATTATTTGGAGATAATGCACTATACTCCCTCCTTTTTCTTTTCTCAAAACATCTTTTTTATGAAAATAAGCCAATACTTAACGTTTAAACTCTATTATATCAAACTATCTGCCACCAATTATCTGATTAGCCTTCTATAGTTTCTTTGTTATAAGCTCTTTGAAAAACAAATACTTATAGTTAAATTCTGCATCAGAAAATTAAAGGCTACCTTCTTTGAAACAGAAGATAGCCTTTATTATATACCAATTTACGTTTGCAGATTATCCACAATGGAAATACTTATGTACGAGATCTAACATCTCCATCGGCTTTCCTTCCAAATCCGCACGCAACGTTTTATCTTCGTAACTGCGAAGTCTGCGGATGATACCATCAATCATTGCCGGACTAAAGACATTGTATTGTTCAAAGATTGCCCGTTGTTGCTGCAGGCAATCAGCAGAAGCCTCACAGCTATCTGGCAGTTGTGCCAGTGAATTTAGTTTATCCTCATTCTCTTTCTGATGGATATTCACATTTACATACGTCTTTTGAGCGATATCCAATGCATTTTCAATTTCAAAGCCATGACGGCAGGCAACAGCCAAACCGGCCAACAGTTGATACAAATCTGCCGAACCATCCGGAGAACGCATTTCTACAGTCTGCTTCTGGCTGGTGTCAAAATGGCTTTCGGCTTCCAACGGATTAGCTAATGTACACATATCTGTTTTTGCAGCCCATCCCAATGGCACACGTACTAATACGGAACGGTTACGATCTCCCCAGCAAACATTGGTAGGTGCCTCCTGATGAGGAACAAGACGGAAATAAGAAGTAGGATTGGTATTTCCAAAGGCAGTGATTGAAGGAGCAAGCACCATCATTCCGGCAATTGCTTTACGCGCTGTTTCCGACAAAACGCCGTCTTTCAACATTTGGTTCTTTCCGTCTTTCATGATACGCATGTGTACGTGCAAGCCCGACCCTGCCTTACCGGCTGTAATTTTAGGAGCAAAGGTCACATTATATCCATATCTGTATCCCAGATTACGAATCACCCATTTGGCAATCATCAACTGATCTGCCGCCTGCGATACAGGAACCGGCAGGAACTCAATCTCATTCTGCTCATAAATATAGCCATCCAGCGTAAAATTACCCACTTCGGAGTGTCCATACTTTATTTGCCCGCCTGTTTGCGCGATATAAGACATACATTGAGTACGGAACTCATTAAATTTAGCGTATGGACCCGATTCGTGATAACCACGTTGGTCGGTTGCCTGAAACATACCTGTATCCGGGGCTATTACATAATATTCCAATTCGCCCATTGCCTGAAATTCCATTCCGGTAACTTCTGTAAAAGTTTTGCTTGCTTTGTAAAGGGTGTGTTCTGGTGCACTTTCGAGAGGTTCGCCGTCTTTGTTGAAGAAAGAGCAAAGCATAGACAGCGTCGGAATCTCGGCAAACGGATCAACGAATGCAGTGCAGAAACGGGGAATCACATAAAGGTCACTACTGCCCGCTTCTATGAAAGAAAAAAGACTGGAACCGTCTACCCGTTCTCCACAAGTAAGAATAGCTTCCAGATAGGCTTGATTGTTGATAACAAAGTTCAGGGTTTTCAGACGACCGTCTCCCGCCGGATACATGAAATTGACCATGCGGATATCTTTTTGCTGGATAAATGAGATAATGTCGGCTTTGGTAAACTCTGAAGTTGGCTTTTGAAGGAATGCTACCAACTGGTTAGCATTCATTGACAAATCTTGATTCATAATCGGTTGTTTTTCGTTGTTGTATGATTAAAACGGTTTGTTAAATGCCAAAGATAACGAAAAGATTCTACTCCTTAAAGCGTTTTAAATCTTTCCGGCTAAAAATCCATTCCGGAGTATATAGTTTCCCCGCATCCGTTTCCGCTAATTCATACCAGGGGGAAAGGCTGCGACTGACAGGATTTACAAGAATATGAATCTGTTGTGCAGGCATATAGCTCTGCGCCAACAAGAACACTTTCTTTTTGGTAGTCGGATGAACAGCAACATCTACAACAATGACCGCATGTCCGGGTGAGCCGCCTTTAATAAACACATCACCGGGTTGCAGGGAAGTATAAGACACAGTCTGAAGCTCGCGGGATAAAGAAGCCGTTCCGGCATACATAAAGACCATATCGAGATAGTTACGGAAAGTTTTATAGGAATAATCCACTCCTTTACCCGCAGCATACCATTGCACTTGATTGCCGCTGACTTTTATCCGATTTCCTTCCGCCCATTTCTTGTACCCGGCAGGGAAACCATTGGTGAAGTTGAATTTTATTTCTCCATATCGTTTATGTTTCCACAGATATTCCGCCCGCAAACGCATTACCGCATCGGCACACTGTTGCAAATCACGGTTGCCTATCTCCATATCAATTACAGCGTAGGCTGCAGACTGATTTGCCTTTTCTTTTCCATTATAAAGCATCACTTTACTACCTTTCGGCATCAAAGGCAAATTACGTAAGTAACCTGTAAACGAATGATCGGAACAAGCCTCCCTGACATATCCCGTCGGAGGAACGATTCTTGTAGCAACCGTTTCTTGTCCCCACAATTGCAGGGATGTACAAAGTAACCCTATATATATTAGTAAATACTTCATAACGCTTCTCTTTATATTCTGTTCCGGACAAATATAAGTAATTATTGTTTAAAAAGAGGATGAATGTCTATTTTTATTTTAACTTTGTACAAAGACCTACATACATAACTAAAATTGATAAGCTATGGACATCCAAACATTTATTCAGAACTTCAAGGAGGCATTCGGAGAGAATGCCGAATTACCTCTTGTATTTTGGTATTCGGATATACTGGAAGGAACAGCAGAGAAAATTAACGGTTGCTTCTTTAAAGGTATGAAGACTGTCAGAGAAGGTGGTACTATCAGCTTGAATGCAGAAAATATCGGTTGCGGTGGCGGCAAATTCTACACAGGTTTTACAGAAATGCCTGAACGCGTACCGACTTTTGTCTCACTAAAAGAACGATATAAACAGACTCCGGAAATGGTCATTGAATTTATCCGGCAACTCGGAGTGCCGATGGCAGAAAAGAAATACCTTCATTTTGCCCGTATAGACAAAATAGCTAATCTGGAACAAATGGAAGGCGTCATGTTTATCGCCAATCCTGATATGCTTTCCGGACTGACTACATGGGCTTACTATGATAATAATGCCGAAGATGGCGTCGTTTCCTTATTCGGTTCCGGTTGCAGTTCCATAGTGACACAAGCCACTCTTGAAAACCGCAAAGGAGGCAAGCGGACCTTTATCGGTTTCTTCGATCCGTCGGTGCGTCCGTACTTTGAAGCGGATAAGTTGAGTTATACGATACCTATGTCCAGATTCAGAGAAATGTGTGGGACTATGCGCCAAAGTTGCCTGTTTGATACGCATGCATGGGGAAAGATCCGGGAAAGAATGGGTGCCGAATAAGGCTAAAATACAAACCAAATAGTTTCAAAATATGTTTCAAGCTTTGAAACTGTTTGTTTCAATATATGAAACAAAGTGTTTTTTCAAGATGCGCAAATATAGTGCAAACCTATTAAAATTCAAATAGTTATAAAACTAATGTTTTAATCGGATGTGGTGAATAAAGCTAAATAGAGCATATTTGGGAGTGAGTTATGTTACTTATCTGTTACCTCTTCCAATTTGCCTACTAATCGGATATAAGGCATTAGTTTTCAATATATTGCATTATTCTTCATAACTTCAAATACCTCAACAGTAATTAAATTTGTAACTAAAAAAGTTGAGTTATGAGAAGTACATTCAGAGTGTTGTTTTACACTAAAAATCAATCGATTAAGAATGGTAAAGTACCTGTAATGGGACGTATTACCATCAACAAGACCACAGCTTGCTTTAGCTGTAAGAAGGAGGTGTCTATTTCTTTATGGGACGCCAAAGCTAATAGGGCTAAAGGGAAATCCGAAGAAGCTAGAATGTTAAACCAGGAACTTGATAATGCCAAAGCCCAAATTGCCAAGCATTACCAATACATATGCGATCATGACAGTTTTGTCACAGCCAAGAAAGTCTATAGCCGCTATGTCGGTTTTAAAGAAGATTCCCACACCCTTATGGAGCTTTTCAGGGAACAGCTTGAGTCATACAAGGAGAAAGTAGGCAAGGAAAAGGCAAAAAGCACCTATCTTGGTTTAGTAGCCGATTATAAGAGCGCATTGCTTTTTTTGAAAGACAAAAAGAATGTTGAGGACATTGCACTTGATGAACTTGACAAAGATTTTATTGAAGACTATTATAATTGGATGTTGGGCACATGCGGCTCGGCCAGTTCTACAGCATTCGGACGTGTTAATACCATGAAATGGCTAATGCATATCGCTCAAGAGAAAGGTTTAATAAAAGTTCATCCCTTCACGGGTTTTGGATGTAAGCCGGGATATAAAAGACGTTCATTTCTCTCTGAAGAAGAACTGCAGAGGCTTATACATGTAGAATTGAGGTATAAACGTCAGCAGGCTATGCGTGACATGCTACTTTTCATGTGCTTCACAGGCCTCGCCTTCGCAGATCTGAAAGCAATTACTTATAAGAATATCCATACAGATTCTGATGGTGGCACATGGCTCATGGGAAACCGTATAAAAACAGGCGTAGCATACGTCGTGAAATTATTACCTATAGCAATTGAACTTGTAGAAAAGTATAAGGGTGATAACAAAAAGAAAGATTCTCCTGATTGCGTTTTCCCCGTCGGTGATTATGAAACCATGAAAAGTAGTTTTAAGGTTTTAGGGAAAAAGTGTGATTGTAATGTAAATATCACCCCTCATATCGGGAGACATACCTTTGCAGTTTTGGCTATATTGAAAGGCATGCCGTTAGAAACTTTGCAAAAAGTATTAGGACACAAATCGATTCTTTCCACACAAGTCTATGCTGAACTGATCAATCCGAAGGTTGGGGAAGATACGGATAGGATGTGCGACAAGATTGGTTCCGTGTATCGCTTGGCCAATTAGAATAAGTATGAAAAAACACCCTTCAGCAAATGTTGAAGGGTGTTTTTCGTATTCAGGCAGGTTGCTTATTTCAAGTAACGCCTGAAATCTTTATAGTTCTTTTTTAGTACCTCGTATAGCCCGCTTTCCGGATAGAGCAGTTTACCCCCGACAGAGGTAATTGAGGTATAAGGTATTGCCTTTTCATCCCGTAGTGTTTGTAATGTACGCTTGGAAACATGAAGCATCCGGCATACCTCATCTCCACTCAGATAATGTTCGTCTGCAATCGTCGGACGTATCCGTGCCGCAGCAGCCTCCAGATTTTTTCCTGTCCGTTTGATCCATCCGGTAAGTTCCTTGAACTCTTCCGAATCTTTAGTGATAATGTCTGCCATACTCTTTATTTTCTTTTTTTGATTAGTCCTTCCTCCAGAATTTGCTGGATGTCCACTTCTTTATAAAAGAATTTTCCACCGATATTAGAATAAGGAATCAGCCCGTTATCCCGGTAAGTCTGCAGTGCCCTTTTGGAAATATTGAGAGCCAGGCACACATCCTGCGCATCCAGTCACTTGTCCGGTGTTACGGGGGCTATTTTCTTTTGAAAGTCCATCATTTGCACGGACAGCATACTTAGTTGTTTCTTCAAGTCCTGATAAGCACTTGTTTCGATAATTGTCAGTTCCATGATTTATAAATTAAATTGTGAATAATGAAATTGGGTGCAAGATAAAGGGAATATTACTATAAATCAATCGTTTAGTTTCCAGTGTCGTTAATAGTCATTAATAGTCATTTTTTGTCAGCGTAGCTTTTCTTATACTTTTTATTTAACGGGGGAGTCGTGAAATCCGACATCCCTTATACAAATGGTAACTCTTTCATCTTTTTTCCTTTTTTGCCCTGCCACATTTCTTTATGATATGGATTTCTTCGGAGAAATCAGAAATATGAGTATCTTTGGAACGAAATATAGATTTAAATGGCAGGCAATAGCCTTCCAATTAGATATAGACATAACATTCGCAGAATGTCTCAAGACGGAAATCTGGTAAATTTCAATGAATAGAGGCTTTTTGTGTATTGCTTATGCTATGCTTTGTCATAGCGTGGCTTACACAGCTACTATTCATAGGTTTACCAGAACCTCCGTCTTGGAGTTGGGTAAGGCCACGCTTTCTCAAATACTTCTGCCGAATAATATTTATAGGTTAAATATTATACTTATGGCAAAACTCCAATTACTTGCAATCACTACTCTTGACGGATACCTCTTCGACAGGACTGTTTCTTCCCCTTTGTGGGATAATCCGAACAAATATGGCCTCACCAAAATACGGGAACGTGCTACACAGACTCTCGGGCCGGATGTATCTTTCATCTCATTGACACAATGGAAAAAGAAAAATGAAGGTATTTATTTCATAGAAGCGGCTCCGGATACAATTTCCGTTATAAGCAGCATGTTCAGATACTGGTTGGTGGATGAAATCATCCTTTTTGTCGCACCGTATATCCAAGGGGACGGCATACGTCTGTTTACAGAAATTCCCGGTCCTTCCTCATGGGAAATGACCGGGAACAAATGTTTCAGATCCGGTATTTGCAGGCTGGCCTACAAACGGATTGAATAACCTGCAATTATCTTCTTATCCTGACTGACTTGGTTTAGACAGGCATCTTATATTTCTCCCAATATTTTCTTGCCTTGTCCGGTCCTATCCAGTTCCGTTGGTCATCGATTCCCCTGTCCGAGAGTTGTTTCCTGACCAGCTTCTGGATATCAATCTCCCCTTTGGCTATCTTGATCAGCAGTTCGGAAGCAATCGTATTCAGCATTAAGTCCGGATTCAGTTCATCCGGTATCTCTTCCATTTCTTTTTTCATAAGTCGCTTCTTTATTTTTTAGGTTTATTATCCTTGAAAGTCATCTCAATCCTGTAATTGTCATCCAGCTCGAGTGATGCCTCATACTTCTTTCCTTTCTTGCTGGTAAACTTCAGATATCCGGTACGTTTCCCCGATAGCAGCAGGAGCATCTGATTATCCGTCAGTTCCCTGCCGTTGAACGTTCTAAATAACAGGAACCCACAATTGGGATCGCTGCATTTGGCGACCTTGTTAAAGACGATAATCGTTTCTGCTCCGCATTTGGGGCAGTTACAATGTGGCAAGTCCGGATGGTTAAGTTTCAGGGCAAGCAGTTCCGAGGTGATTTGTTGGGTATAGGAATTGATGCTCTGAGTAAATGTTTCCGTGGAAACTTTGCCGGTTTCGATTTCATGCAAGGCGCATTCCCACCCTCCGGTCATGCTCACGTTGGCGATCATCTTCTCTTTTACAATATCATATACTTCCAGTCCTTTGGGAGTGGGAATCAGTGACCGTCCGTTTCTTTCCACGTAGTGTCTGGCAATGAGCAGTTCGATGATTCCGGCACGTGTAGCCGGTGTACCCAAGCCGGAATCCTCCATTGCCTCTTTTTCCTTTTCATCGTCCAATGTTCTGCCACAACCTTCCATCGCAGCAAGCAGGCTTGCCTCAGTGAATATGGGCTGCGGTTTGGTTTTCTTGACCAATGTATCAATACCGAGCACGGGCAATATTTCGTCTTCCTGAAATTCGGGCAGAAGACTTCCTTCTTCTTTCTCACTGGGTTCGTTATAGATGCCTCTCCACCCCGGAACTTTGATTTGGCTTCCTTTTATCCCGAAAAGAACGCCGTTACAGTCCGCTTGTACGGATACCGTTTCTTTCAGGCATTTGCCGGAGAAAGCCTCCAACATGCGTCCCGCGATCATGGAATAGATATTCTGCTCGTCAAGGGAAAGCCTCTGGGGATAGTTCTCCGTAATGATTAACGCATGATGGTCCGTCATCTTGCTATCGTCCACACAGTGCCGGTTTAAAGGCTGGTTACAGAGGTTTTCCGCATGCCATGTGAAACGGGGATGTTGCTTAAGCAGGCCGATGAGGGAAGGGACTTGTTCGAAGATGTCTTCTGTGATATAGCTACATCCGGTACGGGGATACGAAATGTAGCCTCCTTCATATAATTTTTGAGCAATGTTCAGCGTCTGTTCTGCGGTCAGTCCGAGTTTGGTATTGGCACTTCGTTGCAGGGCGGTCAGGTCATAAAGTAGCGGAGCTTCTTCTGGAACCTCTTTCTTCTCCACTTGCACCACTTTGGCTGTCGTCTCTTCATACACTTTTTTACGGTCCACATCGAGTTTTTCCGGTGTATCATATTTCCCGGTACAGGTTAAGACGAGTTCTTTCCCTGCTTTCGTTGTCCGTAGCTGTAGCAGATAATAGGGTTTGGCTATAAAATCCCTGTTGTCCAGATATCGACGGCAAATCATGCCAAGTGCCGGTGTCTGTACTCTTCCCAGAGAATAGTTACTCTTGCCTGCAGCCATGCTCAAAGACAGGCTGGCATTCATACCGACGACCCAATCTGATTCTCTCCTGGCTTTAGCGGCACGGTACAGGTTGTCAAACTCCTTACTTGATTTGAGGCTATCAAATCCTTCCCGTATCGATTTTTCTGTCATGGAAGATATCCACAAGCGTTTGGTTTCCTTATGATATCCCAGATATTCAAGCACATATCTCATAATTAACTCTCCTTCCCGCCCTGCATCAGTACAGGATATCACTTGATCAGCCTGACCCAACAGTTTACGGATTACTTCCAATTGTTTCAGAGCCGTCGGATCAGCCTTGTATCCATCTTCGGTTTTAATCTGACGGACAACCAGTTTGAACGGGTCGGGAATAATAGGCAGCATCTCCTTTTCCACATGGACAATGCCGTAGTCTTGAGGCAGGGCCAATGCCAACAGATGGCCGTAAGTTCATGTGACGGCATATCCGTTCCCACTCAAGTATCCTTCCTGTTTCTCCGTTACGCCCAGGACCCGGGCAATGCTGCGTGCCACCGAGGGCTTCTCACAAATACAAATTGTTTTCATGTTACTTTCTTTTTTAATATGAATGACTATTTAATTTTTACACTCTTGACCTTTGATTTTTCTTTCCGTACCCTTTTCTTCGGTTCTTTGGGAATGGAGAGCTTCTCTTTCTTTTCCGATACTTGTATGCTTTCCGTCAGATTCGGCAGGGGTATTTCCTTTGCCGGAAAACGGCTGATTAAATCCATTGAGATTCCTGACATTCCCGCATTCAGTTTCACCTGATCTGCCGGTTGGAGGTATTTCTCCCCGTTCTTTCCGGTTGCCAGTTCGTACATGACTGTTTCACGGCCCTGGAGGATTCCTTCGTAATTTTGGTAAGGAAGGTTTGATTCAGACAGTCCGTTCTGCTGAAGCATCCCACAAATCTCATCGGGTGGCAATCCTCCGAACTTCCGGTCAAAAGGAGAAGAAAGAATGTACTTGTATGTTGCCAGAAGCTGCTTTTCATGGCTCATATCGGGACATCCTTCATATTCCTGCAGTTGTTTGATTTTCTTTTCAATGCTGTTCAGAGCTTTGAAAGTATGTCTGTCCTTATTCTGAATAGGCATACTACCCATTCGGACCAGTTCCATCTGGATACGGTTCAGGCTGGACGTTTCCCATTTATTCAACAGATTACTGCGATTGCTCCGGTAATCATCCCGGAGGATAGCGATTGGATTTTTGGTACGAAAGAATAATCCGATCCGTTTTCCCCATGAGGGTTCGTGGAGGTTGGACGCGCTCCAGCGGATCGTGTTGAAACGGTAAGTATCCATGAATCTCCTGAAATGATTCCGGCTGGTAAACAGGTTTCTGAAAGTTTGCAGGAATGCTTTCCTTCCGGCAGCCCTGCGGCTACGTGGTATCTCTTTTTCGGGAATGAATGTATTATTTATCAGTTCCATATGCATTATAATTTGGGCTTCGCCTGCTTTTTAACGGAAGCGGTTTTTGTCTTGACCTTTTTCTTTTCATTGCCACAGGACAGTCCGGGCTTGTCTTGCGGTTTTTCGGCTGTTTGAGCTTCTCCTTTCTTAGAAACAACAACAGGCGGGCTTACCCGATGATAGTTCTTCCGGACTCCATCCCTGTTTAACAGTGTTTGCGCCAATGACCTGGCAGCATTTTGTAATTCATCCATCTTCTGCCGGAAAGGATAATCCCGGTACAATTCCTTTTGCCGGGTAATCTCACGGATACCTTTCTCCACAAACAAGAAATCCTTTTTATAGGCAAACGATTCGTCTGCCGGTAAATGGGCGTATCCTCTGGCTGCTATGTCCTGAAGTGTCATAATGTTCCGGTTACGGATAGAGAGTTCCAATGCGCCGGCTGTGACAAACCGGTTGAGATTTTCTCCCGTAGGATGCATGTCGAAAGTGACGGACGGCTTGTAATTCGCCAGAATTTCCATCCCGGCCTGCGGCATGGTGGTCTGATTCCCGTTGGAGAGTTCCAGCATCCGGCGGGAGACGGTTTCTATCCGGTAAATATTCAATGACTCCACATCCTGCAAAGAGCTTGAGTAGAAATTGTCCGCTGTCGATTGCAGGTAATCCCGAAACTTTATAGTCCCGGAAAGTCCGTCATTGAATACGCGGACACCTTGTTCCGTTTCAGCTATGGTGTAGAACTGTTTGGCTTGCTTTCCTGCCGCAATCTTCTCCATCGCATCTTCGTGTGCAATAAAGCACTTATAAGCTGGTGAGTAGTCCAGATCCCGGATATTCTCTGCCGTCAGTTCCCTTTGGCATGCTCTCAAATAAGCCGCTTTCCGTAAAGGTACGGAGTTGTTTTCAGTGATGCCTCCGTAAGAGGCGATGAAACTGAGGGCTTTCTCACTGTCTTTCGCCGGTAGTTCGCTGGTGAAAGGAATATCTTTAGCAGGTATTCCCTCAAAATGCAGCAATAAGTTATCCGGTATGGTTTTCTGATCCATAGCAATCCGGGCGGTCAGATCCATAAATACCTGAAAAGAGTCCTTATCCGTCGGAACATACGACACGACCATGACAGTCGAGACTTGATTATCCGGCTGTAACACAATAAACAGGCTCTTTAAATCCGCTTTAGCGGTGAATGTATCTTTTATTTTTTCCATCCATGCAGGCATGATAATCAGTTTTAGATGCGGGGATTATGTGACTTGTTCTGACGGGAAGCCGTCTTTCTCTTTTCCGAAGCCGCCGGTCCGGTCAGTTGCAACGGAGGACAGGTCAGTCTGTATCTCAGGCCAAGTATCTTGTCCGCGAGTTGCTGCTGCCTGTTTTGAATATTGTAGAATGCCTTTTCACTATATCCCTTTTTGGATTGCAGTTCGGACATTTCTTGATCCAGCGGTTTAAAATTTCCTTTGTGGGTGAACTCCTTATAGCTTTCATTAGTATTGAAATCAGCCGGTAATCCGTATTCCCGTATAAAGAGCAGGGTGAATATCTCGGCATTCTCCGGCGTTACCGAAAGCCGGTAATCTTCCGTAAACTGTTTGAATGCATGGTATGTCGGCTCTATGGGATAGCCGCCTTTCTTCAACAGCTCGGATTGCTCTATCGGATACAATGGCATTTTCGCCAGCTGCCCGTAGAAAGGATTGGACCGGAAAAGGTCCAGATGCTTCTGCATGTAATGCTCCGTGCTATGGTTCGGGCAGGAAATATAGAATTCTCTGATTCGTCCCAGAGCCTGTACTTCCGGAGTGAAGAAACGGTCAGCCAGATATTGCAGGTAACACTGTTTATAGATGGCTCCTTCATCCGTGGCGGGCAGGTAGACGGCTCCTTTGGGAGTCTGGAGGGAAATGATGGGGTCTATCTCTTTGTTTTGCAGGCTGTCCGGGATAAGCCCGTAATCACGTTTCAGGATATAGGCCGCCTGATCCCGGATCTGTGATTTGACCTTCTCCTGTCCGCCTTTATTTTCAGCCGGAATATTCTGCAGCGCATTGAACTGGGAGTTGAAAGAATTCTTGTGTATGAACGGAATCCTTCTGGTTGTATAGTCTATCCCATAGATTCCTGCGGTTTCCTGTAAGGATAGTAACCGGAGTATCTGGGCATTGGCAATACTGGGGAGCACGTTATAGGAGGAAGCAAACTTGTCATAGGCATCGAATGTCGGTTCTATGCGGTGGCTCCTGTCCAGCCGGGCATTCCGCAGGATAGTCGCATCCAGATATTGTGCTTTCTCCGGCAGAAAAGAGTTTGTATATAAGGAGAAGGCATTGGGAGATGCTTGGAATGCCTTTACCACTTCTGCGTCCGGACGGGTCAGCTTGTACAGGTTGACAAACTCCGGTTTCTCTTCGTCCGTAATGAAGAAACGGTCGGCCAGATGTTGCATATAGGCATGGCAGCATGTCTTTCCAAAGCCGGAATATTCGAACAGAAGCACTCCTTTGGCGGTTTCCACGGCGGTCAGGGTTTCCGACGGATCGTCGTGGAGAGTATCCTGTGCCAGCGCGAACCGTTTGGCTTCCGGCTGTACAAGCAGGTGGTCGGCAAGTCCGCTGGCTACCAGCATGGGCAGGCTTTTTTCTTCATCGTGAGAATGCAGGTATTCCAGTCCGCGCAATGAGACATTGCCCTGCATGCTTCCTCCGTTCCGGGTGATGAATTTTTGTACCAAGCTGTTATCCTTGTCAAAGAGCCGGATATCCGGGTAGCTTACTCCTGCCGGAAACTGGTAGCGGCACAGATAAAGATCCGGCAAGTGGCTTTGGACAAGGGACGGCTTGTACATTTCCCTTTGCCGCTGGAGGTATTCGGTGAATCGTTGATTCATCATCGATACTTCTTTCTCCGGCATCAGGTGCATCTCCAGTTGTCGGGGTTGCCCTTCCAAGTCCTGGGTAACAAAGAAAATCATAATGTTTGAAATCTCTTGCTTTTGCATACGATTGAAATTTAAAATAGTTACATGGTGATACTTCTACTCTTTTTCTTTTCCTGTTTGGGCGGTTCATAGCCCCGTACCGCATAGTCCGTCTGTAGGATTCTCTTTGCCGTATCCTTGATGGTCCGTTCAAGTGCATTTTTCAGCAGTGTGCCATCCTGCTTCCCCACATAAGACAGCCTGATCCGTTCATCCAGGGAGACAAAGCTGTTTTGATGGTTGAACCGGCTGTCTTTTTCCAAATTCCCGATTTGCCCGGTCTTGCAGATCCGGTCGAGTACGCCTATGTTATAATTCTTCTGGCTCTTGCCCAGATTCAACTTTTCGGCCAGTTGGTTATAACATTCCAAAGAGGGAGCCATGCTGCATTCTACCGCCGGGGTATAGTTGGCTATCATATTTGAATCCAGGAAATGAGCCTTTTGGGGAAGGTATATCTTTTTTAAGCCATGTTCAAACATGTTCGAACACTTTGACGCCTCTTTGATCAGATTGATATTGGAAGTGCTGAAATAATATATTTGCAGTTTATCCGCATCCCTGTAAACCGGCGAGAAGAAATTATCGCCAATATGCTGCAGGTATTTCTGCGCACACTGTATCCCCCTGCCGGTATCATTGAACATCAGGACTCCCTGGTTCGTATTTATTGCAGTAATCACCCTGTTGTAGATATCTTTTTCCTTTTCTTGATGGAATGCGCGGTAAGCGTTCAGTTGTTTTTTCAGCAGGGGATTGTCTTTGGCCTTTTGAAGCATTCTCTGGATGCTATCCACATTATGGATGCCATAAGGAGATGTATTCTCGTAAACGAAGGCGATATCCCGCAATGGGAAATGAGTTGCACAAGACAGTCCTCCGTTATGGGTCATGTCCTTGATGAACCTTTCAATGTTCCCCGGTTGTACAGCACCCTGATATGGTATTAAATAGACTTCTTCCTTAGGAATGTAGGAGCCTTTCAAGGCCAGTTCTGCCTGCCCGAAAAGAAATTTGCCGCCATCTGAATTGATGCCATAACGATTCTCTATGGTCTGGAAATGTTCAATCTGCCTGTTGCTGTTCAAATTGAAACCAATGTATGTACTCATATTATTTTATGGTTTAGATGAATGGTTGATTAAGATAGTCTATGCCGTTTCGACGGGTCGGGAACTTTTTTATTCTTCATTTTCTGCTCCATTTTCTGTTTTTCTTCCAGGTCTATAGTCCATGGAAAACAGGTCATGATCTTGTCCGGGCAGCAAAGGGAGATTCTTTTTTGTTTCATGGACTCATCATCCAGCCGGATATAGACAAAGTAATCCAGTTCCCCTTTTCCGGTTTCTTCAATGGCTGTTACTGTTCCTTTATAGGGAACAACGGGAGTTTCCTCTTCCGGATCGTTCTCTACAATCCGCGCTCCGAGGTACATCTGACTTTTAGGTATCATATCGCTTTATTTTAAACGGTTATTGTTATGTCTGTTCTTATTCTCAGTCTTTTTAACGGTATTCTTCTCTTCCGGCAGCGGACAGAGCAGTCCGTCCTTTATCACGTATGTCCTGACGCCGAAGGGCTTGGAGGAACCCTCAATTCTGCCCTGCTCAAAGTCGGCCTTGCAAAAAAGGAGATGCCTTGTCGCCTCCTTGTTGTTTTCCGGGAGATACAGTGCGTATCCCGAAGCCAGTGCCGTCTTTTGAACTTCATTCAGTTTTCGGCTTCCGACGGTGAAGGTAACGGTGGAGTCATTCAACATATTCTCAAGGGAACGGTGCCCTCTCACATCGAAATCCCTTTTCAAAATTCCATCGGCAGCCTTCCGGATTTCCGTAGACAACCGCTTGAACTTTCCCGTATCGAATTCGCCGGCAGATTTAACCTGCGTGACTTTTTCAAATTCCTTGGCATACGGCAGCAGTTCATTGAAATAGGTAAACGGTTGTTCATGAATATTCATATAACCGTTACGCATGACGGTCAGCAGCCGGTAAATGTCATGGTTCTCCCGGCTGATGGAAACCTGCGTATCCTTATTGAAATGCCAGTCGGTGGCGAATTTTATAAAATCCCCGGCTGTCGCTTCCATCGAATGGTAGCATACCGGTTTTAAACTGTCGATGAATTCTTTGGGCAGTTCGTCAAGACCGATATAGGATGCCGGATAAAAATCGAAGGAATAATCCAGTTCCATCGGTTTGCACGGCTTGTAAGCGGCATCTATGAGAGGAACCAGGTTCTTGTCCATGAACGTACTGTCGTAGACGGCCAGATGGCCGGTATCGTAGTGCGGGTCGAAGTAATGGTCCGTGATGTACCGGATGCACTCCCTGAATCCGTTCCTGCCGATCTCGTTACCGGAAAAGATAAGGTATCCGAAGTCATTCTCCACCACTTTTAAGGGGAATGTGTACCGCGGCTGGCACCGGTACAATGTCCTTTTTTCCTGTTGCTGTAATCGAAACTCCAAGTATGCGGGTTCCTGCATGAGATACTTCTTCAATATGCCGCCGTCCGGTTCATTCTTGTATTTATAGGTATAGACCGCATCACGCAGGGAAATGCGTTTGGCAGGGGGAATGCAGTGTTCTTGAAAATACGGCAGCAGTTCCTTGCTGATATATTCCTCGAAAGGGGTATGGGTATCTACCGGTGGAACCTGCCTCATGTTCGCCAGGTCAAACCGGAGCAGTTCCGTATCCGGAATATAGGGGCAGCACTCCGCTTCCTTGATATTGTCAATCAGGAATTTGCGGAACAGGCTGTCCGCATCTCCTTTCTGAATGAATGTGAGGGCATTTCGGGGCTGGTGGGGAGAGTACTGATGGTAACGGTCCATACCGACAAAAATACTTCCCGGCTTGTCGGGATCGAAAAAAGGATTTTCCATTTGGTTTCTCTTGTCCATATTTCTACAATTTAGGGTGGGTATTTCTTTTCTTTTTCACGTCCTGCTTTTTATTCAAAGCCTTTTCGATGACTGTTTTCACTTTGAACACCTGTTTGTTCGCAGGAGGATCCTTAGAAAATACGATCCGGGTGAAATCCCCGTTTATCCATGCATAGGCATGGGACGGGTTGCTTTTTGCCTCTCCCGGCAGGAAGAGTCCGTGCCCTGCCGCCAATACTTGCCGGTGAGGGGTAAAGAGCCGGACACCGTCTACGGTGACACATTCCATCGGGTCGCGGAGGATGTTCCCAACAGTCCGGTGTCCACGCACATCGTAATACTGCTTGAGGAGTTTGTCCAGCAAGGCTTTATCCTGGCCGGTTTCTTCTATCTGCTGCCGGATATCCGATGCTGTACCTTGTTTGGAAAGCTCCAGTAATTTACGGTCCTTGCTTTCTATTTCCTCCAAAATATCAGCGATATTACGGTTGCGATGGCTGCTGGTACAATGCATATTGTGGCAGAAACTACCGAAATCCTCCCAGGTCGGCTTCATCTCATTCCGGTAGACCAGCTCCATTTCCGGTGTCTTATCCATCTGCAGGTAAGCATATTCCGGGTACAGGCCTTCACCCGGATTGACATAGGATCCATCCTTTAGGACTCCTTCTGCCCGGTAAACATTTACCGGACCAAGATTGAAATGGGGATCGAAGTAATGGTCTGCCATAAATTGCAGAAAGTCCTGCCTGTTTTTCTGTCCTTCCGTCGTATCAGTAAAGAACACAAAGCCATGGGCTGTCTCTATGGCTGTATAGGATTGTTCAGGTTGCTTCATATCATTACATTTTGAGGGAATTGTTCCTTTTCGTTTTCGATACCTTTTTCAAAGCCGGTACATATGGAATGATTTTGCCGTTTTTCTCCTGATACACGGTCTTGTTTACGGGAGATTTGGTATATGCCATTACCCGGTTGCATGTCTTTTCGGCATGGAGGAAATGTAAATCTGGCATTGACTTGGATATTTGGGGACAGTAGATCCACTTTCCTTCCAGCAAGGCTTGCCTCATGGCTTCGCCGGCATCGGTTCCATTGATGAGAAACGGGACGCTCCTGTCATTCAGTGTCCTTTCCAATGTACGGTGTCCACGGACATCGAAATCCGTCAGAAGGATATTCTTCGCTTTCCAACGCATGTCATCCAGCACATCTGACAAATCTGGCCCCGAGGACTGTCCGTTGATACAGTCGTCTATCCGGGTGACATACTCCTGAAAGACATTCCGGTATCCGAAATCGGGATCATTTATTATATCCCGCTTGAATCCGTTCTCCATCAGATACAACAGTTTGCTGATATCCGCATTGTTACGGCTCGCAGGACATCCGGCAAATTCATTCAGGCGGAGAAATTCAGAAGCGCTCGGCTCCATGTCCGTTTCAAACGCCAGTTTCCACTGTTTCCTGTCACGGAAAGCCTCTTTTGAGAATACAGCATTATCAAAATCATATTCCCCTTTTCCGCTTTGGGGATTCTTCCGGTAGCAGGCATCCACCAAAGGACAGATATCGTCGGACAGGCAGTTGACGTTGTATTGCCTGACAGGACCGGGTTCGCCATGAACCCAGAAATAATTGCCGGATAACTGTTGGTAAAAGCTCTTCAATCCCTCCCGTCCCATTTTGGTATCACTGAAAAACAAGATTCCTTTGGACGTTTCCACAGCATGCAGCGGTAATTTGTAAACCGGATTATAATCATACCTGGCAGCCAGCTCATCCTGCTTCTGATGAAAATGGACCAGCTCGTCCAACTGCTGTGTGGTCAGTTTCGGAAGTTCTCCCGATATCATGAGGATATCGCTGCGTGACTGCGCAAACAGGACATTTCTCAGATTGGTACTTATTAGAGGAGCCAGTCCCTTTTCCCGGATATAGGGTAGTAATACCTGATTGATATATTCCTTTTTGGAAATATCTCCGGAGATAGCCGGTACATCCGTCATCTTCGGGAATGAATAGATTTCCAGACGGGTATTCGGTACGAAGGCGGAGTATTTGGCTTTTATCGATTGTTGGCTGAACAAGGCCATAAACGTATAGACAGGGTCTTGCCTGTCGGGATTGGCAGGATAAAGCATATAGGAGGATTCTGCATGGGGTTTCTCCTTGCCGGTTTCATAACCGACAAGGAGCTGGCCTTCACCGTCTTTCCTGAAAAGCTCGTCCAATAGTTTGGGATCATCAGAAATATAGGTTGCCATTTTTCTTACATTTTAGGTGTGATGGACGGTTTACGGGTACGCGGTTTCTTTTCCGCTTGCTGTGAGGCTTCCTCTTTTTTCCGGGGTTTTCCGGCTACTTGTACCGGTGCATGGGGCTGCTGCTGGCTTCCGTCTTGTTCCTGACCTTGTTTCTGTGCCTCTTCCAACTTCTTGGTGCTTCTTTCCCAGAGGAATTCCACCCCTCGCTCGGCGGCACTCATCTGGATGGAGGTGGCATAAAATTTTCCATTATCAGACTTGAAACGGATCGGTACTTCCTCACCGCGCACGGCAGCATCGTATTCTTTCGGAGAAAGCGTATAATCTTTCACCTTACGCGGAATGCGTGCCTGCTCTACGGGCATATGGAACAATTCATTGGTCACCGGGTCTTTGGAAAGGTCGCAGGATTTGGTTTCTTTGGTACGGTAGTCAATGACTACATCCACCGCCTTGCCGAGATTGCCGGTCTGGTTCAGGGCCTTGAGGTCTTCTTCCGTCAGGACATGTCCCCTGTAGTCTTCCCCGATCTTGGGAGCCTGACGGATGTAGTGGATGTCGAACTTGACAGCTCCGTTCTCGTCGCGGAACAGGGAGAGTTTGGCATCCCCGTTTTCACGCCCCAGCTCGGAATTTTTTGCCACACGGAAAGCGATAGCGGAAGTCTTTCCCTGCAACATTCTTTCGAGGCTGTCCTTTGCGTTCTTCAGTCCGTCCGGGGTAATGCCGTATTTGGCGGCCTGTTCCCAATTCACTTCCCGCTCGTTGAAGCGATGGTTATTATACACCCTGGTTGAAGCCAGTTCCCTTCTGACTGCTTCGTTCTGTGGTTCCTGCGCCGCTTCGATCTTTTCTTTGGCCTGCTCTACGAGCGTTTCCTTCGGCATGTTGTAGAGGGAGTAACGACCGGGATTATTGTACTGGTAGAGAAAATTCTTCCCGAAGTTGGTGAAGAAGTTTCCACGTTGGTCCACTTTGATAAACTGGTCCCTGTTCGCCTCGTTAGCTTCGAGCGTTTCCAGCTCTCCGTTCGCTGCGATTCCTTTTACACCTTTGGCTTTCTGCTCTTTCTTGTCATACGCCATCAAATACCCGTGTTCCGGGGTTGCTTCCTTGTTTTCAGGAGCTAAATTCACATCGTTCATATACGTTAATTTTAAAGATTAATGAATCATTTACGAGGGTAAAATTACTATCTTTGTCATTAAATAGTTTGATTATGAGGAAGTTGTCATTAATTGTCATGTTCTGTCACTTATTGTCATGTCCGGCTTTTGCACAGTCCCCGTCAAAGGGATATAAAGCCGGACTCAGTGCTGTCATCTACCGTATCCACTCTGCCCGGCAGTGAAAGTCTTTCATATGAGACAGCCGGTTGCCGGTTACCGTACTGGCCGATTATCCTATTCTGTATCCATTGAATGAAAGTCGGAGGAGGTATGCCGTTTCTTCCGGTTTCGGTATAAGGATGCATCCGGTGAAAAAGAAAAGGATACTCCATGCCGGAGTGGATCTTGCCGCACCCTATGGCACGCCGGTCTATGCTTCAGGAAGCGGGAAAGTCGTTGAAGCCAGGTATAGCAGCAGTTACGGCTGGTACATCGAAATCCGGCACGCGGGCGGCTTTTCCACGTTGTATGCACACTTGAGCAAATTGCATGTGAGGAAAGGGAGCGATGTACGCATAGGTCGGCATATCGGCAATGTCGGTCATACCGGCATAGCGACCGGCAACCATCTGCATTTTGAACTGAGAAAAAACGGGAAGCCGCAGAATCCGTTGCAGTGGGTGATACTAAAGGATTCCCGTTCTAAAAAGAGTCATTAATTTAATCCGTTACACAATGAACATTGAAGAAGCCAAGAGCATTCAGTTGGAGGATTATCTCCGGCGTATGGGGTTCAACCCGGTAAAACAACAAGGGGACAGTATCTGGTATTGTTCCCCTTTCCGTGAGGAGAAGACACCTTCTTTCAAGGTGAGCGCATCCCGCAACCTATGATACGATTTCGGCATCGGACAGGGAGGGGACATCATCACCCTGGCGATGGAGCTTCAAAAGACGAAGGATATCTCTTATGCGCTTAAAACGATAGAGGGACATTTTCCGGCTGCTTTCCGTCCGGTAGCAGCCTCTCCCCGGCAGGCGGAACCGCAGGCTACCGGCTACCGGCAGGTACGCATTGATCCGCTGACGAACCCGGTCTTGCTGGGATATCTCAAAGAAAGAGGCATCTTGCCTGAAATCGCAAGGGAAGCATGCAAGGAAGTGCATTTTCAGAACAAGGGAAAATGGTATTTTGCCGTAGGCTTTGCCAACCGGAGCGGCGGGTACGAGATCCGTAACAAATACCTAAAAGGCAGCATATCGCCCAAAGAGATTACCCATATCAAAAATGGCAGCGACCGTTGCATAGTGGTTGAAGGCTTTATGGATTATCTCTCATACCTCACGCTCAAGGCTACGCATCCCGGTAACGGACAGCCTAAAGGAAACGGTCCGGACTATATCGTTTTAAATTCGGTCAGCAATGTAGGCAAGGCTATCCCTGTCTTGAAAGAGTATAAGAGTGCCCTCTGCCTACTGGATAACGATTCCGCCGGAAGGCAGGCTTTTCAGCAGATGGCGCAAGCCGGATGCCCGGTCAGGGACAAGTCCGACTGCTACCGGGAGTATAACGATTTGAACGATTACCTGTTGGGCAGGAAGATGGCGCAGGAGAACAAGACGGATCATCAGCACGAAACAGCCCCGAAGCTGATTGAAAAGCCTGCAAAGAAACAGTCCGGTTGAAAATTATAAAATACTGGTCCTTGTCTGATGCATGAAAGGCAGGCAATAAAAAAGAGAGTCAAATCCCTGCTGGAGGGAATTTGGCTCTCTTTTTATTGCTACCCGGCTACCACCGGATATTTATTCTTAATAATTTCTGATCAGCAATTCATTGACCGCTTCTCTTTTCTCGGCTATGGAACAGATGGAACGGAAGATGCTGATTCGCTGGATATGGAAACCGGCATAGAGGTCGTCGAAGAAGGTGTTCTCAGGGTTCTTTTGCCGGGGATCGGAGTTGGAAAGCATTCATTTGGCACCGGTTTCACCTATTCCCTTGCAGAAATTTGCCAGGTTGATCTGCTCTTCATCTCCGAAGTCCTGTGGCATGTAGGAGGTGCAGGAGTTACCCTCATTGACCGGCTTATAAGGCGGGTCAAAATAAAATAGGGAGTTGGCTCCGGTGTATTCTGCGGTCTGCCGGTAGTCACCGTCCAGAATCACAACATCTTGCAGCAGCTTGTGGTTAAAGCGGATCAGTTCCTCTTCCAACAGTTTTACCCGTCCCCCGGCACCAAAAGTGACGGACAGCTTTCCGCTATGGTTCACGGAGTAGATGCCGTTATAACAGGTACGCATGAAGAAGATAAACAGGGCGGCACGGGTGATGTTATTCGGGTTTCCTTCATTGTAGTAGGTACGTTTCTCCATGAAGTAGACCCTTCTTCGGGTATGTTCCTCCAGCGCGATGTATTCGTCCTGTATCCGGGCAAGCACTTTAATAAGCTGCTCCGGGGATTCCTTGATGACGCGGTAGACATTGATCAGAGCCTCGTTGGAGTCGTTGATGACGCAACGGATTTCCGGATAGGCTTGTCTTATTCAGAAGAAGAGGGCGCCGCCACCGACAAACGGTTCTACATAGGTATCCATCTGTCCGAAGTCTTTCGGAAGGGATTCGATAAGTACGGGAAGCAGTCTTCTTTTACCTCCCACCCAGGGGAAGCAGGGTTTTCCCGGCAGGTTGGCCGGAGAACTTTTCTTTTTTTCCATGTTTACAACATTTAAATGATTAATAAATTAAATAGGGATTATTCATCGTCTGCCGTTTCCAGCAGGTGTTTCAAGTTGGGATCATTTTGGATGCGAAGCAGCTCTTTTTCGATGATTTGCGTCACGTCTTCCTTGATTTGATAGTAGTTCCTTTCGATTTCCTCTTGCATGTGGTCCTTACCATCCGCACCGGTAAAGTCGGTTATGACGGGGATAGGCTTGTAGGCTTTTGTTTCGGCGGCTACCCGTTCATTGTCCACCACGATCTCGCAATGGAATATCTTCTGTTCTATCTTCTCCCCGAAGTTGTCGCAGACACTGCCGACAAACTCTCCTTGCGAGAGGTTGGAGATTTTGGAGGCAGGTATCAGCGAGTCGAGCTGGGTACTGATATTGGTTGAGGTGTCTTCACGGGTCATATTAATGGATTTGCGCTGTTGGAGCACTTTCCCAAACCTTTCAGAAAGGTTTTTCGCTGTTTCTCCGACCACTTGCCCGGAAAAGATATTTCCAATTGTGTTCTGGATCACCCGCGCCTCCTTATCACCGTAGTCACGTATTAACTGGCTGAAATCCTGTGCTCCCAGACATACTGCCACTTTGTTGCTACGGGCGGTAGCGATCAGGGTGTCAAGTCCTTTAAAGTAAAGTGTGGGAACCTCATCCACTAGAATAGAGCATTTGAGCCTGCCTTTTCGGTTGACCATTTTAACGATACGGGCATTATACAATCCTAACGCACATGAGTAAATATTCTGTCTGTCAGGGTTATTGCCGACGCACAAAACTTTGGGTTCCTCCGGATTATTGATATCCAGCGTGAAGTCATCTCCGGTCATAATCCAATATAAGGCAGGTGAGATCAGCCTTGATAGCGGAATTTTGGCGGAAGCTATCTGCCCTTGGAGCTGCTCCATCGCACCACCTTTCCATGCATCCATAAAAGGTGACAGGTAATTCTCCAGCTCCCGGTAAGAGGTCAGTATGGTGAACAGGTCGGAATACGGTTTATTCAATAGCTCTATGGCATGTGGGAAGGTGCAGAATTTCCCGTTTTCATAGATTTTAAGATACCAGATCACCGCCGCAAATAGCACAATCGGGCTTTCTACAAAGAAATCTCCCTGCTTTTGAATCCAACTCTTGTTCAAATTTAACATGATTACATACGCTGATTCGTATGCATCCGCGATATCGGATAGAAACGAAGGATTGAGGGGATTGCACCGGTGGCTGTATCTGGGATCATCGAAATTAATCACATAAAATCCGACCGGCTTGGCATACTTATCCTTGTTTTTAAGCAGCTGGTTATAAGCAATTATGCTTAAATCCGGATACTTAAAATCATAGATATAGGCGGCGAATCCTTTCTCTATCTGCTGGCGGATATAGTTATTGATGATGGCATAACTCTTTCCTGATCCCGGCGTGCCTAATATCAATGAGGCGCGGAAGGGATTAATCACGTTTATCCAGCCTGAATAGGTCTTTCGTTGGTAACGGAAACGGGTGGGCAGGTTTACCGAGTATTCATTGGCAATCAACCTGCGCTCCTGCATGAAGCTCTCGTTCTCGTCGTTAAAGACGACGGGGAAGCGTGCCGTCAGTAAGAGCTCGCTACCAAAAAAGAGCAGCATCCCGGCTATAAGGTAACAGCCGATACTCCTTCATGACATCTCCACGTCCTTCCGTCCTTTCGCTCCCATGCAGGAGAAGAAAAGGAAGAGCAGACTGAAGGACTTGCTCACCAGCGAATGGGAAAACAGCCCGGTATCCCGCTGGAAATTGAGCAGTATCTTGTCCACGACACCGATGTTCAGGTTCATGGAAAGAAAATAGGGATAGCAGAAATAATAGACATTCATCACTAAAAATAGGATGCTGATGGCCCTCATGAAGTCAAGGTTCTTATTGAGCCCTCTGGTTTCGTCTTGTGACATAAGCGGTATGATAATTAATGGTGATACATTTTATTAGCCCAGATGCGGACCTCTGCGTTTTCTCTTTTTCTTTTTCCCGTAAGGGCTTTGCGTCAGGTCGTCTGCCGGATACGGATAGGATTCCAAAGAGAATATATCAAGCAGTCCTTCCACCAGCTCCGTCTCTTTCATTTCCGGTTCGGACGGATGGATAACAGGGGCTTCTTCAGTCTTTTCCGGTGGGATCGTGCCGTACTTCCGGTTTATAACCGATGCCGAATATTCTTTGCCCAGAAGCGAGCCCTTGAATACGGTCTTTGAGTTATGGTCGATGTAGGTCACGCCATAGATCACACCGGAATCGTTCTGCCAGAGTATGGCGGCAATGCCTTTTCCAGAAAGTTCCTGCAGGAATCCCTGACGGGTGGGCTGTCCTTGCAGGGCGGTAGCGATAGCTTCCTTCGTCTGTACGGGTACGGGATGTCGGGCAATTCATTGTTTGCTTTTCACAAATTTCTTTTGGAGTGCCTCGTAGCCTACGCTTTTACCGATCTTGCTGGATTTGATGGCTACGCCGGTCCGTTCTCCTTTTTCATCGGTAGCCGCATAGACCAGTCCATGATAGGTCTTTCCCTTTATCGTCTTGTGGGCCTCTTCCACCGTTACATGGAAAAGGCCAAGCAGGGCTTTAAACTCCTTGACGGATTGGAACTTGTATCCCTGCATGACGGGCTTGACCACATTGGCTATCTGATGCTTGATATCCCCCTTCCGGTAATCGACGGCAGTCAGCGGCAGGGATTCCCGTCGCTCCATCTTCTCGGCGGGTAACAGATGGTATTTCCTCTCCAGCTCCCGGCAAACAGCGGTCGAGCGTTGCCATTCTTTGTAATCTTTAATTTTCTTTCCCTGCTCGTCAATACGCAGGGAGACGATATGGATGTGGGGCCTGCCGATATCCTCATGCCGGTAGATGATATAGGGTTGGTTGCCATATCCCATTTTTTCCATGTATTCCTGGCCGATAGCGGTCAACTGTTCATCGGTCAGCACATCGTCCGGGTGTGGATTTAATGAAATGTGGATAACGGGCTTCTCAGTCCGGCGGTTAGCCGCCAGATACGGTTCGAAGGAACGGATGCAGTGCTGGATGGTCGGATGGCCGTCTGCCGGTTCCATGATCCGGTTTCATGCCAGTGGCCGTGCCTGCTGCTTGTCCACTTTTTCTTGATTGTAGTATAATGCCCCGTAAACGGAGGCTCCTGATGTTATTTTTGCAACCATTGTTCAAATTCTTGGGTGAGACGGATAATCTCCCGGTTGAGAGATATTAGTTCAATAGTCAGTTGCTCCAATTTATAGAGCATGGCAAGAGCCTTCTTTTCGGATAGTCCGGTATGCAGAGCTTTGACTGCCTGGTTATAGTTTACTCCGATCCGGCGGTATTCGCTCTGCAGGTTGGTCAGCTTGATGTAGTAGTCCGTTGCCGCCTTATCTATTTTCACGACTTTCATCGGTTTGTCGAAAAGGGCGGCAAGGATGAACTGGGATTTATTATTAGCTCCCGAATTCTCAAAGAGCCTCTCAAACTCGATGTTCTGGAGTTCGTCCAGACGGAATCCGTAATAATAAGAATGAAGTTCTGATTCCTCTTTGGGATTCCGTCCGCCTCTTCATTTGCTCGAAGTGTCAGCCCGTCCGGGTTTGCGTGTACTATTGATTTTAGCCATATCTTTTCAGGTTTTATTTATCCGGCAGCAAAATAAGTGATAATTTTGATACGAACCTAAAATCGGAAAGTGACTACAAATGACAAGAGATGACTATTTGTGACAGGGGGTAAAAATACCCCTGTTCACTTCCCGTTTCCGCAAGCCGCGATGTTCTTTTCAAAGGTTTCCTTTAGTTTGGGCAGCAGGACGGAATAGTTCTTTTTGCGCCGGGCAAGGTCGGCACGCAGGTCATATGGTTTGGGAATGGCAACATTGAAGAGTTTCTCAAAAGCGGAAACGATACCGGCGAAAGAGAGGCGTTTGCCGCTTTCGTCCGTAATCAGCCCGCTGTAATCCAGCGAGGAGATCAGTTCCATCAGGTTGACCAGCGAACCTTTCCAATGGAGCGATGAAAGAAACGAGGAAGGTGTCGTGATGGTTCCGGGGTACTGTACACCAAAATTGACCAGCTCTATTTCCGCCTCCACCAGCAGGAGGCATTTGTCCAGATAGAATTCGGCTACTGCCGTGTGGAAATGTCCTGTTCGGGTGAATAACTTCTTTAGGGAAATCAGTTCTACCTTGCTGTGAAGCAGATGGCGCAGCCTTTCCGATACGGAAACCGATTCGATGGCGAGGTCGTAAAGGTATTGTTCATATTCGGTATAGGAGGAAGAGAATTCTTCATCGGAAACTGTCTGTTTTGGGCTTGAAGCCAGAGATAAATAATTGAATATACGGCATTCTGTAAATGGTTTCATACGGCATACATTTGATTTGTTTATACCGGAGTAAGCCAAATGAAATGCCTCTGCTATCGTTTAAAGCTCTATACCTTTTTAAAATACTGACAATCAACAATAAACAAATTTCATATAGAAACGGGTGTAAATAAAAAGTGTAAGCCGTCCTTGACAAGAATGTTAGGACGGCTTACACTTTTGTAAACCTCATTTGCTTCGGGTTATCCTCCGGTCAGTCGATGATATGGTATTTCCTTAGTTTCTCATACAGGGTAGTCCGGCTGACATTGAGCAACCGGGCCGCCTTGGAACGGTTGTCACCCGTCTTTTCAAGGGTCTGGAGAAGCAACGCCTTTTCTTTTTCTTCTTCCGTCCACTGCGTTTCTTCTTCTTTAGGAAGGGAGATTTCAAGGTTCAGGTCTGAAACGGAAATCCATTGCTCTTGGCAGATGAGTACGGCTCGACCTATTACATTCTTCAGTTCACGGATATTCCCCGGCCAGGGATATTCCAGCAGTGCCGCCTCTGCCAGCCGGTCAAAGCCACGAAACGATTTATGGGCCTTGGCGCAAGTGAGTTTCAAGAAAAAATAAGCCAGAGGAAGGATGTCTTCCCGGCATTCTGCCAGTGTAGGAATCCGCAGAGTGAACTCATTGAGCCGGTGGAACAGGTCTTCCCGGAAGCGTCCTTCTCCGATGGCTTTTTCCAGATTCTCATTGGTGGCGGCAACCAGCCGGATATCAAAAGAGTATTCTTTCGTGGAACCTATCGGCTTGCAGCGTTTCTCTTGCAAGGCCCTGAGCAGGAGCATCTGTGTCTTATAGGAAAGGTTGCCTATCTCGTCCAGAAACAATGTCCCTCCGTTAACGGCACGGAACAATCCGACCTTGTCGCTTTCCGCACCGGTAAAGGCTCCCTTCTGATGACCGAAAAACTCGGAGGCGGCAAGCTCATCGGAAATGGCCCCGCAGTCGATAGCCAGATACGGCTTGTTCTTCCGATGGCTCCGGGCATGTATCTCGGCTGCAATGTGCTCCTTCCCGGTGCCGGAAGCCCCACGGAGCAGAACGGAGATGTCGGCACAGGCAATCATCTCTATCAGACGGTACATCTCATGGGCTTTGGGGCTTTCACCTCGGTAGAACTCCTGTTCGTTATCGTTTTTATCCAGTATCTCCGTTATCAGAGCCAGGAGATTGTCTGGCTGCACAGGCTTACACAGGTAGTTGATGGCTCCCAGTTGCATGGTTGTCACCGCATTCTCCACCTGTCCGTAGTTGGTCATGATCAGAAAAGGGATAGAGTAGTACTTCTCATTCATCCATTTCAGGAGCGAGGTGCTATTTCCGTCCGGCAGGCGCAGGTCTGCCAGTATTAGGTCGAACTCCTTTTGCCCGATGGCTTTACGGGCATTCGCAAGGGTTGCCACGCATTCGGTTTTCATCCCTTTTTTCACCAGCCAGTTGCTGATGCTACGGCTGAACACAATATCATCTTCAATAATCAGGATTGTTTTCATAGGCTTTCCTCCCGTATTTTTCAGCGTATACTATCAGTTTTTCCACTGCCCGGATGATGTCCCGCATTTCCATGGATTGTCTATTGGTCCACTCTGTCGCAGGTTCTGTCACCAGTTCCCGTAAATGAGACAAGGGGAAATCCAGACGGACGGTTTCCCATAGGGGCAGGTTCTTATGCAGGATGGAGGCGGCGGCCTCCTTGTCTTGTCGGTCTAAGGCAGCGGTTAATGCGGCAAGGTCTTTCCGGCTCTCTTCGATAAACAGGGCGAGCATTTCCTCCCTGTTGTCCTCTCCTGAAAGGATGAGTGAGAAATCGGGAGCATACTCCTTTCTGTCTTTTTCTCCTATCACTTGTGCCACTGTATTTATCAGTTCTTCCATAGAGAATGGTTTATGGATGCAGCCCGAAAAGCCGCCCGACAGATACTCGTTGTCATCATCCACCCGTGCCGTTACCGCTATGACGGGGATTGTCTTTGCGTTCTCCATATTGGATGCCCGGAGCAGTTCAAGTATTCCGTAGCCGTCCGTTTCAGGCATCTGTATATCCGTCAGCAGCAGGTCATATCTTTGTGACCGTAGCCGGGTAACCAGTTCACGGCTGGTCTGGCAGCAGTCGCACCGCACTCCGTTACGGTTAAACATCTCTTTGGTAATGTTCAGTTGCATCCGGTCGTCATCAATGACCAGTACGTTGATTCCATCCAGATGATAATCAGTAGCGATGCGTGTCTCATCCATCTGGGTGGATTCATCCGCCTCAAGGAGTGGCAGGAATGCGGTAAACGTGCTGCCTTCACCCGGTTTGCTTTTTACGGTAAGGCTTCCCTGCATCCCGGAGACCAGCCTGCTTGCAATGGCCAGCCCCAATCCGAAACCGGGAACATTACGGGCATTGTCCAACCGTTCAAAAGCTGTGAATATCCGGGTTGTTTCTTCCTCCGTCATCCCGGTACCGGTGTCCTGTACCGAGAAATGCAATTCTTTATTCCGGTATTCCGCTTGCAGGCGGATTTCACCTTGCCGGGTGAATTTAATGGCGTTGGAAAGCAGATTGTTCAGGATTTGCTGGAGCTGGGAACGGTCACCGCTTACTACCACATCCAGACCGGAAAAGGCGGTTGTCAGCCGCAGCTTTTTCTTTTTGGCCAGCGAACCGTAGTTCCGGGCTGTTTCGCTGAAAAGGGTCTCCAGCCGGAAAATCGAAAGGATGGGTTTGTTCCTGCCGGTATCCAGCAGGTAGAATCCGATCAGCGTATTGACCAGCCCGATCATGTAATCGGAAGAATGGAGTATATTTTCCGCATACTCGTCCTTGCGGCTCTTCTTTTCTTCCCCGGGGAGCAGTTCGGCGCATCCTTTGATAGTAGCCAGTGGCGCACGAAGGTCATGAGCGATGGTGAGCATCATGCGTTTTCTGGATTGTAGGAGCTCCGTGTTCTCACGATTGGAGGCTTCCAGCTGACGCTGATACTGGTTTATCCTGTTCAGATCCCGGTGGATGATAAGATACAGGAGGACGGTCAGCAACGAGATGAGGACAGCCAGCAGAGAGACCGTATGGAACGAGCGGTCGCGTGTGGAAATGAATTGCCTGTAACGCTCATCAAGCCGTATTCCAGCATCCGCCTCAAAGTCCCTGACAATCCGGTGTAGCCTGTGGTTCAGGTCCGTGTTGTTACTGTACAGGAGGTCCATCTGTTCCAGCAGCCTTTCCCGTTCGGCTTTCTGCATGTCGGTCACCTCCCTGTCAAGGGAGTGCAGCATGCTCGTGACAGATGTGGTACCCTGATGTTTACCAATGGACTGTCGCTGGCGTTCCAGCTGTTCCTTCTGCTGCAGATAGGCCGATTTTTTCCTCCCGGGCCTGATGAATGACCAGAAACCCTTCTTCGGAGTTTCCTCCTCCTTCTTTTTCTCGGCAGGAAGGACATCCGCCTGCTGGATATGGGACACGATTGCCGGAATCTTGCTGTTCACGATCTCGCCGGTCTTGCGCAGACGCCCGAACGTGTCCATGACCGTGTCTAACAACAGTTCCTTTCTTTCCAGCAGCAGGCATAACGAATCTATGCGCGACTGTTGTTCGGGAGACTTCACATACCTTTTCAGTGTCTGCAACATGTTACAGACACTGTCTTTTTTTGTGTGGTAGAGTCCAAGGTCGCTTTCATCCCAGACGCTGGCTGTTTCACCGTAAGTGGCCAGTCCCAGCAAGCCCGCGTATGTTTCTCCGGCCAGATGCCGGATACAGGCCAGTTCATGCTCATCCTGTCGCAGGCTGTTCCGCCTCGTCTGTTCCTTGCGGAAGATATGAATGGTCAGGACGAGCAGGAGAAGCAGTATGACATATCCTAAAAGGATTTTAAGTTTCAACCACATGGAAGTCTTCATTCTTATATTGGAATCCTACAAAAAGGCGTGTTCGCTCATATAAAAGGGAATAATAGAAACTTATGATAAAAGTTTATTACTGTTTCAAACCATTTGAGGATACCTCGCAAGTTTGCTATCACACAGTTGATCTTTTAATCTTTTTTTATACTCACAGAAAGGATAGGAACCTGCTTTTTATGACTGAAACATATCACATCCCCTTTATTGGACATTACATTCTCATTCGATCATATTGTTTTCATTTCGGCTCATCCGTTTCTTCACCCGTTCTACTGCTTCCGATACAATTTCTTTGTTTTCAAAGCGTTGTGTATAATTGGTATAGTCTGGATGAATCCGTTTGTAGGTCGGGTCAAGAAACAAAGGACTGGAAATAATATGGTCCGCTGTCGAACGGTTACAACAGAAAACTATATTTTCAACTCCCGCCAGCCGGGTCAGTGCCTTTACATCCGTGTCATGTGGCTGCAATGTCATCGGATCCGTGAAAAAGAACAAATAATCAATCTCTCCTTCCACAATACGTGAGCCCATTTGCTGGTCACCACCTAAAGGACCGGATTTCAGAATCGTGATATCCCATTCTGTTTCAGGATGTTTCTCTTCGAGCGCTTTTTTAATGAGTGTACCGGTGGTTCCCGTACAATAGAACTTATGCCCTATCAGACGTTCCGAGTTCCAAAGAACCCATTCTATCATGTCCTTTTTCATTGCATCGTGTGCAACCAGACCGATTTTACGAACAATTGTTTTCATCATAATAATAAAATATGGTTTATGTGATAATATAATTAACAATATCCAACAGCTTTATAAAAAACAGGAGAATGACTGTATGAGTTTGAGCAGCTCCTTGTTCGCCCGGCTGTCCACGGTGGCTTCCCGCCTCTCCTCAAACAAAGTAAGCGTTGCGGAGCATTCCCCGCAGATATCAATGCCGACTACACGTTCCTTTCGAAGGACAATTGCCAGTAATTCCTCCAGTTCCTGCAGGCTGAAAGACCCTTGATCCCAGTCTGTTACTGCGAATGCCGGGTTCAGGACATCCTTGTCTATGGACAAGTAAACCGGTCCTTCAATATACGCAGAGGAGAAATTGTGCCAGCCCTTCTCGTGAGCTAACGTCGCTTCGCTATAAAAACTGACTCGTTGTCCGTATTCTTCCGGTACGGTGCGTATCAGTTTGTCCGATGCACCGACTATCACCACTTTCTTGCAAAGCATATTCCAGTCTAACATGTCTTTTACCCAGCTCCCACAAGAAAGCATGCCCTTGAACAAGGGAGGCTGCATGTCGGGGTGATGGTCGAATACAATCAGAGAGAACGGAACTCGAAGTTTGTCTGTCCATAATTTGGTCAGGTAATGATAATTGCCCGAATCAATGAAATGGATACCTTCCGCTGGATAACCGGCAATCACCCGCTTCAATTTTCGTATCCCCTCCTTGTCACAGTAACCTCTCGTTCCAGAAAGGTGACGGCAGTCTAGCCAAATGAACTGATTGTTCCGTGCAAATACCTCATGGGCATACACACCGGTGAAGTTCATGATGACAACCGGCCAGACGGTTTCTCGGTCCGCCTTCTTCTTACACCGTCCATTTGTCAGTAACTCTTGCTTATTCATGTCCGTTCAGAACCATCGTACATAACAAAAATCTTGCCGGTGAGGTAACAGGGGATGGTTGGGATACATTCTGAATGCCTGTTTGAAGCTTCCAGCGCTGAACATTCTGGTTATTGCCTTGAAAGTGTATAGGTTTCCGTCTTTGGATGTCAAAGAAAAAGGAATGACCTCATGGATGCGATCCTCATTCTCCTCATGCCGTATAATGACCGATTCCAATCCGATCGCGTTGTCCAGCCCTTTCTCGTCAATGACGACCGTCATCTCGTATTCCTTACCAGCCTCCACCGTGGCGTCCAATCCTTTTCCCGCATTCACGGAAACGATTTCCACGGCATTCCATCTGCTGTCGACAGCTGCCTTCCAGCCGGCAAGCGTTTTCGCCTTTGCATAATTGTCCGCCGCCAAAACATGAAAGTGTTCCGACAACTTGTTGTAAAATCCGTCATAGTAGTCATCCAGCTGTCTTTTCATCGTGAAGCGGGGAGCTATTTGCGCAACCGAGTTCTTGATGTACTTGACCCAGGTTTCCGGATAGTCTTTTTCTTTCCGTTCATAATATAACGGCAGGATATTATGTTCTAGCAGGAAATAAATTGTTTCCGCATCCAGTTGGTTCTGGTACTGTTCATCCTGATAGGTGGCCTTGTCGGTGATGGCCCATCCCGCCTCCTTGCGGTAGCCTTCGTACCACCAACCGTCCAGCACGGAGAAGTTGAGTACGCCGTTCATCAGAGCCTTCTCACCGGAAGTTCCGGAAGCCTCCGCAAGACGGGTGGGAGTATTCATCCAGATGTCAACCCCAGAAATAAGATGCCGTGCCAGGTCCATGTCATAATTCTCAAGGAAGATGATTTTACCCAAGAATTCAGGACGGCGGGATATCTCCACAATCTGCTTGATGAGCCCTTGCCCGGCAGTGTCGTTTGGATGGGCTTTTCCTGCAAAGACAAACTGTATGGGATGTTCCTGATTGTTCACAATCCGCGCCAGACGATCCAAATCGGTAAACAAAAGATGAGCTCTTTTGTAAGTTGCAAAGCGCCTTCCGAAGCCGACAAGAAGAGCATTCGGATTAAACTTCTCGAAAATGGAGACACCCAATGCCGGGTCAACCTGGCTTTTGAGCCAGTCCCGGCCGCATTTCCACTTGATGTAGGATATCAGTTTGGTTTTCAACCTTTTCCGCATGTTCCATATCTCTTCATCGGGTATATTATAAACGCCTTTCCATATTTCCTGATTGGACTGGTCGTTCATGAAATTCTCATCGAAATTGTCCTTAAACAGCTTTTTCCACTCCGCCGTACACCAAGTGGGAAAGTGTACGCCATTCGTCACATAGCCCACATGGTTCTCTTCCGGGAAATAGCCTTTCCAGAGAGGCGCGAACATCTGCTGTGAAACGGACTTGTGCAGCTTGCTGACACCGTTTACCGCCTGGCTGGTTTTGCAGGCGAATACCGACATGCAGAAACGTTCTCCCTTGTTGCCCGGAGTTTGCCGTCCGAGGTTCATCAACTCGTCCCACGTAATGCCCAGCTTATCAGGATATCCTTTCATATATTTATTGAAAAGCCCCTCATCGAAATAGTCATGGCCGGCAGGCACAGGTGTATGCACAGTGTAAAGCGAGGAAGCCCTAACCAGTTCCATGGCTTGTCCGAAGTCCAGGCCTTCGGATATATAGTCGCATAACCGCTGGATATTGATCAGTGCGGCATGCCCCTCGTTGCAGTGATATACATCTTTCTCGATGCCCAATACTTTTAATGTCATCATTCCTCCGATGCCGAGCAGTATTTCCTGCTTGAGCCGGTTTTCCCAGTCACCGCCATACAGGTGATGGGTAATCGGACGGTCGAACTCGCTGTTCAGTTCATTGTCCGTATCCAGCAGGTAGAGGGAAACACGTCCCACATTGGCCTTCCATACATTGGCATGGACCGTGAAACTGTCGGCATAGGGAACATGGATTACCAGTTGTCGCCCGTCAGGCTGCATCACTTTCTCTATCGGAAGCTGCCCGAAATTCTGTGGGTCATAATGAACCTGTTGCTGCCCGTCCATCGCCAGAGCCTGGTCAAAATAGCCATAACGATATAAAAGCCCTACAGCGCAGAGGTCTACGTTACTGTCCGAAGCTTCCTTCAGATAGTCACCTGCCAATATGCCCAGACCGCCGGAATAGATTTTAAGAACCCTGTCCAGACCATATTCCATGCTGAAATAGGCAACTGACGGACGGCTGTGGTCCGGCTCCACATCAAGATACGCCTTAAAAGTGGAATATACGTTTTCCATCTTACGCATGAAGTTTCCGTCATGTGTCAGTGCCTCCAGCTCTTCATAATCCATCCGTTCCAGAAACAGTACCGGATTCTGTTCCGCCTCTTCCCATAGTTCCGGGTTCAAACCACTATATAAACTCTTCGCATCCTCGTTCCAGGTCCACCAAAGATTATGTGCCATCTCCGCAAATCTCCGCAATTCTGCCGGAAGGTGTGAACCGACTGTAATCTCCCTCCATTGTGGGACGTTTACATGATAACTTGAATATTCCATAACATTTTACTTATTTGATAGTTCATGATTTTTTTCTGTGGAGGTTTCTCCTGTTTCCGGTTCTTCCTGTGGAAATGTCCCGGCTGTACCCTGGAAATTCTCGAGGAACTGTTTTTCCATACTTAGCGATCGTTTCCGTATCCGCTTGGAAAAATAGATAACGACAATGATCAGGAAAGATAATATCAGTCCTGACCCCAAAGCGACATTGAAAAGACGGATGATGATACCCATTACGATAATGATACAGATCAACACCTTGATCACTATCATTGATACCAGCAGCCCCCTGTTGAACCTGTTGTCCGCCCAAAGTTTGCGGAATTCGACGGAATTGTTTTTCTTCATGATGATGGCGCACAAAAACGGGGATATGATAAGGAGGACAAGAACGAAGCTCAGCAGGCTTCCTTTCATCCCCGGAATACGTCCCATTACCAGAGGATACGCATAGGAGAAGAACAGCGCTATGAAAAACAGGCATACCACCAGATAAAGGGTGACGGATACCAACATGGACCTGATGAGCTTGTGCCAGGAGCCTTGATGTCTTGTGGTCATTGTTCCAGAAGAATAATGCGTCAGGTAATCTTTCAGGAATTGTGGCAAGTGCCTGTCTGCAAAACAGTAGACGGGATCCGACAGTCTTATCATATAAGGAGTAAGGAAAGTGGTGATGACCGATACTGCCACTATGACCGGATAAAGGTATTTGTCCATTACATTCAGACTGATTCCTAACGAAGCGATGATGAACGCAAACTCACCCACTTGTGCCAGGGAAAAGCCGGCTTGTATCGCAATCTTTAGCGGTTGTCCGGAAAGCAACACGCCGAAACTCCCGAACAGGACCTGCCCGCATAGGACCAGTGCCGTCAGGATAAAAACAGGAACGGCATATTCCCATATCATGGCAGGGTCGATCATCATTCCCACTGATACGAAGAAAACGGAGGCGAACAGGTCCTTTACCGGTTGCACGATATGTGCGATTTCTTCCGCTTTATCTGTTTCTGCCAGCAGGGATCCCATGACGAACGCACCCAGCGCGGCGGAGAATCCCGCCTTTGTCGCTATCATCACCATTCCCAGGCATAGTCCCAGGGAGGTTGTCAACAGTATTTCATTGCTAATAAAGCGGTTCAATCTTTTCAGAAGGGTAGGAATCAGATAGATTCCCAATGCTGACCAGAAAATAAGAAAGGCCGCAAGTTTCAATATGCTCTCCAGCATTTCGAAGCCTTCAAAATGCTTGCCTACAGCCAATGTGGAGAGGACCACCATCATGATTACCGCCACCACGTCCTCAATGATTAGTATCCCCAGGACAATACCGGTAAATTTCTGATCGAGAAGCCCCATGTCACTGAATGCTTTGAATACGATGGCGGTGGAGGACATGGACAGCATTCCGCCCAGAAAGATACAGCTCGTGTGTGAGAAGCCCATCGCATTGCCTGCCGTATATCCCAGGAACATCATGCCGCAGACGATGATAACAGTGGAGAATATGGCCGAGGCTCCCACACTTATCAGCTTTCTGAACGAGAAATCCAGTCCTATGGCGAACAGGAGGAAAATAACACCGATATCCGCCCATATCTTGATATTGGCCTGGTCGGAAACAGTCGGGAATAGGGAAATGGAAGGACCTGCCATAATACCGGCCACAATATATCCCACTATGACCGGCTGTCCCAGCCATTTGAAAATGACGGTTATGATACCGGCTATAATCAAGATAGTGGCAAGGTCTGATATTAAAGGGGCAACTTCCGACATAGGAGTAACATTTTATATGGACAACTCGTTAAGGACACGGATCAGGTTTTTGTCAATGGGCTTGTCGTTCTTGATAGCCTGGTCAAAAGGAACATAGACAATCTCATTGTTATGTATGCCTACCATGATATTGTGCTGGTCCTCCATCAGGGCCTGTATGGCGGCCTCACCCAGCCGGCTGGCCAATATGCGGTCGTTGGCACTTGGCGCTCCTCCCCGTTGTAGATGTCCCAGGATAGAGACCCTGACATCATATCCGGGGTATTCCCTTTTTACCCGGTCGGCATAGTGCATGGCTCCGCCATTCTTATTGCCCGGGCTTTCCGTCACGATGACGATGCTGCTGTTCTTGGTCTTCCGGAATCCGCGTCCGATAAAAGTCTCCAGCTGATCCGCATCCGTCCGGTCTTCCGGAATAATGGCGGCCTCGGCTCCCGAGGCTATTGCGCTGTTCTGGGCGAGGAAACCGGCGTCGCGTCCCATCACCTCGACAAAGAAAATTCGGTCGTGCGAGGTGGCTGTATCCCGGATTTTGTCCACACACTCCACAATGGTGTTCAGGGCCGTATCATATCCGATTGTAAAATCGGTACCGTACAGGTCATTGTCGATGGTACCGGGCAGTCCTATGCACGTGACAGGGTATTCCTCGGCAAATATGCGGGCTCCAGTCAGTGAGCCGTCGCCCCCGATGACTACCAGCGCCCCGATTTTTTCTTTCCTCATGGTATCGTATGCCTCTCTGCGTCCTTCCGGGGTGGTGAACGCTTCGGAACGTGCCGTTTTCAGGATGGTTCCCCCACGCTGGATGATGCTGCTCACATCCTCGGTCGTAAGTTCCCTGGACTCGCCCGCTATCAGGCCTTCGTACCCTCTGTAAATTCCTTTGACTTTGAAGCCGTTGAAAATGGCGGTACGGGTCACGGCACGGATTGCCGCATTCATTCCGGAAGCGTCCCCTCCGGAAGTAAGGATTCCTATATATTCATCTTTTTTCATCTATCTCAGTTCTTGTTTTGTTTCATTCTGCCAATATAGCTTTCAGTTTTTTCCGGCAGTGAAAAATACGGCTCTTTATGGTTCCCAAACTCACACCGGTTCTTTCCGCTATCTCACGGTATTTGAACCCTGACAGGTACATCTCAAAAGGTATGAAATGCGACTCCGGTATACTTTTGATGGCATTACGTATCTTTTCCAGGTCATAGTTCCTGTCCACCTCCTCTGTACGGGACTCGTCCATGATCCGCGAATAATATGCAGGATCGGAGGATATGTACAGACGGGTATGACCGACCTCCGCCCGGTAACCGTTGATAAACGTGTTACGCATGATGATAAACAGCCACCCTTTGAAATTTGTGTTCTTGTTGTAACTTTCTTTGTGAAGCATTGCCTTGAGCAGGGTATCCTGCAGCAGATCTTCCGCCTTCTCCCTGTCCGCTGTCAGTTTGTACGCGAAACGGAACAGTTCGTCCTGTACGCTAAGCAGCTCTTTTTCAAAATTGAATTCCTTCATCGGTTGTGCCGGTTCCCTGTTCCGGAAGTGCCTGTTAAAGGCCGGACGGCTCTCCGGACAGGAAAAGCCTGTCCGGCCTTACACCATTCCAGATATGGAATTATTTAACCTCGATAGCCTTGGAAGTTTTTTGTTTTTCTTCCTCCTTCACTTTCGGGATTTCAATGGACAGGATCCCGTGTTCGACTTTTGCGGAAATCTTATCCTTCTCCACGTTTTCAGGTAGCAGGATGGTCTGCTGGAACTTGGAATAAGAGAATTCGCGGCGGAGATACTTCTTGTCTTTCTTCTCCTCCTTCTTCTCTTCTTTCTTTTCCATGCAGATTGTCAGGTTGTTGTTTTCGTCAACATTCACCTTGAAATCATCCTTCGTCATTCCGGGAGCCGCCATTTCAACCTTGTAGTCCTTGTCATTCTCAATGACATTGATGGCAGGAGCCGTAACTCCCGTTTTTGCCAGCCACTCATTCTCGAAGAAATCGTTAAAAATACTCGGCAACCAGTTTGAATTTGTTTTTACAGGTACCATTTTTACCTCCTTTTTTAAATTGTTAATAAATAAAATATTCAAAAAGACAATACAAATCAGTCTGATTGACTGACTCTTATCGTCTGATCATACCTTGTTCGGCTACAGCCTCCGTCCGTCTCCGTATCTCCTCCTGGTCTCCGAGGAAATAGTCCCTGACAAGCACCGGCCGTTCATCAAATTCGAATACATAAGGTACTGCCGTGGGCAGGTTCAAGAGGGATATGTCCGTATCGGAAATATTCTTGAGATGCTTGACTATCCCGCGCAGACTGTTTCCATGGGCAACGACAAGCAGGTTGTCCCTATGCATCAATGTGGGTAGGATGACACATTCCCAATAGGGCATGACACGCATGACGGCATCCTTCAGGGATTCAGTCCGTGGCAGTTCCATTTCGGGAACACCGGCGTAACGGGTGTCGTTCCCCGGATAGCGGGGATCGTCTTCCTTCACCGGCTCGGGCGACACGCCGTAACTTCTCCGCCAGATATGGACTTGTTCCTCGCCATATTTGTCTGCTGTCTCCCTTTTGTTAAGTCCCTGAAGTATGCCGTAGTGTTTCTCGTTCAACCTCCAGCTTTTCTCCACCGGGATCCAGTCTTCATTGAGACGGTCCAGAACACAATTCAACGTTTTCACAGCCCGTTTCAGATAGGATGTGTAAGCCGCCTCAAAAGAGAATCCCGCTTCTTTCAGCATATCACCGGCTTTACAGGCTTCTGCGATCCCCTTATCACTCAGGTCTACATCGGTCCAACCGGTAAAGCGGTTTTCCTTGTTCCATAGGCTCTCGCCATGTCTCAACAATACGATCCTTTTCATGCCATATAGTTTTTATGCAACGGTTATCGAAGGATCCAGATAGACATCCTGAATGGTGTTCAGAAGCGAGACCCCGTCTTTCATCGTCTTCTGGAAGGCTTTTCTCCCACAGATAAGTCCCATACCTCCGGCACGTTTGTTCACCACTGCGGTTACGACGGCATCATGCAGGTCAGATGTCCCATGGGACTCGCCCCCCGAATTGATCAGGCCAACCCTTCCCATATACCCGTTGGCCACCTGGTAGCGGCAGAGGTCTATCGGATGGTCGGAGACCAGTTCCGTATACATACGCCCGTCGGTCTTACCGAATCCGATGGCTTTAAAACCTCCATTGTTGGACGGCAGCTTCTGCTTCACGATATCAGCCTTGATGGTGACCCCGATATGGTTGGCCTGCCCTGTCAGATCTGCTGCCGCATGATAGTCAATCCCGTCTTTCTTAAAACTGCTGTTTCTCAGATAACACCACAATACCGTGGCCATCCCCAACTCATGGGCATATTCAAACGCCTGTGAGACCTCCACAATCTGGCGGCGGCTTTGTTCCGAACCGAAATAGATAGTTGCCCCCACGGCAACGGCACCCATGTTCCATGCCTCCTTCACTGTACCGAACATGACCTGGTCATAACTGTTCGGATAAGTCAGCAGCTCGTTATGGTTCAACTTCACGATGAAAGGAATCTTATGGGCGTACTTACGTGCCACAGCTCCCAGAACTCCGAATGTGGATGCCACGGCGTTGCATCCTCCCTCGATAGCGAGTTTCACAATGTTCCCGGGATCGAAGTAAAGAGGATTGGGTGCAAAGGATGCTCCGGCAGAATGTTCTATCCCCTGATCCACCGGCAGGATGGAGACATACCCGGTATTGGCCAGACGCCCGTGCCCGTACAGGGCTTGCAGGCTCTCCAAGGTGCGTATATTCCTGTCGGAATCCACCCATGCCTTGTCTATCATATTCGGCTCGGGGATATGGATGAGTTTCTTGTCTATTGTCTTGCATACATGGTCCAGGTAGTATCCTGCCTGCGTTCCCAACAAATCAATAATCGTGCTCATGTCAGTCGTTTTTTTATTCCAAATCAGGACTGGCGTTCCCCCAGTTTTGCATCCATGAAAAGGATGCCGCTCTCTCCGGCTTTCTTCATCAGGTTTACGATGTTCAGGAAATTCGCCTCTTCCTCCACCTGCTCCCTGACAAATCCCCAAAGAAAATCACGGGTGGCATTGTCTTTCTCCTCGGAAGCCAGATGTACCAGTTCGTCAATCAATCTGGAAACATGTCTCTCGTGTTCCAAGGCATGTTCAAAGACTTCGGTGGGACTGCCCCAACCCTGTGGAACCACATCGACCTTGTCCACTTTTGCCTCCGCCTCACGTTTGGCCATATATTCGGCGATGGCACATGCGTGTCCTGTCTCTTCCGCCGATTGCTTGCGCATCCAGCGGGCCATGCCGGAAAAACCTTCCTTTTCCAGATAGAAGGACATTGAAAGATACAGGTTGGCGGACCATAATTCCGCAGTAATCTGCCCGTTCAGGGCCTTTTGTAAATTCTCGGTCATAATGAATCTAATTTTTAATGTTGGTACTATTTTTTATTTTTCATATTCAGGGGCAAGCGTGTGCTTGTCTCAAAATATCTGTCAGGACAGGTTGCATCCCGTTTATGAAACATTCCACGGCGATGACCATCAGAATAAGCCCCATCAGTCTCATCATCACATTATTTCCGGTTTCTCCAAGAATTTTCAAAAGCCGCGTTGACACGCAAAGGATAATGAAAGAGAGGAGACAGACTAGGGCGATCACGCAAACCAGTGCAATTTTGAAAATATGCTCAGGGGCATCTTCCATCAGTGTTATGCCGCTTGAAATTACACCCGGACCGCACAGCATCGGAACGGCAAGAGGCGTGACGGTGATGTTCCTGGAATATTCTTTTTTCTCGTTCTCGTTCAGTTTCACATGGGTGAAGTGTGCCTGCAGCATGTCATATCCGATTTTAAAGATGATGATACCTCCCGCAATCCGGAAACCATTGGTCGAGATCCCGAAAAAATGGAACAGGAACCTGCCGCACAAGGTGAAAAGTACCAGTATGACGAACGTGAGGGCGCAGGATTTTAAGGCGATGCTCCGGCGTTCTCCGGCACTCATGCCCTCGGTCATCTGCAGGAAAACCGGCATCACTCCGAGGGGGTCCATCAATGTGAACAACGAAGTGAAACACAACATTGAGTATGCGAATATATCCATAGGATGATACTTGTTTTATTTTTAGACCATTATTTTCTCTGTGAACAATAAACTCCGGTCAGGTTACACGATTTGACACATCATATGAAGCAGGGCAGCCTGCGTTCATATTCCATGGCCAGGATACGCAACAATTCCATAAACGCCGTACTTACATATATCCGTTTTGTGTACAGCCCCTTGATGAAAGAATGGATGGATGAATCCGTATTCTGGCATAGTACGTGAAGTTCGGATATCTGACGGGATATATATTGTTCATGTTCAAGCAGGGTGTTCAAGGCAGCCAGCGGTGTCGGCCATTGCCGGATGTCGCGCCTGATTTCATGGATGGTTACAGCACCTCCTTCATGATAGATGCGGTTCATCATCTGATAGACCTTGCCCATATTGTCCTGTGCCTGTGCACTTAGCCATGAGGCCAATATCGGAAGTTGCTGCCCCTCAAAATAGACCTGCAATGACAGGTACAGGTTAGTTGACCAGATTTCTGTATTGATCAATGTGTTCATCGCATATTCAATTCGTTTATCCATGGCTGTTCTGATATTTGAAATTAGACAAAATAAATCGTAATTCATATCCTGCAATAATCATGAATTTATGTGATAGCATCTGTAAATCGGACTCTTATGGAGTTGTAAAATGAATTTTAATGCTTGCGAGACAAATAGTCATAAAAATGTATAATTATCATGCCTTTTTGTCACAAGATCCCTACAACATTCTCAACAAGATATCCAGTTCTTTCTCTATCATGTTGATCTTGTCGTATATGTAATCCAGCGTATTATGATAGTGCAGGCAGGCCCTGCATTCCTGCAATTCCCTTGACAGGGAGAGTATTTGTTGCCAAAGTTCCTCTTCTGTATGTCCAGGGGGATTATTGAATGCCATAAATGGATTCAGAGAAACTGTTTGGCATGTAATTTGTGTAATAATAGCCGCAAGTCCCGAAAAGGGGCAGGAATGGAAACAAAAAGGCAGAGAATTCCACTAAAGACAGTAACAGACAGAGGAATGAAAACGGAAGGCAGGACCTGTCCGGTTTTGAAACAAATTGCTTTCATAATGCGATTATATGACAACTCTGTTCCCTGAAGTTGTGTTTATATAAAGTTAAGCGTGGGAACTTTGGTATTACCGTTCAGAAGTATCCCCATACTCAACAACATATAATACACAAAGCCCCACGCCTATATATGCTAACAAGATATAATAGTGCATAGGGACACCTGATGTATTATCCAATTGTTGTCTTGAAATTGGGGATTTCCTGAACATGGATAATGCCTAACGCTTACTGTTATTAATCTTTTTTGGTAAAAGACAAGGCAAAAATACTAAAAGAATTGATTCGCGTCAATAAAAATCCAACTTTTTTATTATTTTACTCTCTGCGCCACTGAATTTCATCGCTCTCCGCTCTCCAAATCCCGTGCCCTTCAGCGATAAGTAATCCTGAGTTCATCAATTGCCTCATAAAAGAGCTTTTGTACATCCTAAAATCCGCAACCTGTAATATTTTTGATATCTGGGGTTGCAGATACCTCTCTAAAACGACTCGTTTTCGTAAAGAACCCTAATGGTGCAGTCGCAAGAGACAAAATCCCCTTACCCCATGATGCGACTTGAGGCAATACGCAAAAGGCCACGAAGATTTGAGGCTACCCAAAATCAAATTTGAAGGCCATCATGTATGCATCATTGCTTGTGTATATGTTCAGTATGTGCTGTCTTGCAGTCTTAATCCATTTTGCAGGGACAGAAACATACTTGAATACAAAAGTTTTGATTCTGCTTGTGCGTTTAAGTCCAAAGCTCTTCATGTTTGCGTCAGATATGAGGTGTCTGTAAAAGTTTCGTATTAAAGCGGTCAGAAGCAGGAACACCGTGTTTTCCGCCATGAACGATTTTGGCAGCCGTTTCCAGCCAAAGCCGTTGTTCATGTCGTCCAATACACGCTCAGCACCGCCACGCTTGTTGTAATACTCCACGATGTCACGGTCTGTCGAAGTATAGTCATTTGTCAGTATGCATCTGTATGTATATTCCCCTTCCCACAGGTCGAGTTCCTTGTTGATGCTTCTTTGCCGCTGTATGACAAGGCGGTACGCTTTGCCGACCCATTTCTCTGCAATGATGGAGCATATCTCAAACTCGTGACCGTTTATGTATTCGGTCTTCCATCCGCGCAAGGCAAAGATATCGTCATACAACGATACACACCTGTTTGCGCGGATATAAAAATGCCGACTGTGCTTCTCCACCATTTCCACCATAGCCTCAGAGCATGAGCCACAATCCATCCTCGCACGGTTTATATGTATTCTGGCATTCTCCAAACGCTCAAAAATACGTTTTAGAGTGTCTTCCTGATGGAAACGGACATTGGTATTGCCGTCGCGGTTCTCTATCCCGACGATGACATCGCCGACCGTTGCTATTCCTGGACTGTAACCGGTAAACTTCTTGTAGGTTATTTTTGCGTCAAATTTCTCCGTCTCAATGAACTGGTGGTCAAAATCAAAGTCATATTCATTGTCTGGCAGCAACTGTCCAGTTGCCAGCAATGCATTGACAAGCAGATTGTTAAGGTCGGAAGCCACGTTGAAGTCGTAGCTTTTGCCCGAATCAGACCTGTAGGTCAGATTCGGTGTGGTCAATTCACGAATGGCCCTAAGTATTGTGTCTGCGCTGCATGTACGGAGGGGTGGATGCAAGCAAAGTGCTTCCATAAGGTGTGAGGTCACGTCTTCGACACATGACCCTCCACAGAAATATACGCACATCAGAGAACGTATTATCTCGCTATATTGATAGCCATACACTTTGCTACGCAAACCTAAAGTAGAGTCTATTGTACAAGACAACATCCTGTCGAATTTCTCCATAATTGGAAATATACCACCAAAAGATGTGAGTTTCTCGGATTTTATTTGTACTTTTACCATGCTTGATGAGGTTTTGTTTGACTATTTTTGCAACACTAAGTTAAGTGAATCCTTTGACATGACAAAATCCTGAGCCGCTCGGCTTTGCCGCTTGGCTTGTCCAAGAACTTTTTGTTGTTCAGGATATTATAAAAGTTAAAATTTATAGTGTTGCGGAATTAAGGTAATAACAATACTATGAAATCGTTATTCATATTACAACTTGTATGTTGCGTCATTACAGCCATGCTAGCATTGCAATTAGCCATGGCAAGTTTGCAGGTGAGATGGAAGGTGTGGCGCTACGAAATATCAAGATGGATTCTCGTTGCATCCATGCTATTCTTCTCCGTCCACTACCTCTTACAGATGATTCATGGACTCCGTGCACAAGGTGCCGATGTGGGCGCAGCATTCAACATATTGTTCTATACTCCAGTGGCATTTGCCATCACTCTCTCCATAATCAACATAGAGAGCACAGGCAACAAAGTGCGACGGTATTGTTTACGTGGTATGATGGCATACATACTCATCGCCATAGTTTTCGTCATTGGCATGTTCAAAAGTCAAAGTTTACACATTGGCAATATGCTCTATGTGATGCTCGGTCTTTTTGTGGCTAGCATGGCATATTTTATTCTTATCATTCGCAAAGAAACAAAAGCCCGAAAGCAGAAGCTCATGGAGAATTTCGGAATCGACTTGATTCCATACGTGCGCTATTCGCAAGCCAGCATCATTTTGCTATACTTTGCTGCTGGACTCCTTCCTGTAGCAATCCTCTTCAATACCTTATTATATATAATAGGTCCCTTGATATTACTCTCTGTCATCTTTTTCGTCCACACTTTCATTGCTATGGGCTATTACATCACACCCAAAGAAGTCATTCCTGAGGAAAATGACGCAGAAGCAAAAGTCACGGAAGCAGAAGACATGAAAGACGGCAAGAACACTCATGGCACAAATATCTTGACAGCTAATAGAAAGATGGAAATAGAATTAGCCCTCAAGAAATGGTGTGAAGAGGGATTTTATAAGGACTATGAAGTTAACATCTATTCGCTAGCTACCAAGTTGGGATACAAGAAAAACGAACTGACAGAATACTTCAATCAGTCAGAATACACCAATTTTAGAACCTGGCTTAGCGACATTCGTTTTAATGAGGCTGTTCGCATGATGAAAGCCAACCCCGAATATAGCATTGACGCTATTTCCACAGAGTGCGGTTTCTCATCCCACACATGGATTTATCGTATATTCAAACAAAAAACGGGCATGTCACCTAGCCAATGGCGCAAACAGTTTGCCTCCATCTAAATGCGTATTTTTGTAATTTCGCATTAAATAGCATTTAAAAGAGGTGTGTCAGCGTTTTGACACAACCTCTACTTAAAAGATTTAATTTACAATAGTATTGCGGAATTAAGGTACATGAAACCGATAACCTGTCATAGTGGCATTGGGAAAAGCCGTTCAGACGATCCGCATCATGGTCGGCAAAAGATCTAAAGTGACCTCTTTGGCTGTCTTGCGCTTGGAGACATGAATCATTTCAAGCACCTTTATGACGTCTTCAGACTTCGTGCCACGTATCATGGTCACAAGTGTACCTCTGCCACCACGTCCCGCACGATTAGTGACAACAGTATATAATTCTCCGCAGCTTAAAGAAGTCTCGTCAATACAAAGGCTAGGGACCTGAGGTTGTGCCCGCATTCTGACACATTTACATTTGTAGTATTAAATATCCCAATAAAAATATAAGTGTATATTGTAATGGGATCTTAATAGAGGATTAAAAAATAAATACTTAATGGGCTGTTTCTTATGAATTCTACTGAAATCTTATAATAATTGCTCAAAAAATCACATTCTTTGTATACGTAATATCCTAATTTTGGAACGCAAATTAAAAGAATATTAATAAACTAAATTATCTGATTTATATGACAAAATTAAGATGTATGCTTTGTTGCCTGATGATCTGTACTATTACTATTGATGCTAGGACTGTTAATGATATATATAAAAGAATATCTGCACAAGTCTCCTTGAAGGTTCCCGGTAATCAATCACGAAACTATTCCCTTGCTTTTCAAGGAGCCGTTGATGATAAGGGAATCTATCTGTTAGAGTCTGAAGAAAAAATACCATTAATCATTACAGAGAGAATAGAACGTGACAATGTTAAATGTGTAATGGTAGTAAGTATTACGGCATTGGAAGACGTGTACTTTAATTATCAACAACAGTTGAAAACAGGCTTCCGACATAATGACTGTATGTTTTATCTACCAGGATTCTGGTATAGTCGCAATTTACGTTCTCCTAAAGGTGCTCCTTCATTTCATATATCAGAGAGTTGGCTGGTACGTGAGGATCGTCTGAGCTCACCCCTTACCGGTATCTTCAATCAGAAAGATGGACGTTATATGACTGTGGCACGCAAGGACGATTTTCAATGGGATGCCCTTGCTACCCACCAAACAGGCGAAATCATCCTCTCGGGCAAAACGTCCCTAGGGTTCACCGGCTTTGAGAGCCATGACGGAACATCAACACTATCTTTTGGATTTCCTTACCGAGAAGCTCCTAAAACCTATATTCGTAAGTTGACGCTGGCTCCGGAGGTTACATCTTTCCAATATCTAAAAAAAGGAGAAACAGTACTCCTGACCTGGGAATTTATTGAGGGGCAGGCTACAGACTACTCAGATTTTATTTGCCATACTTGGGAATATTGTTATGATACATACCGTCCCCAACCTGTGAAAATACCTTTTTCTCCAGAAGAGATAAAAGGAGTGCTGAGCAATTATTTTGTGGAAAGTTTTGTTGGGGACAAAGCTCTTGCCTATTACTCCAGCCCTGAAATGAAAGTGGCAGCCTGTGCCAACATGAATGTAGCAGAGATAGGTTTTGTCGGTCGCGTACTTCTAAACGCTTTCAATGCATGGGAGTTTGGCAATGAGAATGGACGTGATGACCTTGCAGCTAGCAGTAAAAAGATATTTGATAGTTACTTAGAAAATGGCTTTACGGAAACCGGTTATTTGCGTGAATGGGTAAATCTGGAAAATGATAGTGATGTGAAAGAAGAACGCCCAGTGCATAGCATACGTCGTCAGTCGGAAGGAATTTATGCCATGTTTCATTATCTGAATTATGAACAGAAGTATAAACGTCACCATCCTGATTGGGAACAACGCTTAAAGAAAATGCTCGATATGTTCTTGCAACTGCAAAATCCAGATGGAAGTTTTCCACGTAAATTCCATGATGACTTTACAGTTGTTGACGGAAGTGGAGGAAGTACTCCATCCGCTACATTACCTCTGGTTATGGGATATAAATATTTTAAGGACAAACGCTATCTGTCCGCTGCCCGGCGTACTGCGGAATATCTGGAAAAAGAGCTTATATCAAAGGCTGACTATTTCTCCTCTACGCTGGATGCAAACTGTGAGGATAAGGAAGCTTCCCTCTATACCGCTACGGCAACTTACTATTTATCATTGATAACAAATGGTACGGAACATAACCACTATGCCTCTCTGACACGAAAAGCGGCTTATTTTGCCTTGTCCTGGTATTACGTCTGGGACGTTCCGTTTGCTCCCGGGCAGATGTTGGGTGATATCGGTCTGAAAACTCGCGGCTGGGGAAATGTCTCGGTGGAGAATAATCATATTGATGTATTTATTTTTGAATTTGCCGATGTGCTCCGTTGGCTTTCCAAAGAGTATAATGAACCTCGTTTCTCTGATTTTGCTGAAGTCATTTCTACTTCCATGTGCCAGTTACTTCCTTATAAAGGACATATGTGTGGAGTGATAAAAGTTGGTTATTATCCGGAAGTGATCCAGCACACCAACTGGGATTATGGAAGGAATGGAAAAGGATATTATAATGACATGTTTGCTCCCGGTTGGACGGTAGCATCCCTTTGGGAATTGCTGACACCGGGACGTACTGAGAATATACTGTTGAAATAGCTCTGATATCCACTTTTCAGGATATTCTTATATCCTGTTGTATGTTAATTAATGAAACTAACAATTAAGACAATGCAGAGACTACGTATTTTAGTTATATTAATACTTCTTTCTTTGATGCCTCTTTATTCCCTTGCCGTTCTGAATGAAGGACAATATGCATTCCGTTCACTTGATATCAATAATGGATTATCCCAGAATACGGTCCATGCCATCCTTCAGGATAAACAAGGATTTATGTGGTTTGGGACGAAGGATGGTCTTGACCGGTATGATGGTATCTCTTTTCGGACTTTCATGAAAGAATCCGGAACCTTGGGCAATAATTTCATCACTTCTTTGTATGAAGACAATCTTGGGCAAATATGGATTGGGACAGACGTAGGCCTATATGTCTATTGCCCACAAATGGAAAAGGTCAGGCATTTTACTCTGATAAGTAATTCAAACATAGATATAGACTGTACGGTCAATCTGATAACTGGGGACCAGAAAGGAGGTATCTGGGTTGTAACTCAGACGCGGGGAATCTTCTATTACAATCCCCAGGATAGCCAGTTGGTTAATTATCAGTCGGACGGGTCCGGTACTCTGAACCTTAAAACTTCCGGCCAACTCTATTTTGATTCGGACGATGTCTGCTGGTTGGACATACGTGATGGAAATCTGTATTATTCAAAAGACAAGCTTAAAACTTTAACTCCGATTTTTCCAGAAGATTCAAAAGTGTCTTTCAGAGATGAATACATCTATAAATTGCTCCCCGGACCCTATAATTGCATGTATGTGGGAACTGTATTCGGACTGAAAGAAGTGAACCTAACTAATAAGACTATCCGTACCCTTCTTTCCAAGGATGAATTGGGAGGTGATATTTATATCAGGGAACTTGCATTTTATTCAGATGACGAATTATGGATAGGAACCGAATCGGGACTTTATATCTATAATCTGCACACGGCAAAAATCATCCACTTGCAGAACGTCAACGGTGATCCCTATTCAATCTCTGACAATGCCATCTATTCGATTCTCAAAGACCGTGAAGGCGGAATGTGGATAGGGACTTATTTTGGAGGTGTGAATTATTACCCCCGGCAATATACCTACTTTGATAAAGTCTATCCCCAGAAAGAATCAAACAAAATGGGAAAAAGGGTGCGGGAGTTTTGTGCCGCCCATGACGGCACACTCTGGATAGGTACAGAAGATAAGGGGCTTTTCCATTATTATCCTAGTACTGGAAAAATCGAACCGTTCATTCATCCGGATATTTATCATAATGTTCACGGATTGTATTTGGACGGAGATTATCTGTGGGTTGGGAATTTTGCAAAAGGATTGAAGCGTATTGATTTGAGGACATACGCTGTAAAGCACTATGATAATATTGCAAGTGATATCTTTTCTATCTGCCGGATAACTGCGGGCGATCTGTATCTTGGAACAACAATAGGATTGTTTCGGTACAACCCAGATACGGAACGTTTTAAACGCGTCCCCGAACTTGGGTGGACGTTTGTTTATTATATAAAGGAGGATAAGCAGGGGAATTTATGGCTGGCAACTTATGCCGATGGCGTCTATAAAAAGAATGTCCGTACAGGTGGTTGGGAACATTTCGTACATGAGGAAGCAGACTCGTCCACCCTTCCATCCAATAAGGTGCTGAGTATTTTTGAAGACAGTCAAAATCAGCTATGGTTTACCACACAAGGAGGTGGCTTCTGCCGCTTTGTGCCTTCCGCCAACACCTTTGTCCGTTATGACGGTATCGGTCTGCCAAGCAACGTCATTTATCGGATTGAAGAAGATGAAAAGGGATTGTTCTGGGTTTCAACCAATAAAGGGCTGGTGCATTTTAACCCGAAGAATTCCAGTTTTAAAGTGTATACAGTTGCTAATGGGTTGCTGAGTAACCAGTTTAATTACCAGTCCAGCTATAAGGATAAGAATGGACGGATTTATTTTGGCTGTATTAACGGTTTCATCTCCTTTGCCCCCTCCTCCTTTATTGATAATGATTTTTTACCCTCTGTTTTGATTACCGATTTTATGCTCTTTAATAAAAAGGTGGTAGTCGGAGAAAAAGGCTCTCCATTGAAACAAAGTATCACTTTGTCAAACCATATCGAACTTCAGTCAAATCAGAATTCGTTCTCCTTCAGGATAGCTGCGATAAGTTATCAGTCACCGAGCATGAATACACTGCTATATAGACTGGAAGGGTATGATTCCGAATGGCATACAGCGGGTAAGGGCCCTATTACGTATTCCAATTTACCTTATGGGACATACATGTTACGCGTGAAAGGTGCGAATAGTGATGGTGTATGGAATCCAGATGTACGCACATTGGGGATCAGGATATTGCCCCCGTTTTATTTATCCGTATGGGCATACCTGATTTATATCCTATTGATACTCGGTACATTTTTCGCCCTCTTCTTTTATTTAAGGAAGCGTACTATTGAAAAGCAGCGTAAAGAGATGGAGAAGTTCGAACAGGAAAAGGAGCAGGAACTCTACACCACTAAGATAGATTTCTTTACAAATGTGGCACACGAAATCCGTACTCCTTTAACACTGATAAAGTGCCCATTGGAGAATGTACTTGCTGATAGGGAACTCTCCGAAAATGTAAGGATGGAATTGGAAATTATGGATCAGAACGTGGAGAGGTTACTGAACCTGATAAACCAATTACTTGATTTCCGTAAAGCGGAAAATAAAGGTTTTAAATTGAATCCGAAAGAATATAATATCGGTACTATCGTCCACTCTGTTTATAAGTATTTCACCACTTTGGCAAAGCAAAGGGGAATTAAACTTGAAGTAGAAGTTCCAGAGGAAGAATTGTTGGCTTCTGTTGACAAAGAGGCTTTGACCAAAATTCTCAGTAATCTGTTTGCTAATGCATTGAAATATGCCCGGACATACGTTTATCTCCATTTGTCTGTTGATGAGAAGAATGAGGTGTTCACTATCTCTATGAGTAATGATGGGAATATAGTCCCTATCGAAATGCGTGAAAATATTTTTAAAGCCTTTGTCCAATACCGGGACGGGAAAGATATTGTCTCGGGCACAGGCATCGGATTAGCTATGGCTCGTTACTTGGCAGAGTTGCATCAAGGTATGCTGGTGATGGACCGGGAGCTAGATTGTAACCGTTTCATTCTTTCCATTCCAATATTACACCAGACACTTCCGGATGATTCGGAAGAACAACATAAGAAACCTGGGTATGATGATGAAGATCGTGAAGTTTCTGATAAAGATAAAAGAGAGGTTGCTTCCATATTGGTTGTAGAAGATAATAAGGATATGCTTGCTTTTGTGTTCAGGCAATTGTCTTCATTGTATCATGTACTGATTGCGGAAAATGGGGTCGAGGCGTTGGACGTTCTTGAACAGAAATCTGTGGATCTGATAATAAGTGACATTATGATGCCTCTGATGGACGGGGTTGAATTATGCAAGCATCTGAAACAAAATCTGGACTATAGTCATATTCCTGTAATATTATTGACAGCTAAAACTAATCTGGAATCAAGAATCGAAGGACTTGAAGAAGGGGCGGATGCGTATATTGAAAAGCCGTTTTCTATGGAGTATCTTCGTGCCAATGTAGCAAATCTGTTGAGTAATCGGGAAAGATTACGCCGTCACTTTATTGAATTTCCTTTTATCAAAGCAGATGCAATGGCGCAGACAAAGGCCGATGAGATGTTTATTAGCAAGTTAAATGAGTATGTATTACGCCATCTTGATAATACGGACCTGCAAATTGATGATATAGCGGATGCAATGAATATGGGACGTTCCAACTTTTACCGGAAATTGAAAGGAATCCTAAATATGAGTCCGAACGAATATCTCCGCCTTTTCCGTTTGAAGCAGGCAGCTTCCATACTGAAAGAAGGAACCTATGGAGTGGTGGAAGTCTCTTACATGGTAGGGTTCAGTACCCCCTCCTATTTTTCAAGCTGTTTTAAAAAACAGTTCGGAGTACTGCCTAAAGATTTCATATCGCACTAGTAATATGTATTTTGCTTTAAATTTTATAATATCAGGTCATTTTCTGATATTTTATCCGAGTTGTTCCGGGTAATTTTGCAAATATATTAACAACTAAATTTGATGTATGACAAGGTATTTACTTTTTTTTGCCAGCCAGCCTTCGGGCGGAAGAGAGAGTTGTTTTCCTATCGTATATATAAACGATTCTTAGTTTGAGAATTTGTACTGTAATTTATATAAAGTCAAAGAAATAATTATAAAATAAATTGCACACACAATGAATAATAGAAAAGAAAATGAACAGAGTTGTATAGTAATGAATAAAAAAGAGGGTACATCGTGCATTACGACACACCTCCCTGTATTTCAGAGAAAAATCTACACTACTAATCAAAAAATCTATTGATATATGAACTGTAAAGTAAAACAAGGATGCCTTACCAGCGAAAGCTGTTGCATCCTGTTATGGTTAGCCTTCACATTATTTCCCGTTTCCGTTGTAACGGCGGCAGATAATAGAAAGATCGACGAGAGCCAGCAAAAAGAAGTAAAAGCAGAAATGAAAGGATATGTGGGAGACGAAAACGGAGAGCCTGTTATTGGAGCTACCGTATTGGAAAGTGGAACGCAGAACGGGGTTATAACAGATGTGGACGGTATATTCACTATACAGTTGGCAAAGAACGCATCATTGACCATTTCATATGTTGGGTACCAGAAGAAAACGGTAGTGGTAAAAGATAAGAAGTTCATTTCCGTTAATTTGACTCCGGACAGGAGTATGATGCTGGATGAAGTGGTCGTGGTCGGTTTTGGCAAACAAAAGAAAGAATCCCTCGTGGGAGCTGTGCAGGCAGTGAAGCCGGAAGACCTGAAGATGACATCCAGTAATCTTAGTACTTCATTTGCCGGGAACGTTCCAGGTATCATCGCCGTACAAACACAGGGTGAACCAGGCTCTGATGAGGCGAAATTCTATATACGTGGTATATCAACTTTTGGTTCGAATACCTCACCGCTGATCATACTTGACGGTGTGGAAATCAACGCTACGATGATGAACAATATTCCTCCAGAATCTATCGCGTCGTTTTCTGTGCTGAAAGATGCTACGGCAACGTCCCTATACGGCTCACGGGGGGCTAACGGAGTTATCATCGTTACTACCAAGCAAGGACAGCTTTCCGAGAAAATGTCTGTAGATATCCGCTTTGATAATACTTTCTCCATGCCTACCTATGTGCAGAAAATGGCAGATGGCCCGACTTACATGGATATGTATAATGAAGCCGTTTATAATCAGGCTATTGCCAATAACCAAGAGTATGAGCCTTTCTATAGCCGGGATAAGATAGATAAAACACGTGCCAATGCAAATCCCTACCTGTTCCCAAACAATGACTGGTACAGTATGTTGTTCAAAGACTTCGCCGTTAATCAGAATTTGAATATCTCCATCAAGGGCGGAAGCAAAAATGTGGATTACTTCCTGAATGCTGGAATCTTCTATGAAAATGGTATCATCCGGCAACCCAAGGAAGATAAGCTTGATGTGGGTATGCGCAACAAGAAATACCTGTTTCAGAGTAATGTGACAGCCCGTGTTACCTCTACGACGAAAGTGGGGCTAAATATGAATACGCAGTTGTTCTACCACCATGCCCCCAAAACAAGTACCCGGAATTTGTTCGCCTATTCCATGCATGGGAATCCCGTACGTTTTCCTGCTACACTTCCTGCTGAACCAGGGGATACATACATCCGCTACGGTAGCAATGATCCGTGGGATGTGGGAAAATCAGAGCCGAATCCTTACGCCAAATTGAGTGAAGGTTATACGGAACGAAATTATGTCTATATGACGACCGCTTTCAATCTCGAACAGGACTTGAAGTTTGTCACACCAGGGTTAAAACTCACCGGACTGGCATCTTTCTATAATTACAGTTTTAACTGGCTGGATCATTGGATTGTACCTTTCTACTATAAAGTATCTGATGACTATACGATGGATGATCAGGGAAACTACCTTTATAAGACTTCGACTATCGGTGAGCCGGGAGAACCTTATCTGAAGAGCAATTCCGGACGTGATCCGACAGAGAGTGTCTGGTCTTTACAGGGAGCGCTGGACTACTCACGCCAGTTTGGTGGACATGATGTGGGAGCTACCCTTGTTTACCACATGAAAGAAACCAAGAAAGTGAAGGACGGCGGAGCTGAAAAAGATCTTCTTCCTTACCGTGAGCAAGGGATGGCCGGACGTCTGACCTACAGTTTTGGTCAGCGTTACCTGCTTGAGGCTACCTTTGGTTATAATGGCTCGGAGAATTTCAGAAGCGGGCATCGTTTCGGATTCTTCCCTGCGATTGCCCTAGGATGGACTATTTCTAATGAAAAGTTTTTCCAACCGTTAAAAAAAACAGTTTCCACTCTGAAAATCCGAGCTACTTATGGATTGACCGGAAATGATGCGCTTGCCACTCGCTTTCCCTATGTAACAGAAGTCAGTATGAATAATAATTTGGATTGGTGGACTGGTAGCGGTACCCGCGTGAATGGGCCGCTTGTAAATATTTATGGTAATGCGAACGCTACATGGGAGAAATCGAAAAAGCTGAATTTAGGTGTCGATATGACCCTTCTTGAATCTATGGATATAACCATTGATTATTTCAAGGAAGACCGTAGTGGAATTTTTATGCAACGTTCGTCCGTCCCTTCAACAATGGGAGTGACAGGTATGCTGCCTTATGCCAACATTGGCTCGGTAAAGAATAAGGGTGTGGATATGAGTGTAGCATACAGCAAAGTAATTGGCAAAGATTGGGTGCTCCGCCTGAACGGTAGTCTGACCTATGCACATAATGAGATTACGGAGATAGACGAACCGGTGAATGTAGAACCCTATTCTTCAAGAATCGGACACCCGATAAACAGTATTATGGGATATGTGTCTGACGGATTGTTTACTTCTCAGGAGGAAATAGACAGATCTCCCAAACAGTCGTTCGGAAATTATACGGTGGGAGATATTAAATATAAAGATCTGAATGGTGATAACGTGGTGAATGGTTATGACAGGACGATTATCGGCAATCCTGAAATTCCGGAGATTATCTATGGTTTTGGAGGAACGTTGAAGTATAAAAAGTGGGATTTGTCTCTGTTTTTCCAGGGAGTGGCCAAAGTCAGTTTAATGATGAGCGATATTCATCCGTTCAGCGAAGCGGGCCATAAAGGATATAACATTGCACAGTATATCGTTGATGACCACTGGTCGGAAAGCAATAATGTAGCCGGTGCCGCCTATCCCCGATTATCACCCGAATTTATCACGAACAATGCGCAAACCAGCACTTATTACCTACGTAACGCAGCTTTCCTGCGCCTGAAGAATGCCGAACTGGGCTATTCCTTCTTCCCGTGGCTGCGTGTGTATGCAGCAGGTACTAATTTGCTGACATTCTCTCCGTTCAGTACCTGGGATCCTGAAATGGGAAGTGGGAATGGTTTGAAATATCCGCTACAGCGCACGGCCAAGATCGGGATTCAGTTTCATTATTAATTAAGAACAGAATAAGTTATGAAAAATATATATACAAAGTTATGCCTGTCGGCAATCGGCTGTTTAATGATGGCATCATGTGATTTTCTTGATGTGGTTCCGCAAGGTACTGCTACCGTGGATGATATCTACCGAACACAATATCAGGCTGAAGGAATGGTACTGTCTTGCTACGCGAATATCCCTAACTATTTCCATCCCCAACAATTTCCTGATTTTACCGGAGGAAACGAAATCATAACGAGCAAAGGAGGAACAACGCGCTGGTTTCATTTCCGCAGTCTGGTTTATGGGGAAGAATCCCCAACAACGACTTATTACTCATTATGGAGCAATACAGCAAAATCTTATCCGCAGGGTGCTGTGAAGAAAGCAGTATGGGAAAGTATCCGCAATTGCTATAATGTGCTTAATAATCTGGATAGGGTATCGGACATTACCCCCGAAAACCTGAGCTGGTGGAAAGGTGAAGCGCTGTTTTTGATCGGGTATTATCATCAGATCATGCTGGAGTACTATGGACCGATAGTTATTATTGACAAGGAAATACCAATGGAAAGTTCTCCGGCCGAGATGATGACCTCCCGTTCTCCTTATGATACATGTGTCGATTTCATTGCCAATAAATATTCGGAAGCAGCTAGATTACTTCCTGGCGTATGGGATTCAAGTAAGAGAAACAGGGCTACCTCTTCTGCTGCCTTGGCTTTCAAGGCTCGGCTGTTGCTTTATGCCGCCTCGCCGTTAGTCAATGGGAATAGTGAGTTTTATTCCGACTTTAAAAACCCCGACGGCACTTTTCTGATTAACCAGACTTATGACCGGGAAAAGTGGAAGAGAGCGATGGATGCTGCCAAAGAGGCCATAGACCTTTGCGAAGAGAACGGTTACAAACTTTATGGAAATTCGACCAATGACTTGGAGCAAGGGAAGAAAAACTATCATGAAGCCTTTGTCGGTGATGGGATCAGTGGTAGCGGATTTAACTGGAATGAAGTCCTGTTTGGCTTTGCTGAACAGGGAACTATTTCCTACTGTATCAAGAATATGGCTCCTCGTGTTGAATTTACAAGTTATTCGACCAAAGGTTTTAGAGGGTCCTTATTCCCGACGTGGGATTGTGTGAGTAGGTATTATACCAAGAACGGTCTACCTTGGGCAGATGACCCCGAGACTAAGAAGCTTGATCCGTATTCCATTGCACCAGGTGATAGTACGGTACGTTTTCACAGGAATCGTGATCCGCGCTTTTATGCCTCTATTGGCTTTGATCGTGGAAATTATGACGTGCAGGGAAAGACAATAGTGCTCAAATGCAGACGTGGTGAAATGCAGCAGAATAATGGCAATGCCAAGGATGAGTATCAAACGGACAACGGTTATTATTGTCAGAAATGGGTGTCTAAATATGATACCTATAATAGGACTACCGATCAAATAACCTACAACCGTTGGTGCTTTCCTTATATGCGTCTGGCCGAACTCTATCTGAGTTATGCAGAAGCGGATTTCGAATATAGCGGCACACTGAGTACTGCCAGTCTGTCCTATTTGAATAAAGTACGTGAACGTTGCGGATTACCTACCTTTGCAGATTCATGGGCAAAAGCCGGTGGTATTCCTTCAGGAGAGAAGTTGCGCGAAATATTACATGATGAACGCTCCATTGAATTGGCTATGGAAGGCAGACGTTTCCATGATATGCGCCGTTGGAAAATTGCCCATACTGAAATGATGCGTTATCAGAAATCCTGGACATTATCCGGAAAAACCGCTGATAGTTTTTATAAACTTACGGACATGAAAGAAACCGGCGTTCGTAATTTTACCGCTCCCAAGAACTATTGGCTTGCTATTCCACAAGATCAGATAGAAGTAAATCCCAATCTAGTGCAGAATCCGGGATACTAGAGAATCAGCTCTTATATAACTAACAATTAGAGGAAAGGACAAAATGAAAAAGGTAATGTGTTTATTGGTAATAAATTTAATCCCTCAAAATTGCACAACATAATTAGCTGCATATCAACTTATTACAAATTCGCCGATTTTTATTAAGAAACAAAACAGGAACAAGATTGTGCTTTTAAGAGATTTCCCATTTTTTTGTTTTCATTGTGTTTCTTTCCTTGCACTTGCTTATACTCTCAACGTCTTTCATCCATTTTCGACATCATTTCTGCCCACCCTGTCCGAACGTCTCATCATCGAATAATCATTGCAGCCAAAAGAAAAAAACAAGTCATTTCTTGGAGTCTTTACAAAGGTAAGCATTTTCATCCAAACACAAACATACAGGCAGGCAAATTAGCCTACCTATATTTAGTTTACTTTGATTTAGCATATATATAGGCTAATGTACTAAACTAAACTGAATTTTCGCCTCTTTTTTTCACCTTCTTCCCATTCTAACCGTGCAGCCAAAAAAGAAAACGAATCCAACTCGTATTTTCTCTTTTCGCTGCAATCCCCCTTTTACAGGTTCTTCTTCTCTTCCCTGAGTTCGCCTATCCACTTCCGGTCTGCCTGATACGAATTGTGTCGCAAAGGTACCTGCCATGTCTTTCTTGTATGCAAGGTCAGCCTGACGGTTCACGACAAAATCTCCACCTCTGCCTTGCCGAGGTCGTATTTGGTTGTGAAACCCTGCATAAAGAGCCATGCCACCTTTTGAGGCGACATAATTGAATCAAGCCTGAAAGTAGCCGACAAGCTACAAGAGGGGAAAAAGAAAAACTTAAAAATTTTAGATTATGGCTAATTGCGCAACAAACATTTTCCACGCTACCACAGCGAACAAACAAGACCTCGACAAGATAGAGGCTTTCTTGGACGATAATTTTGACGGCTATATCAACCGGTATGCCGATATTATTGATGCGGAATTTTCTTCTCGCTGGGAATATCCAGAAAAAGAAATCAACAAGCTGGTGGAATCGTTGGAAGCTAAAAGCGAAATCTATATCCGCATACTGACTTACGAACTTGAAAACGAATACGTGAGCTTCAGAACGTTTTCTCAAGGGAAATGGACTATCAAGTAGTAACTGTAAAAACATTGTTCTATGTATGTATATGAAGAACCGTCCGACATCATCGGATTGCATTGCACACTGCTTAACCCGTACAAGGGCTACACGGAAGGTACAATCGTGGGCGACTATGGCAACACCATAGTTGTCCGCCTTACAAGTGGTAAGGAAATTTCAGAATACCGTGATGAAGTGATTATTTATGATTAGCACAGATAGGATTATGGCACAGATAGCAACAAAATTCGTCAAATGGGATGTCCCTGAACTGACTACATTGCAGGACAGTCGTGTTTACAAGCTGCGGGAACGTTTGAATAACGGTGACAAATTGAACCGTGAGGAGAAAAACTGGATTACCCGTAACGTGCGGGAAAGCATCTATTTCAGGCGAGGCATTGCATTATGCGGTTATCATTTTGACTTTTCGGATATTCTCAAACGGTACTTTGTCAAACAGCACGGACAAATTTGCGAGTATTATGCCATTGACAAAACGGCACTACGCTCTGTGCTGTACGGTAGAATTGAGGTCATTGTCGAAGTAAGCAATTAAAAAACAAGAATATGGAAGTAACAATCGAACACAGCTTTTGTCCCTATTGCGATGAAGCGACGGAGATTTATTTCAGAATCATGAACACGATTCTTTTTTCGGGAAATGAAGCTGAACTCCGTGCGGGAATGGAACATCTGAAGGAGGAAACACAGCTTGAGGAATATTTCACGTTCGGATATGGTGCACATCATATCTGGATAAGCCAGCGACGGCCGAGCGACAAAAACAAACTATTCAAGTATCGTGTTATGGTGGCACGATTTTGACCTTTTGACATAACAGGACAACACAGCGAAAATCCATCGACGAACTATGCGGATTGAGACGGTTTTTCCGGTTTCAATCCGCATTTTCACATAATGACAGATAAACCTGTCGGCGCGATAGCCTTTTTTACTTTGAATCGCCATGCGCTTCCAATACAAATGCCTCCGGTACGACAACCACCTTTCAGGAATACCCATTTGTATTTTCTCTTTTGGCTGCACCCCTTTTTACAAATCATCACCCTTTTGCAGGAAACCTTCTCTTCCCTAAGTTCGCCTATCCGCTTTCGGGCTGCCTGATACGAATTGTGTCGCAAAGGTACCTGCCATGTCTTTCTTGTATGCAAGGTCATGCCTAACGGTTCACGACAAAATCTCCACCTCTGCTTTGCCGAGGTCGTATTTGGTAGTGAAATCCTGCATAAAGAGTCATGCCACCTTTTGAGGCGACATAATTGAATCAAGCCCGAAAGTAGCCGACAAGCTAAAAGAGGGAGAAATAAAAACTTAAAATACAAGAGTATGACGATAGGCGAAATTTTACAGCATGACTTACGCTTTAGATACATGTTATTAGGTCGTTTGCAGGCAGATTGCGAGTATTACTTGGGGTTTGGGAACAGAAACACCGACCGCTTATGGGCAGGTAACGAGGAAGCCCAAATCGAAACAATGACAAAACTTTATGAAAGTTTCAAAGAGGAAGAAAAACCTGAATGGCTGACGATGGATGAAATCAAGGAATACGGTAAGAGAATGATAACGGAAGAGTAATGAATTTATAACTAAAATCAATATGGCATTATGGCATGGTTGGCGGTAAACAAAAACGGAACAGTGTATGACGGAGATACACAAGAAGTACCTCCGTTATCCCGTTTTAGGACTTTCAGCCCATCGCGACTACATTTATAGACTTCCTTTTTCGTATTCCCCGAAACAGCCATTTATATTCTCTTTTGGCTGCGCCCATCCTTTTATAGCTGGCTGTCCACTCGCAAGGCACCACTCCTCCGTTTTGCCGGAAAGGCAGGCTTCCGCCATTTTCCCTTTTCCTGCTCCTCCTTCCTATAACAGTCGGATAAGGACAGCACGCTGATGATATGCAGCACACGACGGTTGTCGGTTCTTCGTCAGATGTACTCTCCACATCACGACGCGCATGGCAGGTCGGACGGCATGTCGTTTATTGCCGCTTCCACCCCAAGAGGTCGGACGGTACGTTTCCACGCCTTGATGTCCTTCTCCGCTTCATGCCGGAACGAGCCGTAATCTTGTGCCGGTAGGCGGACAGGTCTTTTCGATTCTCCGAACCCGCCACGATTTGTTTCATCCCGCCTTTCCCGCGACCGTTTCCTATCGAAGTCATCATCATTATTCCGTTGCAAAGATAGTGTGCAGACGGGACCGGTTCCATGAACCTCGACCAATGGCGTACCGCAAAAATCTTCCTTTATCGCGCCTACGGTTTGGGGCTGCGCCTCAAAATAAAGAGTATTTATGCGTTATCCTTGGTGCTTTCCCTTTGCTGCACCTACTTTTTCGGCATCGTAAAAATGATTCATTAACTTCAAAAAACAATCGCAATGAAAAAGATCGAGAACAATTTCGTAGTAACCGGATTCGTAGGAAAAGACGCTGAAATCCGCCAGTTCACCACCGCAAGTGTAGCACGTTTCCCGCTGGCAATCGCCCGTCAGGAAAAGAGTGGCGATGACACCAACCGCGTATCCGCCCTGATGAACATGGAAGCGTGGCGCAAAAACGAGAATGCCGGGTCGTTCGACCAGCTCACCAAAGGCACGCTGCTCACCGTGGAGGGCTACTTCAAGCCCGAAGAGTGGGCCGACCAGGGCGGCGTGAAACACAACCGCATCGTGATGGTCGCTGTCAAGTTCTATCCGGCTGTCGAGAAAGAGGAAGCTCCTGCGGAACCGAAAAAGGACAAGAAGTAAATTCTGCCTTATCCAGAGCAGAGCGGTCTCCGGACCGCTTTTGTTTTGCTCGTTACCGTTCCACAGAATCACAACTTTTATATACTCCGTCCATTCTCCGCTTACCCGCCGCCGTCCATTGATTTTCCCTGCAAAGTTAAGGCGGGCGTGAACCAGCAAGGCGCAGCTTCATTTGCTATTAACAACCATCAACTCGCAAGCTCGCTAATACTTCTTAATACAAATGGAACCGTCCGGGACTGCTGCTTCCTCCTTGCCTTGTTCCCGCCTTTTCGCCTTGTGTCCCGCATGTAAAATCAAATCCCTCCGGACGAGGTAAAGCCTCCGACAACAGGGATAAAAAAAACAAGTAACACATTAAAATTCAAAACAAATGAAACAAATGATTTGGACAAGCGACGACTTGTTGAACGAAGCATCAAAGGAGGATTATCAAAATTCCAAGCGGGAAATGCTGGACGATGATACCTACGAGGTCAGCGATGAAGAATGGGCGGAAAAAGTTTATAACTGGCTGAACTATGAACGGTGCAACCTGAACAAACAGGTGGACGGCGTTATTGTCGTGTTCGGAGACCTTGGGCTGTGGCATGGTCGGAGGCAAGGCTACCAGATTTTGGGAAGCAACATCGCCGATATTCTGAAATCCTCGTGCGAATATGCGGAATGGTACGGCGACGGCTATAACATTCGGAGCCGGATGACCCACCACGACGGCACGAACTACATCCTCTACAGGGTTGCCAAAGACCGTGAAGAAGCGGAACGTATCGCCGAGAAAATCTGCAACTGTGAAATCGACGAACAGGGTTTCCGCAAGAGAACACGTTCCCTCTATCCCTATGTGGCCGACGTGTATGGCTGGAAAACAAGGCAACGCAAGCTGGAGAAGCCGGACAAGGCAGCATAAGGTATCACCCGTAAGAATACCGTAGTCGCAAAGACGATTGCGGTATTCTTACGGGTGTCCGGTAAAGTGCGGCCCGTCTCCTTTTGTAACAGAACCGTCAGTCGTGCCTCGTTCCGGGATGCCCTGCCGGATGTCCCTGCGTACATCCCGCTCTACGGAGCGGTGGCCCATTTTTATATTCTTCACTATCCCTCTGTTTTATTCTTCCCGCACTTGTTCCCCCCATATTCCATTCCGGAAGCCCGGTTATTTTCTCTGCAAAGTTCGATTGTCGGCTGTCAGCCCTGTCAAGTACCGCTTGCGCTTGCCGCCGGAAAATCTTCCTCCCCGACATATCGGGAGCGTATTTTCCGTGTCCTCCTTGCCTGGGCCTGCCACCAATCCTCCGTGCAGAAAAATAATCAGCCTTCGGTACAGAAATGTATCGGAGGGAAAACAAAAAAATTAATCTTAAAAATTGAAATGATATGACATTCAGAGAATTTATGCAAGAGAACGGGTATGAGTTGCAAACAACCTTTTGGAATGATTTTTCAATAGCCGACCGATTTGGTCTTTCGGCCGTTCAAGACACATTCAACCGTGCTTTCGAGGAGTGGAAAGAAAACTACAAGTATCTCACCGAGTTGGTACTGGTGCTCAATCACAAAGTTTGGCAGTATCATGAAAAAAGGTCAGATTATGCAACGCTCTACAACACCCTCTACATACAGGCTGACCAGTATGCAGCGGAGAACCTGAAAGATGAAGAGCTAAGCTATTTCTATGATGTTACGGATTAGCGAAGTCAGAACACGGTAATTACCGAACAGAAAAAGCACTCTCAAACAAATACTGTAACTGTCCCAGTGATGGCTGCAGTATTTGTTATTGAATGGGCGGAGTGCCAAACCATTCTCTTTTATATGTCCTGGCAGACGGCTATCTTCCTTTTTTAACTGGTCACATTCTCTTTTTTATCTTCAGCATCTATCCCTTATACCAGTTTCCGCCTTCCATGTTTCTCCCTTTTGCCCTTCATCCTGTCACCGGTTTGGTTTTATCAGATGCAAAAATCGACTGTCGCACTTGATCCGGTGGCTTGAATTGCATTTCCTGCAAAATTCTTCCTTCCTGCGCAAGAGTAATTGGGCAGGAAAAGCCACCGCATGAAGTTATCCCGACAACCGTGTACCGCATCCGTAAAACCCAAAAGCGGTTCAGGGAATAAAGAGCCGACAAGAGGGTGAAATAAAGAAGTATTAACAAATTAAAAAACAGAATTATGCCTAATCATGTAACAAACCGTTTGGAAATAAAAGCGGACAACGAAACGGTACAGAAAGTAATGAATTTCCTGAAAGGGGAAAAAGAGTTGGACGGCACGCCTTGCTACATAGACTTCAACAAGATTATCCCCATGCCTGAAGAACTGCTGATTGACGCATCCAGCAATGGGAAACTGGGAATGGAATATCTCACCGCAATGCAGCGAAAGCCGTTCTATATGCCGGATGATTTGAAAGTCATTCAATGGGTGGAAGAACTGCAGGAAAAAGACAGAAAAGAGGTGTTGCAGCTTGGAGCGTCGTATCTGAGCAATCTGGAAAAATACGGTTATCCTACTTGGTACGAGTGGTCTATTGCCACTTGGGGCACAAAATGGAATGCCTATGACCAATATTTTGAAGAACCGAACATCCTTTGGTTTGATACGGCTTGGGACAGCGTTCCGCAACTTATTCAAAAGCTCTCTGAGATATTTCCGGAGGTTGAGTTTCACTATGCCTACGCAGATGAAAACTTGGGGTTCAATGTAGGCAGAGGGATTATCCAAAATGGTGAAATTGACATGACGATACCGGAAGGCGGAAGCGACGAAGCCTTTGAAATCATGTTCTTTGTAAAACCGTACATGGAGGAATACCTTGAACGGACGGACGAAGGTTACAAGTGGGTAGCCTAAACTTTCGATACCGGTAACGACCGGCACGGGTTCAGGATACATGGTAATAGATGTGTCCTGAACCTGTACCGGGACTGCCCACTTATATCTCCTTGGGAGACCATTCTTTTATACCCATTTACCGTACCCGTTCCCTTTTATACCCGCCCAAATAAACAAATACCGCAACACATCTGTCAAAGATGGTTACGGTATTCATTATCTGATGGACGGAAACCGTTTCACAGAGGGTTACCCAACAGTCTTATTCTTTTTATTTTCCCTCTTTTACCGCTTCAAGGAACGTCTTTGCAGGTTTGAACGCAGGGACGGAGTGAGCAGGGATCACGATAGTCGTGTTCTTTGATATATTCCGGGCAACCTTTTTCGCCCGCTTCTTGATGATGAAGCTGCCGAACCCGCGCAGGAACACCTCGTTTCCTGCGACCATCGAATCCTTCACAGTCTCCATGAATGTTTCCACGACGGTCATTGCAACCGCCTTTTCCACTCCGGTCTGCAGTGCAATCCGAGCTACAATATCCGCTTTTGTCATACTGCCAGAAATTTTTAGATTATGAATTTTGTGTTAAAGGTAATGATTATTACTTTGTCTTCCATGATTGACGTGCCGAAAATTTGCATCCGAGCGGAACAGGCATCCGGACAAACACTGGTCACTCCCGAAACCTTGCGGAAAACATTCGATTCCCTGCGGATTCCCTCGGTCTGCCTACCATTGGCCTGTTACTGGTCTCGCCTGTAGTCACTCTTGCTGAAGCCGCCGAATATCCCCTTGAGGATTTTTCCCACAACCCAGAACACGGCGATTATCACGATTATCTCCATACTGCTATATATTTTTATTTAATCATATATTTATTGAAATATGCAATTATACGATTAAATAATTATATAATTACATATTTATATATTTTTGTTTCACAACTCGTTGAGCCTGTCCTCGTTCTCTTCGATATAGGACATGATAATGGCTGCCGCCAGAGACCGCAGCGGAATGTTTCGGCTCGCATTGACGCGAATAAGCTCCAGTTTCTTCTTGACTTCCTTTGGTAACCAGATAGCGATGCCTTGTTCGTTGATGCCCGTGTACTTAGCGAGATTCTCCTCGAAAGCCTTCTTGCCGCCACGACGGGGCTTGCCCGTTTTCTTCGGTGTTTCCAAGGTTTCGTTTGCGTTCTCTGCTCCGGCCTCCGTGTCGTTTCCGGAAGCGGTTATGCCGCGAACAATGTCATCAAGCCCCATGCTTGCCAGCGGATTGTCTATTGTCGGTCTGTTATTCTTTGTCATAGTGCCTATTTGTTAAGATGAAGTGCCTCGATGATTTTGCCGAATGAAGGTTCGACTGCCGCGAGCTGGCTTTTCTCCAGTGGGTACAGGGTGGTGTACCGTTTGACGGCCACGCTCTGCTTTACCGTCGGCATGACTGTCCCCACCAGCCCCAGGAACTCGGTGGTCTGTGCCCTTTGCCGCAGCTCCTCCGATTTCTTCTCGGACGTGTTGATACGGTTTGGCAGGAATATGAGGTCTGCCTCCGACACGGTTTTCAACGCCTTGACGAATATCCCCGTCGCGTCCACGGTGTCCGCGTCGAACGAGATAGGGATGATAGCCGTGTCCGCCGACTTGTAGATGTATTCCAGATTGCGGTCGTTCAAGTTACCCGGACAGTCTATGAGGACAATCCCCGGCACCTCTTTCAGTTTGACCATGACGAGTTCCAGTTGTTCCCTGTTTGCCGTGTCCAACAAGTTCACGTTCCACGGGATTGGAGCCTCTGGGGCTACATCCTTCTCACGCTTGCGGTGGCGGTACAACGATGCCTGCAAGTCCGCGTCGATTGCCATGACGGGATAGCCCCTTTCTACCAGATAGCTCGCGAACAGTGCACAGAGCGTTGTCTTGCCGACGCCACCTTTGATGTTGCTGAATATGACGATTTTGTTCTTCATCGCTATATATTTCCTTTATTGTTTTCCTTTTGCAAAGATAGTGATTTCTATCCGTTTTACCAAGAAAAAGCGGCATATAATTATATATTTGTTATTTTATTCAATTATATAATTATATAGAGTGTAACCACAGGTAATCGGTGGATAATCAGCGTAATGATAAATATACCAAAGAAAATCCGTACACCATCCTGACGATAAATGTACGGATTGCAGTATATTATATACTTATATAATTATAAGATTATGTAGTTACATAAATAAATAAAGAGATCCCCCCGACATGGGCCGCTTACGCACCTGTTAGTCCGGCTGCTCTTCCGCGAGACCGTCATCCCCTTTCTTTTTTCTTTTTCCCAGAGGGCCGCTGAACTTGCCTCGGTTGAGATTCACCTTGTACTTGTTGAGAATGCGGAACACCGAGCTGCGGCTGTTGTACCCACTCACGGCAAGGATGGAATCAATCGAATGACCGTTGTTGTACATGTCCACGATGGTATTCTCCCGGTCTTTCTGTCCCATGACCTTTGCCGTCTTTATCGGTGTCCGTATGTCCTGTTGCAGCTGCATGGCATGGGCGGACGAGTTGCGCAGCACCGTTACCTCCTCGGCAAGTCCCCCCAGCATGTTCAGCACATCGACAGCCGTCGTCTCGGGGAACATCTTACCCATTGAATCTATCCTGTCATGGATGGAGATGATACGCACGACCTTGATGCGGCAGAACTCGATGAACGAGGCCAGCTCACGCGACCCCCGCACGGCATTGCTGAACTTGGGCACCACGATTTCATCTCCACGTTCGAGCTTGGAGATAAGCTGTTTCCACTGAGGCCGGAGCGACTCGTGTTCAACCGATTCCTCTACGACCTGTATGCACCCGTATTGTTGCATCCACTCTTTGTCCGCGTCGAATCCCTCGTAAAGATCCGCCTTGAATATATAACCGACTTTTGCCATACCATCTATATTGCTATGATAACAAGTGCAAATGTAAGAGTTTTATTTTACCTGACATCAAACTTTGGTCGAAAAATTGAACTTTACACCCTTTTCAGTCCCTTTTCCTTTCACTTGTTTTCATTGAAAATCATACTATTAAGTACGATATTGAAAAATTGACAAAAAACGGAACAGAGTGATAGATGTCTTGAAAATAATACATAGATTTGCAGCCAAAATATGAAATTAAAATATGATTTATAGAATATCATACTTAAAGATTGTACTTTCCGCTATCGGAATCTGTGCCGTACCGGCTGCCGTTTTCACCCTGACATCATGCGGTGGGAGAAGTGGAAAACCATGCGGCGAAGTTCAAGACACCCCTGCCGGAATATACAGGGAATACCTGTCCGAACTGCGGACACAGGACGGGCTATCTTTCGAGGACTTGACGTCACGTCTCGGTCAATGGCAGGCGGTCAGGGATTCCGTGTCCGCACATATCCGACGGGACACGCTGTGGCGTTCCCACACCGATACGCGCAAAGAGTGCCTCTTGCTGCACGATTCCATCCGTATGGAATTTTCCCGTCTGGCGCTGTCGAGACCGCGCACCTATAAAGAGGTGCTGGCACTGAAAGTGCGTTTCTCCCCATACGCCGAAGACAGGGAGCTGCATCGCTCTGCGCAGGAAATACGCCCGTTCTTCGTCTCGCTGGACAGCCGCATGGCATACCGGGGCGGCAAAGAACAACTTTTGTCGGCGTACCGCACGCTTCTCTCCGAGACACAGTGCAAAGGCATACACGGGCACGGCGACCTGACCAGATTCATCGAAAAGGAAGATGCCCTTTTCCGTACTTTCCTTGCACGCCTGAACGATTACAACGACATGGACCTGTCCGACATCACCCGCGATACGGAAAAATGCTGCGTCGAGGTGTTCCGTGCCGCCGAACGGCAGGAAATCACCTACAAGGAAGCCATGATTTACATGGCCATGCGCACCAACCGGCGGGTAATACAGAATGTACGGGCCTGCCTTGACGGTGTACAGCGGGGCAATGTCGCCACATCCCGACAAGCCCATGCTTTTATCTGGATGATTCTCCAACCATACGCCTCACTGGACACTTTCTGCCTCACACTGCTTTCACCCGGCGACAAGGAGGCGCTCGACAGGATAGCGACGGAAACGCCCGGTGCTTTCGGCGCTTTGCGTAAAATCCTGCCCTCGGAGAACGACAGGCTGGAAGAGCTGCCCGGTATGCTCATCGAAATCCACATCGCCACGCTGTAAAAACAAAGTCTAACAAAATACATGATATGATTATGCTACGACATTTTCTGGACGACTTCATGGCGTCCGTTCCCCTACAGCTGCCCCGGCTGCTCAACATCACGACAATGGAAGAACCGAAGTTCTACGGCGACTACGTGCTGCTCACGTTCCCGTTGCGGGACCCTTACGACTTGGAGGAGGTGATGGACATGTTCGAGGACGACATGGAGTTGATTACGCTTTACCATCACATCCCTGCCGGATCGGGCAATTTCGGGCATAGCACCTGCGCCTATTCAAACCCCGCGTTCGGGCAGATGTTCAAAATCAACGCCAGGACGGAGGCGGACGGCAAGGTGCGCCATATCACCGCGACTGTTTATGATTCGCTGGAAATGATGTACGGGGACCTCTGCCTTGACCTGAAACTGCACTCCAAGAGCGGGCATTTCAAGTACAAGAAAGAGCGTGCGGATGTCCTGATTGATTTTTTCTGAAACATCGGACCATGCGAAATACGATATACCAGCAGCTGGTATTCTGCATCGACACGTACCGTACATGGATAGAGGTCGCCGACGACAGTCTCTACAAGGAACATGTCATCAAGAGACGTACCCGTACCGACTACCTCGTTTCCCGCACACTGGTACTGCGTGCCTGCAAGGACCACGCCCCATACGACAAGGGCATGACGTGGATGGTTCCCGAACACGAACTGGACAAGGCTTTGGCCACCTACCGAAAGCAGGACGCCTCGTTCAAGACCCGTATCAAGAAAGGCGACAGCTACCTCTCGGCAAGAGATGCCGAAGCCATTATCCGACTGGCAACCTACGGCGTTATCCGACTCGAACTGGTGGTCAGGCCACTTAACATACTCTCAAACTCATATTATCTATGACTTGGATTATACTGCAATTCCTGTTTCTCATCATGCCTGTTGCCATAACGTCGGCATTGTACAAGAGCAACCATCGTTTCATGGACAGATTCTACGAGAGAATGGTCCGCAACGAAAAGGCCCGCAAGCTCCACACATGGGTACTGCTCACCGTGCTGCTCCTGTACCACTATGTATATACGAACGGACACCCCGGCGAGTTCGGTATCGTGTTCTCGACCATTATATGTGCCACATTGGCCTCTTACAGAAGGACGGACCGCTGGCTGCGCTACCTGCTTGATCGGCCGCGTGCGTTCGCCATCTACGCGCTCGTGGCAGTGGTCATTGCCGGTATACCGCATCTGCACACGCTGGCTGTTACCATCGCCTTCGTTCTTCTGGCAGCCCTGTTCTATCCCTCCGTGCGGATCATGTCCGAATGGGAGGAAAACGACATGGATAAGATTTTCAAGTGGGTCAAGCACCCCGAGACATTTGCCGAAAGCTATCACGACAATCATCACGCGAAGTTGCCGCACGAAGCGGACAACAGCAACCCGATAGACCCGGACAATTTTCACAATGACAAACCATCAAAAAAAGAATCAAAATGAAAAATGGAAATGAAATGCCGGTCTCCATACTGGCAAACGTAGAGGTTTTCGACTACCTCAAGGAAAAAGTCGGCGAGCGAAAGACAAGGACGGAAGCCTATGCGGACCTTCTGGACAAATCGCTGGCAGGTTTCGTATCACCTTTTTTAAGGAAGCAGGACTATGAACTCCGTCCCTGCCAGTGTCATGTGACCGTTTCCGACCTCGCATCTGAGTGGCACTGGCACCGTGCCACCGTCCGCTCGTTTCTGGACACGCTCGAAGTGCTCGGACAATTGGAACGCACCCGGCTGACGAAAAGCGTCATCATCACCATGCCCCTGCAAACCGGACACGCTGCGGATTCGCGCAATGTACAGGAGACACCCGACCTTGCCGACCAACTGCGTGCGGTATTGTCCGACTGGGTAATCGGCAAATCGGAACTCGATGACATCGGAGACGAGTGCGAGCGGCTCGTCCGTCAGGCAATGACCGAGACAGGCGTACCCGGCATTTGCCCGAAACCGGACAACTTCTCCTCTGTCAATCTGGCCGCGAGTGATGACGAACGTGCCGTAAGAATCTGCACGACCGCTTTGGGGTGTATCGCCCATGCCGCCATGCAGCGGGCGCTACGCAAGCGAAGGTTCGACAACGGTTCGGAATTTTTGGAACACTTCCGTACCCGCCTCTATGGAGACTGGACGGGTATCGCTGAAATTTCAAGATTGCTCGCCAGGTATATTCTCGATCCCGAAGCGGAGGACGACAATCTCGACGAGGACGACAAGGAGATTTTCGATGCGCTTTCCAATCCCTTCATGGCGCTCGCCGCAAGGGCACAGGAAGCGGCGTACCAGACCGGAGATCGCAAACCGAATGTATAACCTCGGACAATCCGCCTTTGGTCCCCTTCGGGAATCCTGCCGTTTATAACAGGCACGCGGGCTTGCCCGCCTGCCACGGAACAAAGGGAAGGGGGAGCCTAATACCCCACCTGCCTTACGTCGGTGGGAAGGGTGTCCTTTGGAACAGCAAGCTGGGACACGGTGGATTGGCCAAAACAACACGAGAACAGTATGGCAAATGCAAAACAAGTGCTCGATGTGCAGGTGTCGAAAGGCATCACCACCGCCCAAAGCAACGAGCATCAGCGTAACCGCAGCGAAAAGGCGGAAAAGTACGCCATGAAAAAGGGCAACTACGACCCGACGCGCAAACAGCTGAACTTCGAGATTGCTCCCGGTGGTAAAATACGCCCCATAGACACGAGCCGGAGCATTCCCGAACGGATGGCCGACATCTTGAAACATCGTGGCATCAAGGACCCCAATGAGGGGCTGGTGGAGCCGAAATACCGCACGGTCGTGAACATCATCTTCGGAGGTTCGCGAGAGCGGATGCACGAGCTGGCGTTCGGCACGCAGCAGGTGGATTTTGAGGAGGGTGCGGACAATTCACGCATCAAAAGGAAAGGAGACATCGAACGCTGGGCGAAGGATGTCTATTCGTTCGTGAGCCGCAGATACGGCGAGCAGAATATAGCCGCCTTCATTGTACATCTGGACGAGCTGAATCCGCACGTTCATTGTACGCTTCTGCCAATCAAGGACGGCAAGTTTGCGTACAAGGAGATATTCGCCGGAAAGGACAAGTTCGAGTATAGCGAACGGATGAAACAGCTCCATACCGACTTTTTCGCCGAAGTCAATACGAAGTGGGGAATGTCGAGAGGAAGGAGTATCGCCGAGACTGGCGCACGACACCGCACGACCGAGGAATACCGCCGTATGCTGTCGGAGGAATGCACGACGATGGAGGAACGGATTGGCCGTCATCAGGAAGTGCTGTCCTCCCTGCAATCGGACATCCGGCTGGCAGAACGCAGGGTCAAAGGCCTTACAACGATGGTCGAGAACCTTGAAAAGGCGAAAGCCGAAAAGGAGGCGCAGCTATCGGCAGCCGAACAAGACCTGAAAGCGAACAAAGGTGATGTGGCACAGTTGACCGTGCAGATTCAAGAGTTGGAGAAAGAACTGCAAGGAATCACCCGGCAACTGGCAGACAAACAGGGTAAGTTGCAGGCGGCTGACCGACAGCTCGCCGACCTGAAAGAGAACATGGGTGCCATTGAGGAACGCACGGAAGAACTCAAGGAGGAAGCCTACCGGTATTCGCATGACGTCCATTCCAAAGTGGACAATCTTTTAAAGGATGCCCTGCTGGAAAGTGTGGTCAGCGAGTTCCGGAACGTATCGGCACAAATGGACATATCAGAACGGCAACTGTTTGACGGTACGCTTGTACAGTCCATTGCGGAACAGGGCACGGAAGTCATGCACTGCGCAACGTTGCTGTTCCTCGGCATGGTCGATGATGCCACCACATTTGCCGAAACACATGGCGGCGGAGGCGGCGGAAGCGACCTTAAATGGGGGCGCGACGAGGACGAGGACAACCGATCGTGGGCACTCCGCTGCATGAGGATGGCAAGTCGTATGATGCGTCCGAGTATCGGCAAAAAGTCCAAGCGGTAAATGGCAGATAATTCCTTAATAAATCAAATATATAACATAAAATCATCAATATATGACGAAACAAATAATTTTTATTTTTGCACTATTTTGCTCGATACAAACATGGGCAAATAGCCAACCCGAACAAGAGGACACTGTACGATACACGTCCCATTATGTTGCTACAGAACAGGTCCAGCCGGTCTATCTTGATGGAGTGGTACTTCCGGTTCGCGGAAGTGGCAACTGGTTTGTCAGCATAGCCGGAGGCACGACCGCTTTTCTCGGCACCCCGCTCGGTTGTGAGGACGTGTTCGGACGGTTGAAACCGTCGTACAGCCTCGCTGTCGGCAAGTGGTTCACGCCGTCTGTCGGTGCACGGATAAACTACAGCGGCCTGCGGTTCAAGGACGCTCGGCTGTCCACACAGGACTACCACCACATCCATGCGGATTTGCTATGGAATGTGTTTGGTCACAGGTATTCCCGGCAGGAACAGGTACGCTGGAGTCTCGCACCCTTTGCAGGTGTCGGGCTACTGCACCACGCTACCAACGGTCACAATCCGTTCGCGGTTTCCTACGGCGTACAGGGAGAATACCGTATTTCCAAAAGGGTAAGCGCCATGTTGGAACTCTCTGGCACTACCACCTTTCAAGACTTTGACGGGTATGGTAAACCGAACCGTCTTGGCGACAATATGCTGTCACTTTCTGCAGGCTTCATCTTTCATCTTGGTAAAGTCGGCTGGAAACGGGCTGTGGATGCTACACCTTACATCCGGCAAAATGAATGGCTCACGGACTACGTGAATATCCTTTCCAAAGAGAATAATCACTATAAAAGTCGGTTCGACAGAGATAAGCGCACGCTCATTGAACTGAAGAAAATACTTGAAATAGAGGGATTGCTTGATACGTACAAGCACCTTTTTGAGGACAGAGATAGTAGCATTATCAACTGTGGTTATCCCAGAAACAATTATAGCGGACTCAACTCTCTCCGGGCAAGACTGAAAAACCGTAAGTGGGATGGAGTATCACCGTTCGGAAGAATAGAGTCTATCTCCGATAGTGATTGTTTGGTTTCTGAGAACAGAAATATCCTTGCTGCTGATACAACCATATTAATGTACACCGACAACCAATGTATCGGCTCTCCCGTCTATTTCTTTTTCGCCCTCAATTCGGACAGATTGACTGATGCCTCGCAAATGCTAAATCTTGACGAACTGGCACGTGTGGCGAAGAAGCATAATTTGTGCGTAAGAGTGACTGGCGCAGCAGACAGTTCAACAGGTACGGCTGCTATCAATGACTCGTTGAGTGTATTGAGATCTGGTATCATCGCAGCCGAATTGGAACAGCGAGGCATTCCGGCCGACCGTATAATAAAAGCGGGCAAGGGAGGAATTGCCGACCATCTGCCTATTGAGGCCAACCGACATACGAAAGTGGAATTGTATTTTTCTAAGACGACAAAAACAGGAGACTAATAATAATTCTCATTTTTAATTTGCATACAATATTTTACATTCCGTTATCAGCAACGTTGATAACGGAATGTATAATCCTACTGGGAAATAGGATGCCGTGGCAGTTTCTCATCATTCGTCAGCGAAACACTGGATAAGGCTTGTGAGATTCTGGGTATCGACGAGAATCAGAAAGTATTAGCATTACCCTCAAAGGTTGACAAACGAAAAGTAGTCAACCTTTTTTTGCAGGGATAAATCCCGTAGGGGCTTATTGCTTGTCCGGAAGATGTAATTGATTATAAAGTTCCTCGGATAAATCCGTCTTCGCAAGTCAGGAATGACCTGTGTTTGTACTTGTTTTCTTAGTTATAAGATTCTAATAAAACATGAAAAAATCTCGGAATCAGCAACAATAACATATATTGAGCCATTACGATAATCAAGAAAAAATCAATATGGCTACAGTAAAAATAAAATTTCGTCCTTCCATTGTCAGCAGTAAAGAAGGTACATTGTCTATCCAAATCATCCACAACCGGATTGCCAGACAGATTGGCATCGGTTACAAGGTATTCCCCCATGAGTGGGACAGGTCACGGTCAGAGGTCATCATTCCACCCGGGACGGATGAACTTCGACGAGCTCATCTTACGACTGTCAAAAACGGTATCAATGAAAATGTGTTTGCCGTTGACAATATTATCAAGCGGTTGGAACTGTCAGGCAACAGATACACTTCCGCACAAGTTATAGAGGCTTATTTATCCGCGCAAACCGATGGCTTCGTTTCTTATATGCGCAGCCTGATACATCAGCTAAATCAGATTGGCAAGAACCGGACTGCCGGAACCTATACCACGACAATGAATAGTTTTATCCGTTTTTATGGTATAAAGGAAGTGCCGTGGGAACAGGTGGATGCAAAACTGATGGTGCGCTATGAGGTATTTCTAAAAGAAAACGGGATATGTCCTAACACCTCCTCCTATTACATGAGGAACCTTCGCGCGATGTATAACCGAGCGGTAGAATGTGAACTTACCTTTCATCGAAACCCGTTTAGGGATGTTTATACGGGCGTTGACAAGACTGTGAAACGTGCCATACCGCAAGATGCGATTAAGCGTCTGAGAGACTTGAACTTAAATTCACGTCCCTCTGCTGATCTGGCAAGGGACATTTTTATGTTCAGCTTCTATACTCGTGGAATGTCGTTCATTGATATTGCATTTCTGCGGAAAGAGGATATCCAAAACGGCATCTTGTCCTATCGGCGTAAAAAGACCAATCAGCATATAGTCGTAAAATGGGAAAAACAAATGCAGGAAATCGTAGATAAGTACGATACAGTAAATTCCCCTTATCTGTTGCCACTCATCAAGAATGTCGGTCAAGATGAAAGACGCCAATACCTTACCGCTGCCCATCGGATAAATAGGAATCTGAAAACAATCGGCAAACAGTTAGGATTATCCATGCCATTGACCTGTTATGTCGCCCGGCATACTTGGGCCAGTATAGCCAAAAGCAAAAATATTCCCATATCTGTAATAAGTGAAGCTATGGGGCATGATTCGGAAAGTACAACAAGAATTTATCTGGCTTCTTTGGATACCTCAGTTATAGACAAGGCTAATAAGTTGATTATCGGTTTGTTGTGATTTTCAAATAAGATAAGAAAGACGATTTGGTTGTTTTACTCCCATTCTCTTACCAAGAGAACTATATGCAAGTGCAAAGATAAGGAATTTATAGGAGAATAAGTGAAAACAAGTGCAAATAATAGTCGGATCATATAGAAATAATCATTGTGGAATCCTTCAAATGTTAGACACATCCTATTTTTAGTTATTCATCCGTTACTTGTATTTTTACATACGACTAATTATCAATAGTTTATAGTATCATACTTCTCTTGGTAAGAGAAGTATGGTTAGAGATAGAAAAACAACTTGATTAATACCTTATTATCGAGTTGCATTATTGTGTTTAATAATAAAGGTTTATATACATGAATAAGAAAACAATGATTCTAATAATGGTGGTTTCTATCACTGTTGTTTTGTTCATGTCTTTATGGAGCATGAGTGCAAAGGAGAATAGTGAAAAAATATTGTTGTTTACACCGTTGCCACTTCTTTGTGTCATAGCATCTCTTTTGCGCCTTCTTTTGAAGGCGCAAAAGGAAAAGGAATTGCGTCTCATCAATACAATGCCATTGTTTTATATGCGTGAGGAAACCGTGTTGGATGAGAATGGCAAAATTGTAGATCTGATCTATCGAGATGTAAACGACCGTTTTGCAACGGAAATACTAAAACGGGAAGACTGCATCGGAAAGTTTAATAGTGAGTTATTTCCGGATTCAATGCCGATATTTTTACAAAATAGTAATTTGGCGAAACAAACAGAAAAACCTGTCAACTTCCAGTATTACTATTCTGACAATGATACTTTTTTCGAAATAATGGTTCTTCCAAGCGAGGAAGGTCGGTTCATGGAGTATTTCTGTATGGATTGTACAAGGCTATACAGAGTAAGAAGGGAACTGAAAGAATTTTCCGAGAAAATGGCGCTTGCTCTGGAAGTTTCCAATGTGTATCCGTGGCGATGGAATATTGATAAACAAAATGGAGATTGCCAAACCATAACGCGGGATGAGACTGGTAAACTTGTTTACGACAGTGTGTTTATCAAGGAAGACGAAGTCTTTTCTCACATTGACAGCAATGACCGGATGCATGTACGAAAAGCTGTGGATGACCTTATAGCTGGAAGAACACACATCATGAAGGAAGAATACCGCACGAATCCCGTGGCAACAGGCCATAACAACTTGGAATGGGTAGAAGCGACAGCCGTTGTGGGGGAACGTGATAGCGATGGGCGTCCGGTCAGTCTTGTAGGCTCTCTCCAAATAATTACCCGCCGCAAAAAAATGGAAGAAGAACTGATTTTAGCAAAGGCACATGCAGAAGAGTCAAATAAGCTGAAATCAGCCTTCTTGGCCAATATGAGCCATGAAATCCGCACGCCGTTGAATGCCATTGTAGGATTTAGCGGTCTTATCGTAAACGAAAAAGATGAAAATAAGCGTAACAAATATGTGCAGGTCATTGAGTCCAACAATGAGTTGTTGTTAAAGCTAATAGGTGACATTTTGGATTTATCCAAAGTAGAGGCCGGATCGATGGAGTACACTCACTCTGAATTTGACTTGAACAAACTGATGGAGGATATGAACGGCACGTTGCAACTCCGGCTGGACAAAAAGAAACAAGTGGTGCTATCCTATAAGTGCGGCTTGGAACAATGTGTTATCCGTTCGGAACGCAACCGCTTGACGCAACTTGTCACCAATCTCGTGACTAATGCCATAAAGTTCACGGAGCATGGAACTATAAATTTCGGTTACGAGTTACGGAATGACATGCTCCGGTTCTATGTCAGTGATACGGGATGCGGCATTCCCAAAGAGAAGCAGAAAGATATCTTCAACCGTTTCATCAAACTGAATGATTTCAAACAAGGTTTCGGTCTCGGTCTTCCTATTTGTAAAAGTATCGTGAATGACCTTGGAGGAGAAATAGGCGTTGAGTCAGAGGAAGGTAAAGGTTCCACGTTCTGGTTCACCATTCCCTATGTTCCCGTGGAAAAAACGGTAAAAACGGATGCGCCGGTACGCATTACAGTGGCGAGCCCTTCTGCCAAGAGCAATATACTTGTGGCAGAAGATAATGAAAGCAATTATGAATTGGTAAGTGCCATCTTGTCTGATGATTACAATCTTTTCCACGCATGGAACGGACGGCAAGCTATAGAAATGTTCAAGGAATGTAATCCGCAACTCATCCTCATGGACATCAATATGCCTGAAATGGATGGTTACGAGGCTACAAGGGCGATAAGGAAATTATCGACAGACATCCCCATCCTTGCATTGACCGCGTATGCGTATGCCTCGGACGAGGAACGGATATTGGCCAGCGGAATGAACGCGTACATGTCGAAGCCGGTGAACGCGCAGCAGTTGTGCATACGGATAGATTCTCTGCTTAATGGAAATGTCACTTAATGGATATTCTGATGAAAGGTGTCAAAATAATATTATACATAATATGCGTGTTCCAAATGAATTACGCATCTGCTCAGTACGGGAAGGAAGGACAAGAACTTCTGTGCCGGTTTGAACGGCGTTTTTCAGAGCTGGATTCGTTGATTTATCCGGTTCAGAGAAACCTGTCTGGCACACAAGGCGGCCTGTGTCCTGCCGCTGTCCGTTTCTCCTCGGAACCGGATAGCGGATTGTTCTCAGCCTTGGACAAAAGAGTGGACGCAGAAATAAAAGCGTTCAAAAGCCGTACCGGTCTGCAAATAACCGGGCAGACATACTACCGACTTGACGACGGGCTGGGCATGGACGAGGATGATGCCCAATCCCGTTATAACGGCAAGGTACAGGCTGAACTCCGGTGGTCTGTATTACAAAGTTCTCTTTTTAAAAGAAAAGGAAAAATAAACGAGATACGGATCAAGGGCGAGATAGACCGGCTGGCATACGAGAAAGACCGCCTCGGTATGTCGGTCATACGGCAGAAAGAATATTTCAGGCAACAGCATGACAGCCTGTTGTGCGGAATCCTGCGCCACCGTATAGACAACCTTTCACTGCTCGGTGCCGCACATGACTATCTGTTGCGCAACGAGAATATAAGCAGCGACGAACTGTTGAGTATTCTCAACGAAAAGGCGGAAGCGGAGCGCAAACTGATGAGCGTGGTAAACCGATACCCACTATCTCCGGATTTGTCCTGTCCGGTCATCCATATAGTAAGAATCGACACCGCCCGGTTGTTACAGCATGTCCGTGACAAGCAAGTCGAGCTGAAAGCATTGGACTTGCGTATGTCCCTTCTGGCACAACAGGAATCGAATACCGGTTATTGGAACAAGGTTGATGTGGCTCCATTCGTCCGATATTCTTATTATACACGGACAGCACTTCCACATTCATCCAATGTCGATGCGGGAGTAAGTTTCAAACTGCCCATCTCAACGGAGTCAAAACGCGAAAGGCAAAGTATCAGGGCTGAACGGGAACTGCTGGCGAAAGAACAAGACCATTTCCTGACACAAGTATATGATGAAGTGCATTTTATTTTGGATGATATCGAACGGTTGAACCTTTCCATTACCGGGGAACACCAAAGAAGCAAGGAACTCCGTGATTACCTGATGAAGCGCAAGGAGGCATATTCAAATCGCATCGGGGAATATAGCCGGCTTGCCCGCATGAAGGAATACAACAGTTACTTGATGTGTCTTGAGAAGATGATTGAATACCAGTACCAGCGCGACTGCCAGATTGCGAACCTTACCCGTTATCTGACAGATGAACCTATTGTGAGATTTTGCTATGAAGAGAAAATAATGAACTAATATAAAAATACAACGGCGATGAAGAATTTCACTTACCGTTCCATAGATGAAAAAGAGAATCTGGAAGCTATACTCCGACGACGGAGGCGCAAACTGAACCGGCAGCAGATGATATCGGGCTTTATTCTGGCAACGATTGTCATCATAGTACTCCTGTATTGCGGCCGTAAGATTTATTACACAGAGTTTGACGGCTATATACATCTTGACGTAAACTACATACGTGCCCCTTACAATATCTACCTCGACAATATCTATGTATCACAAGGAGAGATAGTACACAAAGGAGATACGCTTTTCTCTTATTTTATAATGGACTGGCTTGTCAAAACCGCCAATCCGAATGACGAACCGGAAATACGTGCCCGTCATCGCAACCTGACCTTGCAATATACTTCTACTTCCCAACAAATAAGTGTCTTGGACGTGAGGATTGCGGAACTAAAAAAGCAGATTGTAACCGAGGGGCACAATATACAGTTCGGACTAAGTGACAACGCGCACAAACTTGACCTTGAACGGGAGTTGCTGGAGGCGGAAGCGCAGAAAAAGGCATTGCACAATGAGCTGGGAGTCTTGAGAGGGCTGTTACGGGAAACCGATTACAACAATTCTGCCATTATAGAAAACAAAGGACAGTTGCAGGTGTATGAGAATCCTAATCCAAACTTGGCAAGGGACAACCGAAGATATTATATATCGAACAAAGATGCCTTTATTGTAAACACTCATGCTCCCAACCACATGGTGTTTTTCGAAAAGGAGCCTATAGTCTCCCTGCAACATCTGGACTTGCAGGCCAACAACCTGCAGGTTGCTGCTTATATCCCGATGGACAAGGTACACCTGATAGACAACAACATGAGTGCCGAAGTCATCGTCAATGATGAGGTGAGCTTCAGCGCACATGTGGTGATGAAAGGTGTACGCTCCGAACTCATACCTGAACACCTGCGCAGTTTCTTTGCCAGGGGGAACACGGCCTTGATTGCCATATTGAAGCCGGATGAAGGTCAGGTGATACCTTTCTGGAGTGCGACATCAGGACTTCCTGTGAAGGTACGAATAAACAATATACGGTTCGGAGATGACCGGACAATACAAAATAGCGAGATGTTATATGAGGTAGGAAGGGGAATTGTAACCAGTATTCCCAATCCGGAACTCCAAAAGACAGTTAGAGAAAGTATAGAGGCGACAGAAAAACCAGAAAGAGCAAACAAAGGAACGACAGTGCCAGATATCGGCAATGCCGGGCGGTTCCGCATAATAACGAATGTGTTCCAACGGGAGGAGAACGCAGCCCGGCGGGTCGGCCAACTACGCGACAAGGGCCTGTCTGCGAGCGCAAAGATGTACCGCAGCGGACAGTGGTATGTTTACTGCTCCGCCCACAACACGATTGAAGAAGCTCGTGAAGCACTTAATAATCTGGTAAGAACGACACGGGAGTGCAATGACTCATGGATACTTGATACACATAAGCCTGAAAAAAAATAATGGATGAAAGAGATAAAAAATATCAGATAATAAACAATGTCAACAGACGCAAGATACTGGTGATTAACGATGTTGTTGAAGTGGATCACACACCTGAACTGTCGTTCGAAGACTTTGATGCCATGTTCATCAACGTGATGTCCCCACTTATGGACAGAAATATGCTGGCTATCCGCCTGGCATCCCCCTTGCTGTCCGAAAAATGCCGTTTCAAGCCCTGCTACGTGACACAGCGTCTTATCGGATGGCTCGGCAAGACCGAGGTCATAGTGGACGGTTACGCCTCCCAGCCTACTGACAACAGCATGGCACGGGGTATCGAGGACATATATTCCAATATGCGGCGCTTGAATTTCCTGCTCGGGACCGAACCGGTCGTGACACACGCGGAAGAAGTCCTGAGGCTTTGCCGTTATGCCATTTCACGCCGCCAGTTCACTTTCTCGTCTGAGCCTACACCGGGACTGAACTCCGGTTACATGGCTTTGTACTATTATACACTCTGGAACGAGGAACAGGAATATATGCAGATGGAGGAGCGTCACTTCTTTCATCAGCAGTTGCTCAAACTCGGATATATACACCGTACACGGTTCATCCATAAGATACATGTATGCCCGTCTTGCCATCGCAGTCACCTGCTGTTTTTTGAATGTTGCCCCAAATGCGGCAGTTCAAACCTCAAGGAGGAAGCCGTACTGCACCATTTCCGTTGCGCAAACGTGTCACCCGAATCGACGTATGCTTGGGATGGGGAACTGCGCTGCCCCAAGTGCGGGCACATGCTCCGCCATATCGGGGTGGACTACGACAAACCCTCATCGGTATATACCTGCGGGGAGTGCGGCGATTCGTTCATGTATCCCGGCATGAGCGTGCTGTGTACGTCGTGCAGGCAGACCCATTCCACTGACGAACTGATGCCCGTCGATGTGGAGGAATATGAGTTCACGCCCGAAGGGATAAAGGCATTCGCCAACAATGACGTGCGGCTGTCCGTAAGCCAGACCGGGTTCTACGGCTACTCCTCCATGCGTGACTTCATGGACTACCTGCGTATGTTCTCCCGACGGACACCCGGACAGACCGAGGTGTTTGTCATTGCCCGTTTCTATGTCTTCGATCCTACATCCGACGATATGCTCGTCCGGGATGCGGTTCCGCCAATTGTGCAGGCCATGAGCCGTTTCTTCAATTATAAGAATGCCTTGTGGGGCAACAATTACTATTTCCTGTGCCGTGTGCAGAGCGGGGAAATAGCCGCCCGACAGGGGCAGATGGAATATGAGCTGAAAGCGGAACTGGAGGATTACCGCAAGTTACACACAGGCTTCCAGTTCGAGCTGGTGGACACGTACATCTATACCCCCGGCGACGACGTGGAACAGTTCATTCGCCGGATAGAAGAAGAACGCCGCTAAAAAAAGGAATAGCCTATGCTGAATTACGTTTTTGACATAATAGACGGCATCGTCGCCTGCTTCTCCTCCAACTTCGCGTGGAGCGGGCTGGTGGCGACGTTCTGGTTCCTGCTCTTCGTTGAGTTTCCACGTTACTATCTGCTGGATGTAATTGTAGCCATACATTATGGAGCGACGTTCCGCAGCAGGCACAACCGCAATATGCAGGCACGTTACAGGCTGTACCTTGAAAAACCGCTGGTGACGATTCTCGCCCCGGGTAAAAACGAGGGAGAACATATATACAAGCTGGTCAGCACATTGCGCGAACAGACTTACGACAATTACGAAATTATCATCATTGATGACGGTTCGGACGACACGACACCGCAGATAGGCCAAGACCTTCAGCGGAGCGGCCATATCGACAAGTTTTTCCGCATGACAGAGCGTGGCGGGAAAGCGAGTGCCGCCAATTACGGTGTTGCCCATGCGAAAGGAAAATACATCATCCACCTTGATGCGGACAGCTCGCTTGACCGTGACGCCATAGAAAAGATATTGCTTCCGTTCTATTATGACCGCAAAATCAAGGCAGTGGGTGGCTGTGTAAAAGTCCGCAATGCCGACGCATCGTTATGCGCTTCCATGCAGGCGTTGGAATATCTGCGTTCCATTCAGGTGGGACGTATGGTGACAAACAAACTGGGGCTGTACCACATCATATCGGGAGCTTTCGGAGCCTTCGACACGGAAATCCTGCGCGAAGTGGGCGGTTGGGATATCGGTCCCGGATTGGATGGCGACATTACACAGAAGTTCCGCAAGGCCGGTTACAAGGTACATTTCGCCGAAGATGCTATCTGCATGACCAATGTACCGGAAAAGTGGTATGCGCTCTTCCGCCAGCGCAAGCGTTGGTCAAAGTCGCTTGTACGTTTCAGAATCCGCAAGCATAAGGACATTTTATGGTCCAACAGGAACTTTTCATTTCTGAATATGCTTTCAAACGCGGAAAATATCCTGTACGACTGTATCTTCAATTATGTATGGCTGTTTTACATGATTACCCTTGTATTCGCCAATACAGACCGCCTGATGGAGATACTTGTCGTGGGGTGGATTATCCGTTTCTCTTTTTCCGTTGTAGCGTTCATTGTCATGCAGTGCATTTCGGAACGGGCGGCGGAGGAACGTAAACTTGGAGCTTTCCTGATGTTTCACACATTTTATATGGGCTATTTCATGCGGCTTGTCCGGCTGATAGGCCACACGGAAGAACTGTTCTTTTACACTTCATACCGTGACAATTGGAATCCGAGGAAGACATCGGAGATAGCCCGTATAGAAGGATTATAAATCAACAAAACCAAATTGTTACATGAAAAAAGATATGATAGGAATTATAGGACTCGGCTATGTGGGATTTCCGCTCGCCTGTCTGTTTGCCCGGAAACACAAGGTGATAGGTTTCGACCGGAACGAAAGGCGTGTCGGCGAAATCCTGCAAGGAACGGACTCGACTGGCGAGGTTTCCGATGAAAAGGTACGCATGGCATTGGACGCCGGCATGGAATGCACTACCGACAAGGAACGGCTGAAAGAATGCAACGTGTTTATCATCGCTGTTCCGACACCGATAGACCGGCATCGCAATCCCGAACTGTCCCCGCTGGAAAAAGCGTCGATGACCGTCGGTGAGGCTCTTTCGCCGGGGGACATAGTTATTTACGAAAGCACGGTCTATCCCGGCGTGACGGAGGAGTTCTGCGTACCCATGCTGGAAAAGGCCTCGGGACTATGCTTCAACAAGGATTTCTTTGTGGGTTATTCTCCTGAACGCATCAATCCCGGTGACAAAGAGCATACGGTAGAGAACATCTGCAAAATCACATCCGGCTCCACTCCCGAAGCGGCGGAATATATCGACAACCTGTACAAGTCGGTACTGAAGAACGGCACTTACCGCGCGTCCTCAATCAAAGTGGCGGAAGCGGCCAAGATTATAGAGAACTCGCAACGAGACGTGAACATCGCATTCATGAACGAGATAGCCAAGATATTCCATGCGCTTGAAATAGATACGCAGGAGGTACTTCAGGCAGCGGGCACGAAATGGAATTTCCTGCCGTTCACCCCGGGACTGGTCGGGGGGCACTGCATCAGCGTCGATCCGTACTACCTGATTCAGCGTGCCGAACTGGACGGCATACGTCCGCGTCTGTTAACGGAAGCCCGCAGGATAAATGACACAATGGGCGGATACGTGGCAGCCCGTGTGGTAGAGAGCATGAACCGGCACGGCATTATGGTAAACGGGGCTTCCGTCCTGATTCTCGGCTTTGCTTTCAAAGAAAACTGCCCCGATATCAGGAATACCAAGGTGGAGGACATTTACCTGAGCCTACAGAAATTTACCTCTGATATCACCGTCTATGACCCGAATATAGACGCACGGGAAGCAATGACGGAATATGGCATAGAGGTGTGTACTGACGGAACAGAGATTGAGGGAAACACGTATGACGCAATTATCTGTTGCGTGAGCCATTCCTGTTTCGACCGTCTTGATATTCAGGCTATGCGTAAACAGCGGAGCATCGTCTATGACATTAAAGGCAACATACCCCAGGAATATGTCACAGATCGCTTATGACGTGGATAAATCCGAGCTTTTTCACGCCATATAATGATAATTATCAAAATAACAATAATTTAAAAACAAAAGAAATGAACCTTCATTTATCACGAAAGAAATTCTTGGTCTGCCTGAACAGGAATTCGTTTGCGACGCCAAGGTCAATAAAATATCTTGGGATGGTCGCGGTGGCGGTCTCTATGGCATCCTGTAGTCAGGATGTCTCGGATGAACCGCAGGTAAAACTCACGAAAAGCGAGGTCGTCGTCAACAACAACAGTGACGAACTGTCCAAACGTGTAACCATGTATGGGGGAAAAGCACCGTTGACAAGAGCCGGCAACGGCTCCGGTATCACAATGCCGGCAGCCCCGGAATCACCCCGGTACGACTTGGTGCTGGACGGAAACTACAAAAGCTGGGCGGCAGAAAAGAAGGATTATTGTCTTCCGGCAGGAAAGACGCTGAAAACAGATCTCCAGTTCCGGAACAATGTCTATTATGTCGGCGGCGAACTGACTGTCACAAATTATTGGGGACAGGGAAAACTTGTTGTGCTGCCCGGCGGTAAAGTAAACTATCCGTCGGGGATGGCCGTGAACAATATTGAGATTCTGAACTATGGCGAGTTCGATGTGGATGGAAATTCATTTACCGTTAACAAAGGAGCTACATTCATGACGTCGGGCGACTTCTCGTCCCCTGCGCTTAAAGTCGGAGGAACATTCTATGTCGGCAGTGCAATGGATGTACCCGAAGCGGATGTTTACGAGACTGCCGTCCTGCATATCGGCTGCGGACTGGTGGTTGAAAAGCATCTGACCATCCACAATTCCGGTACCGTATATATCGGCAGCTACCTGTCTTCGCCGGTAGTTGAAATGAATAGTTCCTCAATGCTCCAAATCAATGCTGGAAGTCTGGTAAGCACAGGCGAATTGCTGATGAGAAATCCATGTACCATTACTGTGGATGGCGGCGATATGGAGTATGCGGTGGTTTCGGCTGACAAGATCGAAATCAACCAGAGCAACGTGAAGAATATGTTCACCGGTTGGATGGATATCCAATATAAGGAAATTGACAACCGTAGCGGACGCGAGCTGGAATGGCTGTCCAGTGTGAAACTGAACGGTGATACCTACCTGCCAGCCGCAGGATGCCATCCTTCTTTCGGGCAACAGCCCAATAAGGAACCCGAAACGAGTATCGGCCTTGAACATATCGCACAGGTGGAAAGCCCCGACCATGCTCACGACATCTCCTCGACCTGCATCCAGACTGCCGGGGATAAGGCATACGTTTCGTATCATACACGCGGAGCGGGGTATCACGGTTGTATCGAGGTGCTGAACCTGTCAGGCAATATGTGTTCCATTCTCTCATATATGGAACACCCTTCTATCGACTTTAACCACCTGATTGTGGACAACGACCGCATCATCGCGGCCGGGGATGACCCCAAATTGGGCGCGTTCCTCGGTATTGTCAATTTGGGCGGAGGAATCTTCCAGCCTGGTGCCACAGAACTCACGCAGGTAGGACTCGGTGGGGCGTCAGCGAACTGCGTTGTACGCAACGGGGCATCCCTTCATGCCACAACCAACGAAGGCTATTATACCCTCGATGCAAATTCATTCGATATGCTGGCTTCGGTTCCGTCTGCCGGTTCCTCCAAGTTCGTCCATACCGACGGTACGAACATGGGAGTGCTTTCCTTGACGGACAGGAACGCACGGCAGTCTATGGCGACACTGGACATCTATGGTGCGACCGACCATAGATTGGAATCTCCGGTACGGTCTATCGCCCTTGACATGATTGCTCCGGTAAACGGAAAGAACGTGTTCCAATTGGACGGTAATGACGTCTATGTATGCTTAGGCGCAAACGGAGTGAAGCGATACAGCGACGGCGTGGCGGTAGCCGGATTCAAACTGGAAGACGACGCAGTGGCGGCGGCAAACGGACTTGCCGTTGACGGCAAATATGTCTATGTGGCATACGGCCACGGTGGACTGTTCGTGCTCGACAAGTCTGACCTGTCAGTTGTGGCATCGTACCGCTATTCCGGTGGAAAATCGGCCAACTATGTGACCGTATCAGGTGACATCCTTTATGTCGCCTATGGTCTTAGCGGCGTCCAGATTTTCAAGCTGATAGAGAAATAATAATCGTATAGGGTGCAAAGCGGGGGCGGCTCGGATTATACCCCGCTTTGCATTATTGCAAAACATACTGTCATATTGATACGGGCTTCAAGCATGGCGGTTCAACAAATGTAAAGAATACTCGAATATGATAAAATTATCAAATTACATTTTGAGGCACAGGCGTCTTTTCCCTTGCCTGATTGTCTTTTTCATCATTTCTGTATCACAGATGGTTGTGTCATCCCCTTTATATGCGATGTCGCAACATAAACAACTGTTGGTAATCAACTCGTACAATGAGGGTGCCCCTTGGGTACAGGACTACATAACCCCGTTTATGCTGGAAGCGGCGAAAAACAAGGACTTGACTTGTAATCTGGTTCACATGAACGCGACTCTTGTCCGTACCGATTCACTGTATAGCATGGTTGTAGATGGTATATTCGACCGTTTTCGTGATGAAAAACCAGATTTTCTGGTTTTGGTCGGGAATATGGCATTTTCCATAAAAGACCGTATTAAAAGCGAATGGGGGGATATTCCTATGCTTTATTTCGGAACAAGCGATAGAATTATTCCTGAAGGAAAGTATTTGTCGGGAGACAAAACTATTCTTAACCGTGAAACAGTTCCTTTAGCCAATTTACGGGAACGTTATAATTTCACCTTTATAGAAGTTCCGGAGTGTTATAAAGAGACAATAGACATGATGAATCGGATGCAACCGGGAATGAAAAAACTCGTATTTGCGTCTGATGATTTAAGTGGAAACATAGAACTGGATAAGCATATAAGGGACTATATCGCCACGGCATATCCTGGACTTGAATATGAGTGGCTGGTAGCTTCACAGGAAACGAGAACAGAGGTTCAGAAATATTTGACTGATGCAGACCCATCTGTCGGTTTCCTTCTGTCTTCATGGTTCTATTCCCGTCAGAGTGCCTTAGGCTATCCCACGCTTATGACGGGAGATATGAGACTGCTGACTACATCCCCGCGTCCCATATTCACATTGAAAGACAAATATCTTGAATCGGGAGCGGTAGGCGGTTACTTTGCCAGCAAAGAAGAAATCGTGCAGAAAGCTGTCAGTGAATTTAAGAGGATATTGGCAGGTGAAGACAGCCGTAATATCCCTTTTTACTATGTTAAGGAAAAATTTCCGGTCGTTAAATATCCCCAATTAATAAGTGATGGATTTTCGGTGGACAGTTGTCCGGAAGAAACTGTTTTCATAGATAAGCCCAAAAGTTTTTGGGAACGTTATGTGTTGGAAATCTTCATTGGAGGAGTATTGCTGGTTATCATTTTTACTGCATTGGTGTCTTTTATTTTATACCAACGTAACAAGATGGCTTTCATGGCCTCACGTGACAAAACGATGGACAATATGCCAATATCTTTCCTAAAAGGAAAAATCAAATTGGATTCCACTGGAAAAGCTGTTGGTATAGACTTCATAAGCGGTAATAAAGAGACAAACGAACTGGTTGCAAAGAACACGGATATCGGTGACTGTAATAAACTTTTTGACAACGCATACATACTCGGATTAGTTGGTAATTTGCTTGAAACGAACAAAAATATCAGGTTCACATATTACTTTGCGCAAACCGATACCTACTATGATTTTCATCTATGTCAGACATTGAAAGGTGCCGAAGTCGAGTGTTTCGGCATGGATATCACGGATAAGGTGAAATCGGAGAAATCACTGAAAGAGATTACCCAATCCTTGGAAATGACATTGGCCGTGGCCCATATCATTCCTTGGAAATGGGACATGAAAAAACATATCATCGCCTGTGAAGCCAATAGGGTCATGCAGCACATGAATCTCCCGAGACTTTCGGAATCAACCGTGTGTACTCATATTATCGATGAGAACGAATACTTCAAAAGAATACACCCGGAAGATCTGGACAAGGTCAAACTGCTGTACCAGGGCTTGCTTGACGGCACCAAACAATATGTCAAAGGAGAGTTCCGGATTCTTTCCGAAAATGGCGGCAAAAAGACTGTTGACTGGATGGAAGTCAATGCCTCCGTATCGAAATACGACGAGCGGCAGCGTCCAGAGGAGCTGATTGGTTCGCTGCTCCTTATCACCGCACGCAAGCAGCAGGAAGCCAATCTTATCGCGGCAAAGGAAGCCGCCAAAGAATCAGACCGACTGAAGTCGGCGTTCCTTGCCAATATGAGCCACGAGATACGCACACCGCTGAATGCCATCGTAGGATTCTCCAACCTGCTGACAACAACGGAGGATCAAGAGAAAAAGCAGAAGTTCATCAACATCATCGAGAACAACAACCAACTGCTGCTGCAACTCATCGGTGATATCCTTGACCTGGCAAAAGTGGAGGCCAACACGCTGGAATTCATTTATAAGCCTACAGACCTGAACGAGCTGGTGCGTGGTATAGAGGAGACCATGCGCTCGAAAGTACAACAGGGAGTGGTGTTGAATTACACGCTGGGGGCAGCCGATTGCTGTATCGAGTCAGAGCCTAACCGCCTTTCGCAGGTAATCATCAACCTGCTGACGAATGCCTGCAAATTCACAAGCAAAGGAAGCATTACATTCGGCTATGAAGTGCAGGATGATGAAATCTATTTCTTCGTGCGTGATACCGGATTAGGTATATCGAAAGAGGGGCAAGAGCGTATCTTCCAGCGTTTCGCCAAGCTGAACGACTTCGTTCAGGGAACCGGACTGGGATTGTCTATCTGCAAAAGCATCGTCGAGAAAATGAACGGCCGGATTGGCGTGGAATCCAAAGGTGAAGGCAAAGGCTCTACGTTCTGGTTTACGATTCCTTATCTGCCGGCTACCATTAAGAAAGAGGTCAAAGTGGTAGAAAAACCGAAAGAATCCATAGAACGTGAAAAGATGACACTGCTGATAGCAGAAGACAACGAAAGCAACTATATGCTTTTTGAGTCGATTCTCAGCTCGCACTACAAACTGATACACGCGTGGGATGGCGTCGAAGCCGTGGAACTCTTCAATGAGCACAATCCACAGCTCGTCATCATGGACATCAATATGCCCCGAATGGACGGATACGAGGCTACGCGGGAAATTCGTAAGAAGTCCACGACTGTGCCTATCATTGCCGTGACGGCATACGCGTTCGCTTCAGACAAGGAGAGAATCATGGAAAACGGATTCAACAGCTATGTGTCCAAACCCATCAATGCGAAAAAACTGGATGAGGAACTGAAATCCGCACTCGGCTCTCATTTCATCCTTCTCTAAATCAGTAATAAGTAAACCTTGTGTATAATTTCATAGAAGAAAAATGAGTAAAAGACAATTGAATCACATGAACAATCGTATTGCCGTCCTGTTATTGGGCGGCATAGGGCTGCTCGCTTCATGTTCGGATGACCACCTCACGCATCCGCCGGGGACACCGAATGTAGAACAGAGTGGCGTAGAAGTAAACAACGATGTCGCCGCACTTGCCGGACGCGTGGAAATGTATTCGGTGCCTGACCGTTATGTCGCATATCCATGGGAACCATCCGCCATGTACAGCACAAGGACAAGGGCTTTGGCGCAACCTACCGTACCGGGAGATGCCAAGGATATGTCAGTATCAGACTTCAATCCGAGAAACCCATCCGGGAAGAATTTCGTACTCCCGGAAGGAGTAGAGGCGGAATTTAACCTGAACCTGAACGGAGCCAACTTCTATGTGAACGGAAGCATGACACTGAAGAATGTAACCGGAACCGGCCGTATCTATGTGCTTAACGGCGGCAGCCTTTCTTATCCCGACCATTTGGCGGCGAAAGTGGAAATCTATACCTATGTAGGTGGTAAGTTCAGTTTCCGTGGCAATGATTTCTCCACCGAGAGAGAAAGTGTGTTCCACACTCAGGAAGACCTTTCCATTCCCGGTTCGTTGAACTCACAAGGAGTATTCAACGTGGACGGAGAACTTAATGTAGGTGGCGAACTGACCATTCATAACGGTGGTCTCTCGAACGTGATTGTGGGACTGAACGTGGGAACCAAGACATCGGTAAGCAATGGTATGCTCTATGTGCAGGGGCCGCTGGTGTCACCCGAATTCACGGCCTCGGCCGGTGCTTATATCTTCAGTACCTGCAAGGGTATCTATGAAAAGAGTCTCAGCCTAACAGGAAACACGGTTTACTATGCCACCTCATACGTGAAATCAGCCGTGACAACAGTCGGGTCAGGAGCGGTATTGACCATGAACGGAACCGGTCTGCTTGACCTTGGCAACCTGAAAGTAACAGGCGGTGCATCTGTCGAGGTGTCCGGTGAAGAGTATGCCGTGGTGAATGCCATGGGTATCGAGGTGGATCGCACTGACCTTAGAAACGTATTCAAGGGCAACATGGGATTACACTACAAAGGCGACATAAAAGGCGTAGAAGACCAGAGCAAACTTGAATTTCTTGCAAATGTCAAAATAAACGGGGAAGATGACACACGGCTTGAGGAATCGGAATGTACCCCCGGATATACTCCCGCCGCACCGGATGATGACAAAAATGGTGTTGACATCGACCACATCGCACAGATTACCAGCCCGCAGGAACACGACCACTATCTGTCGGCCACCTGCGTGCAATCGGCAAACGGCAATATATATGTGTCGTATCATACAAACGGAGCGGAGTATGACGGTTGTGCCGAGGTTTTCAGATTCGGTTCGAATAATGAAATCAGCCTGATTTCGTATATGCGTCCTACCGAAGCCCGTGACTTCAACCACCTGATTGTTGATAACGGAAACGTGTTCCTAACCGGCGGTGACAGAAAGGGCGGATTCCTTGCCTATCTTCCCTTGGGCGCCAACGGCGTATATCAGGGTGGAGAAAGCTCTATGTCCTTTGTCCGTTTAGATGCCGGCGATGCCAACTGCGTGGTGCGTAACGGCAACTACTATCAAGTAGCCGCCTCCAACGGTTTCCATACCATCAACGCGACGGACATGACACTTGCCGGACTGAAAGAAACCGAAGGATCTGCCAAATATATCAGCCTAGGCAGCGACAAGTTCGTAGCCCTTAACCTTGCCTCGCGCAATGAGGAGCAAGCCGGTGCGGTAATCACCACCTATGGGCTGAATGACTATACCTTCTCCAACGCCCAAACCCAATTGACCGATGCGGTGATTACCCCCGCCAACGGCAAGAACGTTTGTCTGTCAGACGGCGAAAACATCTATGTGGCTTTGGGTGGCAACGGGCTGAGATGCTATACCGGAGGTGCGGCAAACGGAGAGTTCAGACTGAACGGCAAGGCAAGAGTCAATGGCCTTGACTATGATGACACGTATATTTACGTGGCATACGGTGAAAAAGGATTGCGTATTCTGGACAAACAAACGCTGAAAGAAGTGGCGTCATATACCCACAGCGGAGGAAAATCCGCCAACTTCGTAAAAGTAGTTGACGGCTACATTTTCGTGGCGTATGGACTGAACGGATTACAGGTGTTCCGTTTGACTGAAAGATAATTACTAATTAGGATTGCATAAGGTTTACAAAGGCGTCGTGCGTCTGTACGGCGCCTTTAAACTATCATCAAATTTGAACTCAGAATATTAATAAGTAAACAGACATGAAAGAGAAATGTACCATGTCTTCTCTTTTTTTGAAGGGAAGCAACACCTAACCCATTTTGCTACAGAACAGGATGTAGCAGACGAATTTATTGCGTTACTCTCCGAAGCGAGAGACTTTTATCTTCAAGACGTCATCGTAAATGGCAAGCGGTACAGCCGCTATGTGGATGATTTCATCAACAGCCACCGGTATATCAACTGCGACAATGCGGTTTGTAAGAACTGTCACGAAATGAATATTCACATTGTCAAAGGGCTGTTGACCGACTGTGCAGGTCTCGTCAAGAAGTTCTTTACCGCCGACACATTCACTTTTGAGGATTGTATGAGACTGAAGTGGAAGTACGACTTCTACGAGTCATCTCCCGGCAATCCCGGCGCGGATAATCCAACGCGCATTCCTACACTTTCTTTTGGCTGCAATTTTTCCAGAGAACAAATGAAAGGCATCGTGGCTTGTGCCACAGCTTTTCATCTGTTTTGCGTTTCTACGCTCTGCGTCGAGGACATGGAGGCACTTTTCTCCTGCCGGGAAGATTTCAGCATCCGGGTAAACAACGTCCGCCACGTGGCTGTCATGTTCGATGCTCTGCTCGAAAACAGGCTCATCGAACCGTATTGGCAGTCCGTTCTTGACAAAGGACGGTTCCTTGTGTCAAAGGACGGCAGGTCGTATGTCTCCGCTTCAAGCCTGTCTACAGCCCTGTCTATCGCAAGGATAAAAAAGACAGCCGTCGCCAACGGGATTAGAAAGGCCATCGCCGGGTTGAAGGAATGACATGAAGTGCTGAAAACAAGCATGTGAAAAAGTAATAGACTGGATTGAATGATGCCCCCGAATCTGTCACGCAGGTTCGGGGAATTTTGTTTCCTACCGTAAAGAAGTCGCAAATCCTTTTTTAACCGCAGGCTGTTTTTCCTCCCTCTTTTAGCTTCCCGTTCCGGATCTTACCATATCGCATCATCGGGCATCCTTGCCGGTGCGATTTTCTCATGCAAAAGTATAGCGGCCTGTCCGGTCGTCAAGTACCGCTGTGCTAACGGCCTTCGGAGGTTAACGGCAGCCTTCCCAAATCAAAGATTGACTTTCAGTCCCCCGTCTTTTGCCGGGATGGGTATTCCGTTCAGTCCTCCGGCTGTTTACTTGTCTTATCCGTCCTTTGTCCGCTATTGAACCGGCATGTAAAATCAATCCCGATAAGAAGCCGAAAAGGCTTTGAGAAAAAGAAAGGTAAAAAAGTTCAACAGTTAAAATTTAAAATTATGCCGAATTGGTGTTCAACTGCGTATGTGATAGAGGGCGACGCAAAAGAAGTGAAGAGCCTCTATGAATTGATGAAAGGACTACAGGAACGGAAAGAGCCGTCCGTCAAAAACGGATTCGGAACGACATGGCTCGGCTGCCTTGTAGACGCTTTGGGCGGCGATTGGAACGAGGTGTGGTGCCGGGGCGAATGGGATACTCCACTGCTCGACGGAGAGGTGTTGAGACTCTCGACTATGACCGCATGGTCGCCTTGCAACGAGACATTCGATTTTGTCTGCAAAAAGTTCCCGTCTCTCCGCTATTTTTATCAATCGGAAGAGCCGGGTATGGTTGAATACAGGACAAACGACCGTGAGGGCAAATACTTTCCTGACAAGTATATCGCCGATGTATGCACGGATGACGGGGAATACCTTACTGAATACTTTGCCGATATGTCGGGGCTGTTCGAGTGGCTGGAGGACCTTGCAGAGCGGCCTGTCAAATCGCAGCAGGAAGTCGAAGTTCTCGTTGAAGAATGGAAAAAGGAAAACAAGGATACCTTTGTCAATATCAACGAGTATCGGATAACAGATTAAGTTCAAACACGACCGCTTATGAGTGCCGCCCCCGAATCTGTCATACAGGTTCGGGGGATTTTGTTTCCGGCCGTAAAGGAGCCGCAAATCCTTTTTTAACCGCAGGCTGTTTTTCATCCCTCTTTTAGCATCCCGTTCCGGTTCTTTCCGTATCGCATCATCGGCTATCCTTGCCGGTGCGATTTTCTCATGCAAAGGTATAGCGTGCTGTCCGGTCGTCAAGTACCGCTGTGCTAACGGCTTTCGGAGGTGAACGGCAGCCTTCCCAAATCAAAGATTGACTTTCAGTCCCCCGTCTTTTGCCGAGATGGGTATTCCGTTAAGTCTCCCGGCTGTTTACTTGTCTATCCGTCCTTTGTCCGCTATTGAACCGGCATGTAAAATCAATCCCGACAAAGAGCCGAAAAGGCTCGACAAAAGGGAAAGAAAAAGTTTAACCAATTAAATTTCAAAGTTATGCACAGTAAGATTTTTCAAATTGCCAAAAAACCGGTAAACGAAGGCTGTTATCTCCAAGAAGACACTCTCACACAGGGAGATGGTAGTTTTTACGACTATTGTACGGAAATAGACGATGAAGAACGTAAAAAAGAAATTGCCAATTTGGTAAAGTTTATATTGCCTAAAGGGATGTTCGAACTTACATCCGAAGATACCATACGCTATATTGGAGGTATAGAACAATGGAAAGAAAAGTATGTCGCCAATATCCACAAGAAAGCGGAAGCCCTTACTGTTGAAAATATGTTGGTATGGGGTTCCATATATTATCTCAAACAAGCCATAGAAAACCCACTGGACACGGCTTATCTTTTCTATCTGGATGGGGATGGCTGCCAGGCTTTTGCGGAACAATCCTTTGCTTTTATGGAATTTATCTGCTCCATTGAGCCGGGTACGACACTTTACATCGGCGGTGTCATTGACTATCATTTCTGATACTGTCGGACAAGCATCGGATGGCTGCTCGCCGCCCAAGTGGGCTGTAAAAATGTGGAGCGACTTCATCAGAAGTTCGCCCCACATTCCTTTTTGCACGATTGTCAGCGACGCATACCCCCGCCGTAATCCTCCTCTTGTACCTCTTCGGCTCGGTATTCCTCCATTTCGCCCAGCCGCTCATTCACCCTTTGCAGGTTGTCGTCCAGCGTGGCGTTGTGGTCGTAAGGAAAACTATGCTGTGCGATGATACCGGCATTAGTTGCCGGTCCGACATCGAACGAGTCGCTTTCCCTGTTGTATCCGATATACAGGACTTCACCGCCTGGAAGCTCGAACGCAGGAATTTTCTGCCTCGACACGGTGGCGAACTGCTCCGCCACCATATCCCTGGCCACTGCTTTTACATCGTCGCTGGCTCTGTCGGTGCCGTAACGCTTGATGTGATCGCGTACTTCATGCTCCGTGTATTTCAGCATGACCTCGTAGGTTCCACCGACACTCCCGTTATATACCACGGCGAAATCCTTATCCTCGATAAGAAGGTCATCTCCACGGTTCTGGAGGGGAGAGGCGTATGTTTGTTGCTCGTCCATGCCGTTGCCGTCGTAATACTCCTTGGCAAGCGTCAGCAGACCCTTGTAGTCACCCTTCTCCTTGAGTTCGTCAAGCTGTCTCGTGTCGTTGGCAAACTGGAGGTAAGCTACCGAGGCATAGAACATCTTCTCCGGGGAAGATACCTTATTCTCCTGTTTCAAGTCCAGTCCAATCTTATCCACCTTCTGCGTAATCAGCGAAGTCGCCCTTTTCACGTCGAGAAGCGTCGTCTTGATGAACTGCGGCGACTCTTTCAACGTGTCGAGCCAGCTTTTCAGGTAAGCGCAACTATCCTCCTTGATATGCTTCGTCATTCCGTAACGTTGCGCGACCAGCGCACTGCCGAGTTCGGCCACCAGTTCTTCCCTGGCATACTCCGCCGACCCGAAAGTCGTCGGTTTAAGCCGGTCAAGCACACCCTCCGCACCTGTCGAATGCGTCATCTCGTGGAAAAGCGTCCCGTAGAACGATTCCCCGTCCTTGAACTGCTCCTTCTCGGGCACGACGATTTCGTTCTTCGAGATCGAGTAGTAGGCGTGGTCCTGGTGCATCGGCTTGATGGGGCAAATCCAGAGGTTGTCCTTTATCATCGTATCGACGGGAGCGAAACTGAACTGCTCGCTGTTCCCGATTTTAGGCTGCCCGTTCTCCTGCTCCAGCTTTTCCCACATTTCCGGACGAGCCTCCTTCAGGTTGGTCTGGGCCACATTGAACACCCTGAATACCTGCATCTTCGGATAGACGTTGTACTCTTCTTTCTCTTTGTCAGAGAGCTTCTTGTAGTCATCATACTTGATTTTCTCCTTCGTATCCTTGTGAATGCACGTAAACGTGGTCAGCATGACCGGGAACGACTTCTCTCCGCGCAGCACCGACACACGGGGCAGCTCCTGTCCGTCCTTGCCGGGCTTGTTGAGTCGCTGCACGCAGTCGAAGGTGCAGAAGCGGGGAATCGTATAGCCGTTCTTCTCGCAGTGCAGGAGCAGTAGAAATGCGTTCATTCCGTTATACTCGCGCCCGGAGAGGTTACGCGGCCATTGTAAGGTATTCTCGGTAAACCACGGTTTCCTCCAGTCACCCCGGATGCTCTCGATTTTCTCGATGAGCATTTCCGCGAAAAGATCCAGTGCCTTATCCTCGCTGCTCGGCCCGTCATTTTTCGGTTTTCTGTAACCAGCCATGACCGTTACTGATTGAAGTTATCCTGCGATGCGACATATTGCGCGAGTTCCTCCATGCGGCAGGAGATGTCCGGTTTCCCGTTATGCAGCGAGACAACCATCTCGCCCTTGACGTCCACCTTGATACCCGGCTGCATCCACTCCTCGCACGCTCCGTTGAAGCAGAAGAAACGTACCCATTGGTACTCGAAGCCGTCATCGACCTTCTCGGTGCTGAACGCCGAGAACACCGTGTAAGGTTTGTCATTCTTGTTCTTTCGCTGCTCGATGTTCTTGCCTACCTTGCCACGGAAGGACATCTCGCCCTTGAGGGAATCCGCGTCGTCCGCCGAAGCCGTACCGATTCGGTCGGCGAAGAGGTTGAAATAGAGTTTGTCGCCCCGGCGTTTCAGGTACATCGTACCCGTAACCTCTACATGCGAGCCGTTCCGGTAGCTGGCGGCTTCCTCCTCGTTGCCGTCCTTGCTCACGCTGATTTCGACTGTGCCGCTTTGGCCGTCCTTACCTTGGATTGCGACACGGAGCGGGAAAGAAAGGAACATCTTATCTTCCTTGCCTGTGCGTGTCGAAGCGTCGCGGCCGATAACGCCGCACACCGTTACATTACATTTAATCATAATTCCTTTGTCTTTTAGTGATACACATACCACTTCGGACAACGTGGGGTCTGTTGAAGTTGAATACGCTGAAAGACATCTCCTAATCGGGAGCGCGTATCTTGATGTAGATAATCCATGCCGCAATCAGCACCTGCACGCCCACGATGACGAGGGTCGCCACCGGCCCGAACAACCGGTAGCAGACCAGAACGTGCAGGCCGAGGACGGACACCCCGAACAGACACCGGCATAGCTGTATCATCACGCGTCTTATCATATCGCCATGCTTTTATCGTTTCAGGTTTTCCGTCTGTCCCTGCTGCTCGGACATTCCCTGTTCAAAGTTCCGCGAAGCCGTCTCCGAGAGGAGGACGGTGTTCAGCACTCCGGCAACGCGTAGCCGCTTGGTCTCTTCGGAGAGGGTATCGTTGTTCAGCGTGGCCGACAGGCGGCTCAGCTCGGCGGAGGTCAGCTCATGCGATACCTCGACGCTCCCGTTGTCCGCCCGCAGCGTGGCCCTGCCGTTTTCCCCGATTACGAGTTCGCAGGCTTTCATGCCCGTTACCAGCGATTTCAGGTCGATTCTCCGGCTGTCCATAGCCGCCGAGATGGCAGCCCTCTGTTCTTCCGCGTTCCTGTTGTCAATCTGCGCCGCCAGCAGCATCAGAGAGGTGAAGGCGGTCATCGCCATCTCCACGATCGGATCGTTGCACCCCGACATTCCCACGCCGCTGTCCTCCGAGGAGAGCAGCTTCTTCATCCATGCGTCGGGAGAAAGCGGCTGGTTCTCCTTGACGCTTTCCGCGTCCCGGTATTTGGCGAGCAAGTCGTTCCCGTTGTGCAGTGCCTGTTGTCTGATGTTGCCTTTCTGCGCTATCTCGGCCAGATACGCCGCCGGATCGATGTCCCGCTGCGTGCCGTCCGCGTGAATCTGCCTGACACTGAAATGCAGATGCTCCCCGGTCGTTCGTGTTCCCGTATTGCCCGAGGTGCCGAGCCGTTGGTCCGCCTGCACCGTGTCGCCTACCTTCACGGCGATATCGCCGAGGTGCATGTAGGTACACTGCACCTTGCTGCCGTTCTCACGGACATACTCCACCGTGACGGACTTGCCGCCGGGTGTGTTGCCTTTGCCATTGACAGCGATGACCTTACCGCCTTTCTCGGTGGCAAGCACCGCATCGCTCTTGCACCGGATGTCTATCCCCGTGTGCATCCGTTTCGTTCCGTCTATCGGGTCCTGACGCATCCCGAACGGCGAGGTGATGAACAGGAACTCCTCCCGTTCGACCGGAAACGAATATTCCTTCGCATTTTCCGATTCCCGGAGCGGGTTCTCTTCCACACCGAACTGTTTTCCCTGCGCTTCCATTTCCCGCATGACCTGACGGTCGTACTCCTGCAGACCGTTCCGTTCGATGATCTGTTGCAGGCTGGCGGCATAATGTCCACCCGTAGCATAACCCGCCTGTTCGAGGGCCAGCGTCCATCCCTTGTAGTCGTCAGGGGCGAGCGTGAAGCAGCGAGCATAACGGCCGTTCTCTTTCAGGAAACGGGAGTGATGCTCGTAGGAATCGCCTACGCTGTCGTAGCTGCAGAACTTCTCGTTAGGCTTGTCATCGGTATATAGCCCATACCGCCCGCCTTGGGCAATCCATTCGGGTGTGGCCTTGATGCCGAAATGGTTGTTCTCGTTCAGTGCCAGACGACTCTGCCCGTTGCTGCTTTCCAGAATGCCCTGTGCCAGCGTCACGGAGGCGGGAATGCCGTACCGCCGCATCTGTTCTATCGAGTACTCTGCATACCGCTCTGCATATTCTTGATTCTTGCTCATTTATCTTACTCCTTATCTATGAATACCCTTGTGTACCTCTTCCTCGGCCTCGTGTCGTTCATCGACAATCTGCTCCATTTCCGCCGCGAGGTCGTAGATAGCGACACGTTCTCCGGCTCTGACGAGTTTCGGAAGGTTCGTGTCAAGCAGTTCCTTTGCAAATTCAACGGAAGCCGTAAACCCTTTTTCAGAGGCTGGTTTCTCCACAGGAAGCCCCAATATCTCCGCACCCCTTACAGCGTCCTCGTTATACAGCCTATAAACAGTTCCTGCCCGAATCAGCTGCAAGGCATCGGGGTGTCTTTCCTTGAGTTCGTCCCATTGCTTCCGCTGTGCGGAGACGGCTTCCGCATGGCTTTCCGTCACCTCTCTGTTCTGCTGCTTGGCAACCTCCTTCTCCTGCTTCTCGCTTGTATTCTCTTCCAGCGTCTGTCCCTTGCGCAGCACATCGGCAAAGAGCGTGGCCGCCAGATGCCGCTTGTATTCCGTTTTGTCATCGGCCGCCATCATGCGTTGCCACTGCTGCGTGGTAACGTTCCGGGGCTGCATCTTCGTCCCGTCAATGGTTGCCACGCATTGGATGCCGTCTTGCTTGGTCTTGAACACAGACACCCGCTGGATGCGGTTCAGATCAATGTCTTGCGCTTCTGTGCTGAACAAGTCCACCTTCAGGTCAGGTTGCACTTCCGCCAGTGCGTAGTATTTATGCGCCAGTTCCATGCGGACCTTCTCGATGTTGTCCATCGACTGTTTGAGCGTGGAAAAGAAACGGTTCACATCCTCCTTGTCCGGATAGACGCTGTAACCTTCCTTGTTCTCCGGCTTGATGTAGAGCGCCCAACGCCTTTTGTCGTCCGGAATCATCTCCGCGCGGGTTATGTTCACATCGTTAGCCCGTTTGACCGCTGAGGTCACATCCAGCGTGGAGAGCGTCTCCATCGCCCAGTTCTTCAACCGGGCCAGTGTCACCTGCTTCTCGGCGAAGTAGCTGTCGTCGGGACGGTATCCCAAAGCGCCGTCGGGGTTGAAGAAGCGCACGCTCTCGATGCCATCTCTCCGCAAGACCCTGCCGATACGGGCCTTGTTCATGCCCGGTATCTCATTGTCCACGTCCAATGATGCGCCGGCAGGGAGTATCACGTCCGCTGACTTCTTGATGGGGTCGATGACGATGACAATGGTCTTGTCCTCCTTGTTCGGGTGCTGCCTGATTTCGTCGGCCACGAAATAATGCTTGGGCAACAGCTCCTTCATGTCCGAGGTCTGCCGCCGGTTGCGCAGCGTGGCATACTCGATTTTTTCTCCCTTCTCCGCCTTGCGGATTACTTCGAGGGCGTTGTTCACGTCGCTTTCCAGCGCATCGAACAGGCAGGGGTTCTCCTTGAGTTCCCGGTTCCAGTATTCCACCAGTTTCAGGCTCTCGTCGGACAGGCGGGCCGGCAGTCCAAGCTCCAGCATCTTGATTCCCGAGGCGACTTCCACAACCAGACGCTCCTGTTTGAGGGCGTCTTCCGAGGGAGCCATGCCGTTCTTCATCACCATGCCTTCACGGGCAAGGCGCTGTTGGTGTCCCGTGGCGCTCACAATCTGACGCAGGGCTTCCTGCACGTAGTCGTTGTAATGCTCGAAATCACGCTGGCGCGGCATATAGACCGCATCCTTGTCCGTTTCGTAATGGGGCATTCCGCTGCCGTCCGAGCGCACGGGAACGAGGTTATCCCGCATCTTTAGCAGGAAACCGTTGAAACGGCCATGCAGCCGTCGTTCATCGGTTTCCGAGTAACCTCTCTCCACGGCCCTCCCGTCTTTCAGCAGCACCGAGTCGTAAGCCTCCTTGTCCACGTAGGGAAATGTCGTCTGGTCGATGTTGAAGAGCGTTCGTATCTCCCGGTTGTGTACGCCCTTGTACTGTTTCCGTACATCCTCGTCCTGTTTAAGGTAAGCCTCGCGGCTGATGATGTCCTCCGGGTTGTTGCGGTGGACGTACTTGTTCCAGTTGTAGAACAGGAACGGGACGCCCTGCTCGTGTTCACGTACTGCCGTGCCGCGTGCCTTGGCATCGCTGTAAAGGGTGAACAGGTTGGTCTTGCACCCGTTCCTGTCCGAGTGCAGGGCCATGAACAGCCCGTTGAAAGGACTTACGGCGACACCTTTCGGGTAAAATTTCGGGTAGCCTTTGCCCATGGCGTTGAGCCAGTGCCCTCCGGCGTTTGATGCCTCGTTCAGAGCCGTGGAGAGCAGGGCGACCTGCTTCTCCTGGGCGTTCTTTTCTATTTGCGACTTCTCTTTCATATTCGTATATCTTTTTCATTGACAGCATTATTGGATACCTCGTGTCCGCACAACGGTCTCCGTCTCCCCGTTGTCGTAGTTCTGCGAGGCAATCTGGCGGAGCCGGTCGCTCTGGGCGAGTATGGCGTTGGCCAGCGTATTCAGCGGCAGTGCCCCGGCACGGTAGGCATCCGCCACAGTGGAGCTGAGTTGCACGGTACAGGGCACGCGGTCTATCGTGGCAATCAGCGTGTTGCCCTGCAGCACCGGATTCACGATGCGCGAGTTCAGCGGTTCGTCCGTGTAATGCTTGTACTGCACGTTACCGCCGTCGGTGCTCCGGTTCGGTTGTTCCCGTCCCAGCATCTCGTGTCCCGCCTTGTTCAAGAGGTTCGCGCCACCCATACCGATAAGCAGCATTTTCAGCATTGGGTTCTTGATGAACACCCCCGCCACGATACTCGCTATCGGCAGCAGGGTGTCCTTTATCCCCAGTGATTGTGTCTTTCCCGTGAGTACGCCCAGCAGAATGTCGGGCAGCATGGCCAGTATATAGCCCAGATTGCCCGTGACATCACCGAGGCCTTCCAGCCCCAGGTTGCGCACCAGGCTGTCCCAACCGTTTTCGTTGGTCTGTGCGGTCTGCGCCTCCTGTACAGTCTGTTCTTCCCGTGCCTCTTCTTCGGCCGATACGGTTTGTTTCTGCACTTCTTCCACCTTTTCCCTCTGTTCGCCTTCTACGTGTGCCTGTCCGGTCGTCGTAGCCTCATGCCTTGCCATGTACTGCAAGTAGGCTTCCTCCTGTCCGGGAGCAACGACAAGCGGCACATCCTTGTACCGTTCCGCCCGGTTCCGTTCCCCTTCGCTCTCCCTGTTGTTCCCGTACCACATCGGCATCTCTGTCTTTCCCGTTTTCCACCAGTCCGTATAATTGAAATTCATTACCGGAATCTTCTTATGCAATTGCCCGTTGGCTTCGGCCACGAGTGTGTTCTCTTCGGATGGCATTGCGGCGGCTTCCCTGCGGAAGCCGTCGAACACGTTCCCGTCGCTGCCGAACACCCCCTTGCTGATACATTGCTCCACCGAAAGGCTGTCCGGCTCTTTGGACGCGAAATGGTCGGCGATAGCCGATATAGCCACGTCCGCACCAACGAACCGGGCGAACGTAGCCCATGAACCCACGCCGCCCATCATAAGGGTATCTGCCGAAGCCCCCAATACTTTAGCCGTCCCTTTCTCCAACCTGCTCGGTCGGTAGGCGGCCTCGCCGCGTCTATCTATCTCTTCGGCCAGCGGTGAGCGGCTCAATGTCTGTGACAGTCCCAACAGGCTCGACTCCGCCGCCTTGCGGATGATGTAGTCGGCCGATGATTTCGGCATCCGGTCCTTGACCAGTTTGTCGATCATCAGCTGTTCCACCCGGTAGTCCACGTAAGCGTAGGCAAGGTCACAGCCCAACTCTCCGGACAGCGCGTCGTAACGCTCCCTGCCGATTTCTTCGACAACTGCGTTGCGCCACTCGCCGGCCACGTAGGCGAGGTCGTGCTGTATCTCTTTCGATGCAAGAATCTTACTCTTGCACATTTCAATGTAGTCCTCGGTTGTCTTGGAGTTCCATTCGCCCGTCACCTTGAGTGTCTGGTAAGGGTCGGACATCGGTTGCCCTGCTGACGCCATCATGCTCAGGATACCGCCCAGGGACGTGGAATATTCCTTCATCTCTTCGACCTGTTTGCGGGTCAGGTAGGATTGCGTCTCTCTCATGACGGGCGCGAGATGGCTATGGAAATAGCCGCCCATGAGTGCCTCTATCTCCGCGAATCGTTTACTCTGCTTTATTCCGTCCATATAAAATATGTATATCTATATCATGTTTATCTGTTTCAGAAGTTGTTCTTTCGTCTGCTCGATGGCATTGTGGTACACCTCCATCTGCCGGGGAAAGAACTCTTCGAGCCATGCGTCCTTCTCAATATGGTCGTGAATGAAGCGTATGGCCTGTTCCCGTTCGATTTCCACCGATGCTTCCCCTTCCTCCCGGTTGTTGAACCATGCCTTCGTCCACCAGCGGATACCGGCACGGTCGGGATAGACGGAGACGATTCTCGGTATGTCGAAGCTCTGGATGTCGATGTCCAGCTCTGCCAACGGGTCGATGATACCGCCGCTTGCTAAGGCTTCGTCATGGAGTTTTTTTTTACGTCGCCGCCCATAGTGGAGAGATACACGTCGTGCCGTAGCGCGAGGTAGTTCAGAAAGTCCCCGATAAGTAGGTTCTGCACCTTGCAGGCAAGAGGCATGGCCTTGTGTCCCAGTCCGAGGGGATTGGCGATGCTCGGCATCCGCTCGTAGAAATACTCCTTCACCGCGCCCATCGTGAAGATATGGCGCAGCGACTGTTCCGTGTGTTCTGGTAGGCGGTACGCCCCATGCTGCAAGTCCTCCATGTAGTGCGGCAGAAAGCGTAGCATCAACTCCTCGATTTCCCGCCTGTCCTTCTCGTAATCGGTTGTCGGTCCCGGTTCTGCCTCGTAGAAACCGGATGTCCCGTTTCCGTTGGCCTCCTGCAAAGCACGGATATTTCCGTATAGCATAGTCAGAAATTCGATAGGGTTCAGCTCCTCGCCCTTGAAGCGGACTTCGATATGCAGCCGCTCACCGCTCAAAGCTACCGTCTGCCCGGCCTTGACACGCTGCCCGAACTGGGCATAGACATTCGACAGATGCCCGTATATTACTTCGTACTCACCGTAACGTATTGTCTGGCAGATGCCATGCACGGGGTCGTTGCCCACGCCCGACACGATACCGCCGGCCACTGCCGACAGGATATGGCACCGCACGTTGAAGTCGATGCCGTGATGAAAAAATTTCTTACCCGTTTCCGGGTGTGTCTGCTCGCCGTAGCCGAGCGACAGCTCCACATCTTTTCCCTGCGGCTCCTTGAACGGCATACAGTAGCCGCTGTCGGAATGCAGGATCATTTCTTCTGTATATTTCATTGTTCCGTATTATTTTGTCCTTCTATCTTCTCATTCCGCCGCCCTGGGTCTGCTCCTCCGGAGAGAGTGCCGGTGTCTGCGTCCTCGATACACTCTCCTGCGAGGCTGTGCGGAGAACACCCGCATTGTTGCCGATGAGCAGCATTCCCAAGAACAGCCCGGCAATCTTGCCCAGCCAGCCGCGTTGTCCGAACACGAGGAACGCTGCGGCGACCAACCCCGCAATGCTTAACCCTGACACGTTGCCACGGCCAAGGTTGCTGAAGAATCTGCCGAGCATATCCATGAGACCGCCCCCGGAGGTTGCCTGCAGAAAGTTCGACACGCCGTTCAGTTGTGAACCTGCGCCACTTACCGCACTGCCTATCGCCGAGATCGTATCCCCGGTCTTCTCCTTCAGTTCCTGAACATCATCCACCGTCCCTGCGAGGGCGTTCGTGGCGGGTTTGCCGACTACGGCCTCACTGACGATACGTGCAACACTTTTATCGGTAGTCAGCTTCTCCCAACCCACGTAACCGACTGCCGCCCCGACCGTGGCGGTCTTGACAGCTTGCCCGGCTCCTCGAAGCGTCTGCGAGGGGTGCAGGACAGCATTTCCCATGCTTCTACCGGTGGCTGCAGTAGCCTTCCCGGTACCTTTCATGACACTGCCGCCGTATTTCAATATTGTACTCCAGAATCCCATATATCTTCATTTTAAGGTCTTACATTCTTTCCGACTTGTTTCCAACGCCTGCGGGCGGCTTCCACAATGTCGCGTTTGTCGGTAACGGGACGTGCGCCCTCGTCAATCTCCCGCCAGATGTCGCCCATCGTGGTGTACTTCACCGCCTTAGTCAGCCGTTGCAGTTTCTTGTTCATCATCTTGAGCTTCGGGCGGATGCCGAAAACAATCTCGATGCGTTCACGCTCCGTCATCTTGTTGCCCGAAAGGCACGCCGTGCGGATGTCGTTCACAATCTCCACGCTATTCAATATCAGCTCCCGGTAAATCTGGTTGCGCCGCGTGGAGAGGGCGACGGCCAGCGCATTGGTTGTCTGGCGGCTCACCTGTTTTGTGAAATCGCCCATATTGTCCGTCAGTTGCGATATCTCGTGATAGAAGCCATAAATCTGTGCCGCGTAGCAGACAATCGACCGGAATGAGTTCAGGTAGTTGTTGAACTCCCGTTGCAGGTCGGTCGTGGCTTCCACCTCCTCCTTGGTCCATATATGCCCCGTGGTCTGCATCAGCATGACCCTTTCCTGATTCTTCAGCTCCTTTTGTGCTTTGTCCGTGTAGGCCAGTATCATTCCGGCCAGCACGGGGTCATTCTGTGCTCGCATCTTGGAGATGCCGACGCACAGCAGCAGAAAACATATCGTGAGTGTCCGTTTCATAGGCAGTCGGGATTAGCGTGAAACGGCGGCAGCCCTGCGCCAGCGCGTCAGGGCCATGCGGGCCGCCTCACCGTTGCTGCGGTCGAGCATCCCGGCAGTCACATTGGCCCACACGTCATTGAGGGTGTAGTATCTTATGCTCAGGTAGAGCAGGTGCAGTTTCCGGCTGAATGCAGAGAGTTTGTCGTTCAGCTCCCACAGGATCTTGCTCCGTTCCGTACCCGTGAGCATATTCTCCGTGCCTCCTTTGGCTACGGCGTCATTGAGCAGCGTGAACACGGAAACCAGTTCCGTAGCCGTCTCAATGTAGAGGTTGTTCATGCTCATGCCGGCGACAATGCCCTGCGGGTTGTCCGCAACAGCCTTTCCCAGCTTCCCCAGAGTGAGGAAGATACGCACGCCGTCATTGTACAGGTGGGTGCAGGCTTTCAGCGACGAGGCATAACCGTTCGCCGTCTTGAGGTAACTGTTGTACTGCTTCTCCCACTTGTGTATCCGGTTGAACTCCGCCGCGATGGAGTTCTGAAGCAGGGCTGTCTGTGTCTGCCCCTTGATCTGCTTCTCTATCTGTCCGTTTATCAGTTCGTTCCCCTCTACCAGCGCCGCCCATTCCAACGGATTCGAGGCGGCAATCTGTGCTTTGCCACGTTGCGGTAGCAGACAGAGGGCAACGGCGACCAAAAATATGCTAATGATTCGTGATTTCATATATTCCCTTTTTTCGTTTATTGTATTCCACCCGTTCGCGGATCAGCGGCACGATGTCGTCGTTCCGCCTGATACCCCTAAGTTCGAGTCTCGGCGTATTCCGGTCCATCGAGAAGATAATGACCGTTTTCAGCCCGCAGAGCTGTTGCAGCAGGCTTTGGTGTTCCTGAAAATCTACAATACGGTATAGCTCCATGTAATCGACCTTGCGCAACAGAAGCCCGTGTTCGCTGACAAGCTGCTCCCCGCCGATACGGTAGCGTATCAGCCGCAGGTAGATGAAACGGTATGCCAGCACAAGGAGCAGGAACAGGGAAACCGCCGTCGCCATACCGCACAGTGGCATGGCCTCCATGCCACCGTACACCAGTCCCGCCACGCACACCGACACCAAATGCAGCTCGTCGATGACGAACTGCATCCCGTGAGGCCGCAGCACGACGTTCCGGAACCGGGCTATGGGTTGTGACGGCATCATCGGTGAAAACGTGTTTGTCGTTCCTGTTCGGGTTCTTCCTCTCTGGCCTGCTCTTTTTCAGTGGTTTCTTCCTGCTTACGTTCCGCCAGCAGTTGCTCGTTCCAGTCTTTATTGGGATAGGCAGGCTGCTCTCGGATATCGGGGACATCATTCTTTTTATCCAGACCGAGAAAATCCCGCAACCCATCACGGAACTCTTTGTAATGCTTGTTCATAATATCCACCTGATCCTGTATGTCATCCGGATGGCACAGCCCGCTCGAACGCATCGACATGGCTTCTTCCCACTCGCTCTCGAATCGTCCGTAACTGGTCTGCAAGGTTTCCGGAAGCAGGTATATTTCACCGCTGTCCAAATCCAGGTCCTCACGCACGGTATCGAGGTAAGGTTTCCGTTCGGGGGTCTCTTCGATGGTGGAACGCATTACGCGGTACTTCTCCGCCTGAAAGTTCTTGTAGAACTCCATCCCTGCCAAATCCGTGTCGAAACAGACATGATGCCGGGCAGGAAGAGTGGCAGAAAGCACACCCCGCATCTGCGCTACGGTTGGAGAACCGCCCGTGGAGACGAAAACCGCCTTTCGCAACTCCTTGTTTTGTGCCTGATAGAGCTGGTAATAGGCCATCGCGTCATAGGCACTTTCGAACCAATAGATATGTTTGGCTTCCGCGAGCGGTGTCTTGGCCGGGCTGGCTATCCATAACCCCTCGCTCGAATTGCTCCCTTCGGCCTTGCCCTTGTAGCTGCCGCTCCCGTCTGGGCGGGCACGTCCGCGTTCCTCAAAGCCCACGACTGTACCGTCGCCCTTGGGCAGGGTCAGCGGAAACGACAGGTTCGTGTAGGCGGCCCCGTCCGGGCGGTGTTTCGTCGCCAGACAGAAATCGCGGTGAAAGGCGTATTGCGTGTAAAGGTCGATACCCCGGTTCTTGAAGTAGGGATAGAACCTCTTCTGCGTCTCCCTGTCCTGCGGGTTGAACTTATGGATGTCGTAGTCCATCATGTCAAAAGGTTTGACGTCACGCTTGGGCTGGATGATGCGCATCTCGCGGTTCTCGATGGGATGGTTCAGCAGCCGGTTGCACACGAGATTGACCAGCCGGTCGCCGGACATTCCCACGTGGTACTCCGAAAAAAACTGCGGATGTTCCTTGATGAACGAAATGAGGTTGTACACCCTCTGCTGTTGCGCGTGGAAACAGCACTGGCCGTTCTGCGTGACGATGAACTTGTCGCCACGGATGCGGCGTCCCTCGCTGTCCAGACGAACATAGGAGGGATAGCGCAGGCCGTCGCGCTTGTTCAGGTGGTAGCCCGCGTCGATAAGCACGTCTTGAATAGTCAGGCGTTGCAGGAAGTCGTCGTATGTCAGGTCTCCTTCTCTCATGGCCTTACCTCCCCATTCTCATGTCGTTCACCTCACGGTTCATCTCCGCTTCGAAAGCGCGTATCGCCACATCCCTTGGCGTGTCCACGCCGGGCTTGAAGTACGGACGCGGTGGGCCGCCGAAACGTTCGCCGTAAAACTCCGGGCCGTGGTGGTCCAGTCCATGCACGACGCCTGCCGTCACCACCGCACCGGCGGTAAGGGCGGCGAAAATCTTCACGCCGAGACCACGCTGCGCCTCCGGACGCATCTTCATGTCCACCTCGCTGAATATTTTAGAAAATAGTTTCATGCGATGAAAATCATCCACCGCAAGGAACCTGTCGTAGTCCCGTTGGCTGATCTCGTGGCTGATGACCTGCCCGTCGATGACGGCTGTCATCTTGTACTTGCCTTCCACCGTGGAAGGGTGTACGCCGATCTCGGTCACTTCGACCTCCCTGCCGTGCTTCTCCTCCCTGTACCAGCCCCTGTTCTCTTTGAGGTATTGCAGGTCGCGCCCGTCCACGGAGGCGGTCATGCCCTCCCGTATATCCTCTTCCGGAAGCCGTGTTTCCAGCGGTGCGAGGATTTCCTGCTCCTGCTGTTGCCGCTGCGCCAGTTCCTGTTGCACTTCGGGATGCAGGGCAAGGGAGATACGTCGCTCGCTGTCAAGTGTCTCCATCGTCACCTTGTCGGTAAAGTCCGCCCCGACAACCCGGTTCAGCACTTCCAGTCGCTTCTCGATGGAATGCTCTTCGAGGGAGTTGGAGGTCAGGACGGCAAGTTCGTTATCCCTCAGGTCGTAAACCATATCGGCGGCTACCTGCTCGGACTGCACGGTTAGCGTCCGTGCCTCCGCGTCCACGATAAGGCCGTGCGAGACAAGGCATTCCTGCCATTTCTCGTTGGAGAAATAGACAGGCGAGGTTATCAGTTCCTTGTAGGGACGTGCCGGTTCCTGACTGCGCGGACGGCTGACCATCGGCGTGATGACCGCCTGAAGGTTCTGCAGCACATCCGTCTGTTGCACGAGGGTAGGCTGCGTTTGCCGGCCACCCTTGTAGTAGAAGCCGTAACCGCCCGATTGCAGTTCACCGGGCTTCATGCGCCCGTCCCAGCGTTCGGGGACGATGGGTGCCCCCGGATAGAAAAGCTGCCCGCCGACACGGCGCAGGTGGAAGCCCCACTGGTGGCGTGGTGTCCAGCCCAAAAACGGGGACGGCATACCCAGCCGTCCCACACGCCCGTACTCGCTGATGCCGATACGGTAGCCATGCAGCCCCATAGCCACACGACCGTTGGCATTGCGGGCGTGGACGAAATTCTTGGGCATATAGAAGTCATTGCCTACAATGCTCGTGAACACGTTGTAGGCTTTCTTGTTGGCCGTGTTTGTTCCCCAGTCCGTCAGAGCCAACATCTGACGTTCGGTTATCGGATAGGTCAGTAGCGGCGAGTCGTGTCCCTGTACGAGGAGCCGGTAGCCCGTGCCGTCATTGACCACATGGGCCTGCATCCCGTTACGCCTTAACAGGTCGCGCATTTCGGGTTGCAGGTCCATCTGTCGGGGATTGGTATTCGTTCGTATCGCCATAGTCTGAAATGATGTTTGTCGGTTATTTACGCGTCACCGGCCTCCATGGCCGCCTCCAGCTGCTCATCCTTATGGTGGACGAACTCGGCAGCCGTCTCGTCGCCGATAGTGAGGTTGTTCTCCTTGCAGTAGCGGAGGTACTCTTCCTGCCATTCCGCCGAGAAGTGATTGACGTAATCCAGCCAGCCGTATTCGCCGCGCTCCATCTTCTCGATAAGCACCTCTTCGGGATAATATTGATGTTGTGCCATATTCTTCGGATGTTAGGTTTTACTTGTGGAGCGCCGCCGCTGCACGGTTACGTTCTCCGCTCTTCTTCTGCTCGTTCCACAGCTCCTCGGTGTATTCTTCCTCGGGAACGTAGTCGAGGTTGCCGTCACCGTCCATCATCCAGCAGCCGTACACGCCGAAAGTGTATTTGTCCCACTCGCGCTTGTTCTGTTCCTTCCATTTCTGTTCATCGCCCGAACAGAAGCGGATGCCGGTCTTGGTTTGGAGGTCTATGCCGACCGTGACAGGTTCGCCTGCCACCGCCAGTGTCAGCGGTTCACCGTGTTGCAGTCCCCTGACTTCCACCGGACCGAGGTGCAGTTCCTCGGCCAACACCTGTAGGTTGCGTCCGATGATGGGTGTGGGTACCGACATCACTTGGTTCGTCTCGGGGTCTATCTGCACGAACGCCTGGCTGTGGCGCCCGTCCGCCGTCTCCACCTCCGCGATAATCGCCTTGCCGGCGAGTAGCTGTTTCTGTTGCGCTTCATCGTACCGTTCCAGCGGCGAGGATTTCAAGACGGGATAGAATAGCACATCCGCCTGTCCGTTATCCATACGGACAAAGGCGAAGCGGGTACGGCTTTCGACGGCTTCACCGTTCTCGTCGCTGACACGGACGGGAAGCACGGGAGAGTGTCGCCCGTCGCAGATTTCATCAAGGACACGCATCGGCAGGTCCTCGATCATCTCCTGTGTGAGACCGAAACGGGCCAGTGTCGGATAAGGAAATTCGGTAAGTTTAAATCGTACTTTATTCATACTTTAATTTTGTTTTGAATTATACATCGCAAAGATAGAACGTTTTCGCTTTACGCTATAAAATCAAACTATATTAGTGCTTTATAGAGCGTATTTTTTGTGATTAAAGTATGATTTTAGCATAAATATCATACTTTGAATAGCGATTTAATCATATTTTGAGCGGAAAGAGGAACGGCAACGGCACAACTTGGGCGGAGCTTGTTATCTTTGCCGAATGAAAAAGATGATACTGACAATCATGGCGGGCATTTCACTCTGTGCGATGCCTGCGCAGGCGCAATTCAACACCGTTGCTTCGGTTCCCGGCCGATACAAGGTAGAGGCGTTGCGGGAGGGTACGGACAAAGCGGAACCAACACCCGCAGGTACGGTTCCGGTACAGGGCGCACCTGTGGACATCCCCGCGTCCGCATCGCCCGTTGAAAGCCGTAAGGAGATATGGGTAGGCCGTTACCTGAGCGTGAGCTATCCGCTACAACGGATAAGGATAAATTCGTCTTACGGCTACCGGAAAGACCCGTTTACCGGGAAAAGGAAATTCCACAACGGCATCGACCTGCATGCGCGTGGCGACGAGGTGCTGGCCATGATGGAGGGTGTGGTCGTGAAGGTCGGACAGGACAAGACATCCGGCAAATATGTAACCCTGCGGCACGGTAGCTACACTGTCAGCTATTGCCACCTCTCAAAGGTGTTCGTCGGCAAAGGAGCGACGGTCCGCCCGCGTGATGTGGTGGGTGTCAGCGGCTCAACGGGGCGCAGCACGGGTGAGCATCTGCATATCACCTGCAAGCTCAACGGCAAAAGTATTGACCCGCTGCTGGTGCTGGACTACATAAAATCCATACAAGAAGAATGCGTGGCGGCGTTGGCGGCGCTATGATTTTCTCTTTCGGTTAATAGTGGCCGCATAGAAATCGCTCCACACGTTCAGTTTTACGAGGAATAACGGCGGCACGGTAGCGGTTTTTCCATATAAGATGGCGGCCACCACCTTGCCGCCGCACCGTTCTATCACCTCTTTGTAGTCGGCCACGCTCTGCCCGGTCGTCATTACATCGTCTATGATGATAACCTCTTTTCCTTTGATGTCCTCCGTAATGCGGTAGTTCCGTTCGAGGATGCGCTCTTCGCCGCCCTTGGCCTCATGCAGGCTTTCCCGTTCGTCGAACATATCGACGTCATACAGCCCCGATGTCAGTTCCCGGCGGTGCTTGCCGATATACCAGTCGAGTCGTTTGAACCGCTGCCCGTATTTTATCCAGTTGCTGCACGGCATGAACATGATATGGTAAGGCTTTCCGTCCGTCTGGAGAGCGTCCATGCACGCCTTGAAGAACTCGATGCCGTGCGCTTCGCCATTCTTGAACTGGTAGAGTGAACGGCAGAAAGCCCGTTGCTCCTCATTTAGCAGTTTACTATACCGGGACGGGTAATAATGCCCGTAAAAGATCATCCGTATGCCGTGCGACTTGAACGGCTTGAGCGGAAGATGGTCCTCGAACCGCTCGGGGTGCGAGAAGCAGAACATACGGCAGGCATCCCGATGACCGGCTATGACCGCCAGACGGCAATAGCGGTCGCGCTCCCCGGCGTTATCGGCCATCCGTGCGGCAGCATACGCCGCCTCTCCCGATTTCCGCCGCCAATAGCCGATGATGTACCACAGCACACCTATAAGGCAGAGCAAAATCAGGAATACAATCCGAGGAGCTATCATTATCCGATTAGAGTAAAATGGAAATTCTGTTAATTTGTTGGCGAAAATCGTCTGTCACCGCTTTTCTGCCTCAATGTATTTGCACTATGTTTTGTCGCAAAAAACAGCTTTTTTTGCGACAAAATACCGTCTGGAATTACAATTCCAATGAATTGTCTTTCAGTAGGAAATCATAAATGCCCAGAGTCGTGATACCGGATTCATCCCTTGTCACCGGACTTTCTTCCCCGATAACGATGATTTTCTTGAATGAATCATCCACCTTGAGCAAAGAAGCCCGTTCCTGCCTTATCTTCTCATCGGATTCCATGCGGTATGCCGACTGGATGTAGTAACGTTTGCTGCCCAAGTTGCAGACAAAATCCACCTCAAGGCTGGAACGCTGCTGTTTCCCGTTTTCATCCTTCGTTACGACCGGAACGACCCCCACGTCCACATTGAACCCCCGGACCTTCAGCTCATTATAAATCATATTCTCCATCAGATGGCTTCTTTCTGACTGGCGAAAATTGATACGTGCATTGCGCAATCCCAAATCCATGAAGTAATACTTGTATGGCGAATTGACATACCGCTTTCCCTTGATGTCGTAACGAGTCGATTTTTCAACTAAAAACGAATCGCAGAGATAGTCGATGTAATCCTTGACCGTATCGTAGGAAATGGCTGACTTTTTCTCGCTCCGGAACGTGTTCGCCAGTTTGTTCGGGTTGGTCAGTGCTCCGATGCCGGAAGCCATGATGTTGATGAGTTCCTCCAGATCATCGTCCTTGCGTATGTCATAGCGTTCTTTGATGTCCTTGATATAGGTCTCGTCGAACAAGGTTTTCAGAAAACGCACTTTCTGCTCTTCGGTGGTGTACGATAGTATCTGCGGAAGTCCACCATACAGCATATATTCATTGAATCCGGCCTGTATCGTACCTGAATAGGCCGACATGTACTCGCTGAAGCTCAACGGGTACATTTTCACCTCGAAGCCACGTCCGCGAAACTCCGTAATAATGTCTTTAGACAGAAATTTCGCGTTGCTGCCCGTCACATAGACATCCACATTGCGCATCTTCAAAAAGCCGTTCAATACATCTTCAAAATTGTCGAGCATCTGGACTTCATCCAACAGGATGTAATACATTCCGTCATCCTTAATCCGGTTTTCCACCAAAGAGTAAAGATTGTCGGGATTTCTCATAGCCCGATTCTTGTAATCCTCCAAATCCACTTTTATGATATGGTCGGAAGCGACACCCTTGTTCTCAAGGTAGGAAGCAAATATCTCAAAAAGCAGATAAGACTTGCCGCATCTGCGCATCCCGGTTATAATCTTGATCATCCCGTTGTTTTGCAGGGAAACAAGTTCGTCCAAATACTTTTTACGCTCTATACATTTCATTGATAATCGAATTTTATGTCACTTGGTGACAGGATTTTCGATTACAAAGGTAGTTGTTTTTCCTTAGGCAGCCAAAAGTTAATCGAAAAAAGTGTCATTAGGTGACATAGTTTTCGATTATTCCGGTTTGTTAAGATTTTGCAACTGACTTGTTTTATCATTATTTCTCCCTTCACCTCGCCGGATCTGCCCTCCATTTTCATCGGCGAATGTAGGACGAAGCGCATAATCGCCAAGCCGCATTGCCATTCGGATAACGAAAACAGACTGTTGCACGGTCGGTTTTCTATCCGGGTTTGGCTTATGATGCCGTAGCTTCTTCCTCTTGTTGCCTCAAAAATAGAGAGTGCAGCCCTGCAGTTTGAAAGCAGGGAAAGAAAAACAAAGTTTAACAATGAGTAAAGAATATGAAAGAAGAAATTAAACAGAATGGCAGAACGGTGTTGTCAAGCACGGACGGCTTTTCAATACCTATGTTTTTCAACAACTTGTGCGGCAAAAACTTATCAAGCGAAAAGTACCGTGACTATATCCGAAACATCGCTCTTAGAGAAATGGGCTTCAAGCCCGGAGAAATCTCGTTGTACCGTGACGGCAAACAAATCGGAACAGGCGTAATTCCGAAACTCTGAACATAAACAAACTCAATAATTAGTAGATATGGAAACAGTTACTATTCATCCGGCGGAAGCCTATCTCCGCAACGAACAAAATCCCACCTCCTTGTATGTACGGATTGGTGGACAACGTAGGCGTTTGTTTATCAACCGAGACGAAAATCTCATTGGCATTATTGCACCGAGAAAACGAAATAGAGGTCATGTTTTCACCGATTGGGCAAGCATTGAGAAGATATATTATCCGTCCCATGACCAGGAAGCAAATACGGATAGGAAACTGATTCTGAAATACCAGAAACTGGCGCGGCTTGCCACGCACACAAACGACTGGTTGCGTAAAATAGCCCATGCCGACTTGGAAAAATCCCTTTACGGGAACGGCATTACGACCGGCACACGCATCGACGGCAAGTGCATCCGGCTTTCTACAATCGGAAAATATTGCGGAATGGCGAATATGCAGCTTTTCCGACAAGCCATGAAGGAGAAGAAAAGTTTTTCCTCTTTCCGCTTCGATTTTTGCGGCTATGACGGCACGCTGTGGTGCGAGCCGCGCGAGAATGGAGACATGGCGGCCGGCTTCAGCAAGGAGTTCCGGAACTGTGGCAACGGCTACTATTACCTGCTTGTCAATGATGAATACATGATAGGTTACGACATTGACTAATCACACGATGTCAAAGGAATCCGTATCGGGCAGAGACTTGATACGGATTTTTTTTGCATTCCGGTCTGCCGACGGCATATCCCTGTTATAATACGCCTCTGCCTTTTCTACGACCTTCACGGCATACTCCATTTACACCTTCCCACCTCCCTCTTTTAGCTGCCATTCCGACCATTCGCACTGTGCGACCTGTGGGGGATTGCATTTTTCCGCAAAGGTAAACCGGCTGTTCCAATCCTGCCAATGCCGGCTGCCGCCACGTGTGATCCGTAAAAATCTTCCTCTCCCTTGTCGAGCGTATTTTTCCGTCCAGCCTTGGCCGATTGTCCCCGCCACCTTTCGCAAGCAGAAAAATAATCCCTACGGTCGCGAACAGGCCGAACAAAGGGAAAGAAAAACAAGGTTAAATTATGAATTACAACAAACTGACATCACTGGTGGCAAACGTGGAAGCCATAGAAACAGCAGTACAAATCCACGTGCAGGGCAGGACAGCCACGACAGACGAGAAAGAGATATTATCCCTGTACTCCGGTTTCGGGGGTATCAAGGAAGTGTTGAACATCGGGACTGACAACCCCGTTGCGGACAACATGACAGAATCGCTGAACCGTCTGGAAACAGCGTTGAGAACTTTGGCGGGCGAGGATGGAACCATGTACCGTACCCTCATAGAAAGCATAAAGGCATCCGTGCTGACCGCTTTTTACACACCGCAGTTCATTGTGGACGCAGTGGCACGGCAGATACACACCACATTCAAGGACAACAACCTGCAAATGCGCTCCTTTCTTGAACCGAGTGCGGGAATAGGCGGTTTCCTGCCTGTGGCAATGCCCGGTACACACAGCTACGCTTTTGAAAAGGACTGCATCACGGGGCTTATTCTCTCGCTCCTGCATGACGATACAGACACGGTAACGGCAGGGTTCGAGACGATAGCCGGACAGGGCTTTGAACACTCGAAATTCGATGTCATAGCCTCCAATATCCCGTTCGGCAATTTCAAGGTATTCGATGCCGACTTGTGGAAGAAAGGCGGTATCTGTGAACAGGCCACTAAGACCATACACAACTACTTTTTCGTCAAGGCTATGGAACTGCTCGCCGAGGGCGGACTGCTGGCGTTCATCACGTCAAGGGGCGTGGCCGATACGCCCGGCAACAAGTTCGTGCGCGAATACCTCGTGAACCATGCCGATTTGATAAGTGCCATCCGTATGCCGGACACTCTTTTCATGCAGACAAGCGGTATCGAGGTAGGCAGCGACTTACTCGTATTCCAGAAACACACGCACAAGGCGGCACTCTCGCTGCGTGAGAAGATGTTTTTGCAGGTCGCCAAGGAAAAGGCCGACACGGCGGGAACCATGACCGAACCCACGAACAGACTTTTCTCCCTACCGAAGACCACCCTCGCCACGGGCAGCCGCATAGTGACGAACCAGTACGGCAAGCACGTCCGCAAATACCAGTGGCTGGAGGACGAAGCCGCCATGTCGCAATACCTCTCCGCACTGCTGAAATACGACTTCAGCCGGTTTTTCCGCAAAAGCCTTTTCACGGGCGGCGGTCAGGACGGACAGCACACGCAGATGTCTCTTTTCGGCGGTGTCGCCATTGAACGGACGGACAAGGGCAGACGGGCTTACACGGGCACGCTGGAGGGTTGGATGAAAGACGGCGCGATGGTCGTGTTCGAAGAACAGGTAGGCACAGTGCAGTTCCGCAAGTCAAGCCATTACAAAGAGGTGGCTACCGACTTTGTGCCGGTGGACGAGGGCAAGGTGAACATCGAGAGGGCAAGCGACTACTTCCCCATACGCAAGACGTATTTTGATTTGTCAATCAAAGAGAGGGAAAAACAAGAGGAACAGCCACAGTTACGGGCTGAACTGAACGCCCTCTACGATGCCTTTGTTGCCAAGTGGGGCTGTTTTCACGATAACGACAACAAGGAGTTTATCATGCTTGACAGTCTCGGTACGGAAGTGTTCACGATTGAAATGCAGCTCGGCAGGGACATCCTCAAGGCCGACATCATGCGTGAACCCGTGGCATTTAAGAAGATTGACACAACCCGAAAACTGACACCCAACGAGGCTCTGGCAAGCAGCCTGAACTTTTACGGCCACGTCGATATGGAGTATATCGGACAGGTTACGGACATGCCCGAAGAAGAAATCATCGGCGCACTGAAAGGTGAGATATTCTACAACCCTGTCAGCGGCGAGTGGGAATACAAGAGCAAGTTCCTTGCCGGGAACGTCATAGCCAAATGCAAGGACATCATCACCTGCCTGCAAGACCTCCCGAACAGCGAGAAAGAGTGGGCGGAAACCTCCGTAAAGGCTCTTGAACAGGTCACGCCCGAAGCGATACCTTACGAGGAGCTTGACATCAATATGGGTGAAAGGTGGATAGACACGAAATTGTACGCCGACTTCGCCACCGAACTTTTCGAGACGGAAGCCGAGGTGATGTATTTTGACGTGAACGACACCTATATAATGCGCTTGCAGGGTTATTCCCCCGTGGCCTACAACACCTATTCCGTGCGCAACTGCAACGGCGAGGACTTGTTTGTGCACGCCCTGCACGACACCGTTCCGGAACTGACGAAAGAGGTTTACCGTAACGGGGAGACAGTACGTGTTCCGGACGATGAAGCCATACAGGAAGCCGCAGGCAAGATACAGGAGATTAGAGAGCGTTTCAACCGTTGGCTCGATAACCAACCTGTGGAAGTACGGGATGAACTGGTAAGGGTGTACAACGAGCGTTTCAACTGCTACGTGCGTCCAGCCTATGACGGTTCGGCGCAGACCTTTCCGAGACTGACCTTTGAACAGTTCCCGTATGATGAACTCTACCCCTCGCAAAAAGACGCTATCTGGATGATTAAGCAAAATAGAGGTGGAATTTGTTGGCACGAAGTCGGCACGGGAAAGACCATGATTATGTGCGTTGCCGCCTATGAAATGAAACGCCTCGGGCTGGTGCAGAAACCGCTCATTATCGGGCTGAAAGCCAATGTTCACGAGATTGCAGAAACTTTCCGCAAGGCGTACCCTATGGCGAAAGTTCTCTATCCGGGCAAGGAAGACTTTACCTCGGCCAACCGCAAAGAGGTATTCGCAAAAATCAAGAACAACAACTGGGACTGCATCATCCTCACGCACGACCAGTTCGGCAAAATACCCCAGTCGGAAGAGACCATGATAAATATTTTCACCGAAGAACTCGCCGACACGGAGCGCAGCCTTGAGGTGCTGGAGCAGTCCACCATGCGTTACCGCAGCGGCAGAATGCAGAAAGGTCTGGAGAAAAAGAAACAGAACCTTACGGCCAAATTGCAAGAACTGCGCATGAAAATCAACAGCCGGAAAGACGATGCAGTGGATTTTCACACAATGGGCATAGACCATATTTTTGTTGATGAATGCCACATTTTCAAGAACTTAATGTTCCAAACACGCCACACGAGAGTAGCCGGTATCGGCAACACGCAAGGCTCGCAGCGGGCGATGAACCTGCTCTTTGCCATTCGGGATATCCAATACCGCACGGGCAGGGACTTGGGGGCTACATTCCTGTCGGGTACGGTGGTCGTGAACGCGCTGACCGAGCTTTACGTGATGTTTAAATACCTACGTCCGCAGGAACTCCGAAGCCAGCGTATCAGCTGCTTCGACGCTTGGGCGGCGATATTCACCCAAAAGACAACCGACTACGAGCTGGGCGTGACGGGGACAGTGAAGCGCAAAGAGCGTTTCCGTACCTACATCAAAGTGCCGGAACTGGCGATGTTCCTGCGTGAGATAACCGACTACCGCACTGCCGACATGATAAATCTCGACGTGCCGGAGAAAAATGTGCGTTTCCTCTCTCATGCGCCGACTATCCAACAGGAAGAAATGATTGGGCGGCTGGTTTCCTTTGCGCACAGCGGTGAGTGGGAGGATTTGGGGCTTGACATACCCGAACCTGACAACCTCGACAAAGCGAAGATGCTGATTGCAACCAACGTCGCCCGAAAAATGGCTCTCGATATGCGCCTGTTGGGCGACAAGTTCAGAGACGACGAGAACAACAAGGCCTCTATCTGCGCACGGACGATTTACGACTATTATGTGCGCTCCAACGCCAACCGGGGTACGCAGTTCGTGTTCAGCGACCTTTCCACTTACAAGCCGGGCGAGTGGAACATCTACAACGACATCAAAAACAAACTGGTGCGGCTCGGTATTCCCGCCGATGAAATCCGCTTTATCCAGTGCGCCCAGACCGAACGGGCGAGAAAGCGGCTCTTCGACGACATGAACGCAGGCAGGGTGCGTGTGCTTTTCGGCTCTACCACCATGTTAGGCACAGGTGTAAACGCCCAACAGAGGGCGGTGGCGGTGCATCATCTTGAGATTCCCTGGCGCCCCGCCGACATGGAACAGCGCAACGGCAGGGCGGTACGCAAAGGCAACACCGTGAAATTCTGGGGCGACAACACCGTGGACGTGGTAATCTACGGCACGGAAAAGACGCTCGATGCCTACAAGTTCAACCTGCTTAAAAACAAGCAGATGTTCATTAATCAAATCAATAACGGTACGATTGCCGTGCGCCGCATGGACGAGGATGCAATGGACGAGAACAACGGCATGAACTTCGCCGAGTTTATCGCTATCCTCTCCGGCAATACCGACCTCTTGGAAAAGGCGAAGCTCGACAACAAGATTATGCAGCTCGAAAAGGAACAGGGCATTTTCAAGAAAGAGCGCATCCGTGCGGAACGTAAGATGAACACCGTGCAGGAAGAAATGCAAAAAGCGGACGGCATGGCGACACGCATGACACGGGACATGGAGTACATCGCCTCGTACACGGGAGAACGCAGGACGCTGTTACTGAACCTGCCGCAGGCCACAGCCGAGGAGACCGGACGGGAACTGCACCGTATCGCCAAGACCTACCGCAGCGGAGCATACGGCACGATAGGCACGTATGCCGGGCTGAACCTGCTCGTGCATAGCGAGTACGGACTTGACGGGGTATTCGAGCGCAATATATTCCTCGTGGAGGGGGTAAGCGGGCTGAAATACCGTTACGGAGTGTCCGGCGCGTTGCCGCTGGGATTTGCGGAATCGGCACAATATCCGCAGAACACGCTCGGCAGGCTTCCGTCCATGATTGACGAACAACGGCGGAAGATGGAGAAAATGCAGAAAGAAATACCCGCCTTGCAGGGTATCATTGCCCGCAAGTGGGACAAGTCGGACGAACTGGCAAGGCTCAAACAGGAGTGCAAGGAGCTGCAGCAGCGGATTGACGAGAGCCTGAAAGAGACGGAACAGCCGCAGATACCGGCTTCCGAACTCGAAATCACCGACAAAGCGGCCTAACCATAATTCATATTTTAACCGTTCCCTCTGCATGGTCGTGATGACCGGGCAGGGGGATTTTTCGTGGGACAAACGCCAAAGGGCTGTTTATCCTCGTGATACCTTTTTTACACTCAAGGCCCGAATTGTCCTTTCTCCTCCTGGCAAAGCAAGGTTTTCGAGATTTACCCCAAAAATAGCAAGGTAGCCCCGGCCAATTTTCCGCCCCTCCCTTTTGTATATTCCCCCGGACGGCTTTCCCACCCGAAATCAGCGGAATGTCTGTGCCGCAGCCCGCTCTGTATTACAAGATACGGGGAGGCAATGGCGGACAAACGCCGCCCAGCACGTGCCGTTTCATGCTGGAGCTTCGGCACGCCGAAACAACGCGGCATTCCACGGCATGTCCCGGATCGGCATGATGTTTCTCCGTCCTTTGCTGTTCTCCCTACCGTGTCTTTCCATTCCGGGCCGGCTGTGGCAGGGGCAAACGGTGACACATCCGGTTCCATGACGGGCAGAGACCCGGCACGCCGGAGTTTTTGCCTGTCACAGAATCGGAAGAGTCCCCCTTGTGTTTGCCCCGGCAGACCCTTGTCCGACCCGCCCGGCCGTACCTTAATCCTCCCTCTTTTACATACCTTTTATACACCTCCTGTCTATCCCCTTATACCATCTCCCGAGTTCAACTTTCTGCTTGGCAATGCCGTCCGGATTTGTCGGACGCAAAGGTCTGTCATCGTGTCTTAATCATCCGGACTGAAATGTATTTCTTGCAAATTCTTCCTCTTTGCAGAGCGTAATTTTCAAGAAAGACCGGGCATATAAGACCTTCCGATGACAGTATTTCGGCATCCGCAAAATCCCGGAACGGCAGTACAAGAGCCGAGAGCAGGGAAATAAAGAAACAGAACTTAAAACCGATATGGAAATGGCAAAGAAAAAGGAAAGGAAAAAGACCTACAAGTTTATCGAGAAGCTGATAGACAAGGTGACGACCAGCAAGAGTAACAACACGGAGTTTGTCTGTTACGGGCATCTGGTGGAACTGTTGAGCGGAACGGAAGATTACGTTTCGGTCACGATATACAATACCGATGACCGCTACGGGGGAGGAATGGCGGACTTCGATTTCGACTACCTCACCAAAGAACTCCATTTTATCAGCTCCGAGGGCAAGGCATTGACAGAGAAGATTATCGCAACGTTCAAGATGTTCTATTCTCCCCGGCGCATCCGTGTCTCTTACGATGAACTCGAATACGAGGACGAGGACACCACGTATGAGTATGACGAAACGGATGAATACGCCCCGCCAGTCAAGCATCTGAACAAATAACGATATTAACGGAAAAATCAAGACAGACAGTATTATGACTACAAATTTGTTGAAATCAAATTCACAGGGCTTGCCGTCAGCGGCCTTTACAGGACACAGGCACATCCCTTACGTCAAATATCCGCAAATCAAAGGTCGGCTGAAAGTAGCTATATACAATGCCTATCTGCAAGGCATCCGCAATTTCCGGTGCGGCATGGCAGTTGGCTTTGATATACTTGCAGCAGAAGCCGTACTGGAACTGAAAGAGCAGTTGCATGACATTTCCCTGTCGGCAATCGTACCTTATAGAAACCAAAGCGAACGCTTCGCTCCGGCTGCACGGAAGAAATACAATGCCATTTTGGAAAAGTCAGACGATGTAACGGTACTTAGCGAGGATTATTACACGAGGTGTTTCCATGAAAGGAACGACTATATGATACAGCACTCATCCCTGCTGATTGCCTATTTTGACGGAACCCCCAAAGGAGGGACATTCTACACATGCAACAAGGCCGCAGCAAAAGGGGTGCCTGTAAACAAACTCTATATTCCATGATACCGCCTGTGGGTGAAAGGTAAAAATCCTTTCATCCACAAAACGCTGGCTCTCCTTTTATAAACCGGTTCTCCCTCTAATCCGTCATCCCCATTTTATACTGTTATTCTCCCTTTTCTATTATCTCCCTATTATCGCTTATCCTGCCCATTCTTGCCGTCGCCGATTGGTTTTCCAGACGCAAATTTGGACTGCCGCGCTTGATTCCGTCGCTTTGAAGTACATTTCCTGTAAAATTCTTCCTTTCTGCGAAAGAGTAATTTTCCGGAAAAAGCGTCGGAAACAGCTTGTTCGCCAGTCCCTGTAAAGCATCTGTAAATCCCAAACGGTTCAGGCAGAAGGAAGAACCGAACAGAGGGATAAAAAACAAAAGACATTTTAGGTAATGGCAGGACTAACCACCTTGCCGCAAAACATTTTCAGTTTATGTTATACGTTCACACCATTGGTCGCATCGGCAAAGATTGTCAGGTCATCACAGGAGCACACGGCTCATTCATCGCTTTTGATATTGCCGTGGAAGATTATTCACACGGGAACAGCGTTACCACTTGGGTAAGGGTACGGAGCAAGAAAGAGAACCACATCCGCCTCTCCGAATACCTGACCAAGGGACGGCTCTTGCTCATTGAGGGGACGCTTTCGGCCTCGCTTTGGAAAGACAAGGACGAGAACTACCAAATCCAGCTCTCCATTGCGGCAGACACGCTGGAGTTCATCAACACAGGCAAACGGGAAGGCACGGCTTCCGATACGGGCGACACGACTGACGCCGCAGGCGAGGTTCCTGCGCCTCCTGCCGACGCACCGCAGGACGATAAGGAAGACCTGCCGTTCTGATAGGGAGCGTAACGGGGTGTCTGGAAAAAGACAGGGGGTGAGGGTACTCCTCGCTTCCCGCCTTTTATCCGACAATAGGAAAAACAGATGTTTCACACGAAAGGCAAGACGATGGACAAGAAAAATCACAATACGACCGGACGCACGGAAAGGCAGGTCGAAAAATCCCTGATGGTTGTCAATGTCAGGTGGGAAATCATAGATGTCCTACGAATAACGAACAGGCGTTTCATGTATGACCCACAAACGGGGATTTTACTTTTAGGAGATGAAACATACGGCAAAAGCATCCGCAGCTCCCATGCACAGGAGTTCCACGACTCCCAAGCGGGAGGTCGTTTTGATGACTATTTGCGCGGGTGGGTCGGCACATCGAGGCAATACCCCCGTGGGATTGTCCATTTTGCCCCCGCCGTCAGCATGGAGCAGTTCAATAGGGGGTTCGACACGTTACTAATGTTCGCCCGGCTTGAAGGCATAAACGGCGATACCGTAGTCAGGGGATTCTGCAACCTGCCCGAAACAAGGCTCGGCGGGATATTGCCTGCCACCCTCAAAGAAGGTACTTGACAGGCCGCAGGGACGTTATTCCTGCGGTGGGTGTCCAGTTATAAATCTGCCCGTCGGTGATTCCTTTTATACCTCTTCCTTTCCCTCTTCTCTTATACCTTGGCTGCACCTCCTTATTCTTAATATATAATCTTATCCGCCCTTTATAGCTTTGCCCTTATACCTCTACCTGTCGGGCATTCACCCTTTTCTATCCTCCCCATTATCGCTTATCCGGTCCATTCCTGCCGTCGTCGGTTGGTTTTCCAGACGCAAATTTGGACTGCCGCGCTTGATTCCGTCGCTTTGAAGTACATTTCCTGTAAAATTCTTCCTTTCTGCGAAAGAGTAATTTTCCGGAAAAAGCGTCGGAAATAGCTTGTTCGTCAGTCCTGTAAAGCATCTGTAAATCCCAAGCGGTTCAGGCAGGAAAAAAGAACCGAACAAAGGGAAAAGAAAAAACAACTCAAAATTAAAGAGATATGGATAAAATTAAATTGGTGGTTTTCAACGAATACGCATTGGGCTATATCATGCCCGAACAGCCCGACAAAGTTTGCACGTTGGCTGATAGCGTATTGCGTGGCGCACCCTTTCGGGTAATGAACGAACCCTACTACATTGGGTCGAAAGATACCGTCAGACTGGCAGGAAAGCAGGACTTCGAGACCTTTCGGGTACTATTCGACGGCTACGACAATCCGCAGGAGTACGAGTTTGCCCCCAACCGATAGAAAGTGATTGTAACACATTTATAAACCGTTAAAATTAGATGAATTATGGAGACAATGAACAACATTCAGTCAGCAGAGAGAAACATCACTATGGCAGCACTGGAAAGCATTCAGCCGAGCGGCTACAACCCACGCAAGAACTTTGACGAGGCGAGTCTCGCCGAACTTGCCGAGAGCATCCGTCAGCAAGGCGTGTTACAGCCTATCGGGGTGCGCCCCATTGCGGACAACCGCATGGAAATCGTGTTCGGAGAACGCAGATACCGTGCCTCCCTCATGGCAGGATTGGAAGAGATACCGGCTATCGTCATGGAAATTTCGGACGAGACCGCCGAGGAAATGGCGGTAACAGAGAACCTGCAACGCAAAGACGTTACGCCCATTGAGGAAGCGAACGCCTACCAAAAGCTCATAGAGAGCGGTCGCCACGATGTGCAGTCGTTGGCAGTGCAGTTCGGTAAGAACGAGAACTATATCCGCACCCGTCTGAAATTCGTCTCCTTGATACCCGAAATCGCCCGGCTGTTGGAGCAGGACGAAATCACAATCAGCGTGGCGAGCGAAATCTGCCGTTATGGCGAGGATATTCAGAAAGAGGTGTACGAGAAGCACCTCAAAGAAGATGTGAGGTATAATAGTTGGCGAGGACTGAAAGCCTCCGAAGTGGCAAAGAACATCGAACATAATTACACGACCGAACTTGAACGTTATTCGTTCGACAAGACCCTCTGTCTCTCGTGTCCACACAATACCAACAATATGATGTTGTTCTGCGAGGACGGTTGCGGAAACTGCGCCAACCGTACCTGCCTTGCCGAAATGAACGCTTCGCACCTTACCGAGAAAGCCGTGCAGTTCGTGGAGCAATATCCCACCGTGTCCCTGTGCCACCAAGAGTACAACTATAACGAGACGGTAGTGGAACGCCTTACCGCTATGGGTTACGAGGTAGCGGAACTCAAGTGCTACGCCACCGCATACCCCGAAACACCTGTAGCACCCGAAAAGGAAGAATACGACACCACCGAGGAATACGAGGAAGCGCACGTGAAGTACGAGCAGGACTTCAGCAACTACATGGAGCGGTGCAAAACTATCCACGAGCAGGCGGAAGCAGGAGAGATAACGCTCTATATCCGTATCGAGCAGAAAGAGATTGTACTCTGTTACTTGACGAATACCGTTTCCAATGCGAACGGAACGGACGGGACAACCGAAAAGACGCTCTCTCCCGTGGAAAAACTTGACAAGCAGGACAAGCGCAACAAGGAAATAGCCCTCGAAAAGACCGTGGAGGACACCAAGAAGCAGATTTTAGAGGTGGATATGTCGGAAACCAAGTTCGGACAGGACGAAGACAAGATGATTTATTTCTTCCTGCTTTCCTCACTCCGCAAGGAACACTATTCCGAGGTAGGTCTTGAGTGCGAGGAAAACTACCACTACCTCACGGACAAAGAAAAGATGAACATCATCGCAAATCTCACCGCCAAGCAGAAAGCCGTTATTCGTAGGGATTTCTTGATTGCCAACTTCAAGGGTGCATACGGCAGTAACGCCATTGCCACCCTCTTGCTTGACTTCGCTGAGAAGCACATGCCCGAAGAACTCGCCACTATCAAGAACGGACATAACGAGGTGTACGAGAAACGCCACCAACGTATCAAGGAAAAGAAAGCCGTCCTGCTTGTGCAGGAACAGGCGAAGCAGGAATCCGGAGAAATGGAGAACGCACAACCCGAAGAACAGCCACAGTCCGAAGCGGAGTTTCAGACGGAAGAAGTCGCAGCATGACCCATGCGAACAAGCCAAAGGCGGGACGGAGAAATCCGTCCTGCTTTTTTTACGCAAGCATCCTTGACGGAGGGGGCGACCGCAGGGACGGCGGCCTTTTTTAGCTGCCGCAGGCAACTCCCGTTTTTATCACTCCGAGACCTTCCTGGTAAGCTCTTATATGCCCGTCGCTTCCTTTATAGCACTGCTGTTTGTCCCTCTTTTTTACCCTACCGCCCACCCGTTGTAGCTTTTCTCGGGTTCAGACACCCCGTGTCGTCCCCTGTCAGCTTTTAGGATGCGAAGGTAGGCTGACGCGCTCGAACCCGACACTTTGAAGTGCATTTCCTATAAAATTCTTCCTTTCTGCGAAAGAGTAATTTTCAGGAAAAAGCGTCGGCAGGAGCTTCTCCGTCAGCCCGTTTGAGCATCCGTAAAACCCGAACGGTCCCGACAAAGGGAGCCGAACAGAGGGAAGAAAAACAAATCATTAAAAATCAAGACAATGGAAAAGGACATTAGAGAAAGCAGAGAGTACGAACTCGCCAAAGACTGGGAAATGGCGGTGAACAGTTTCAGTTTCAATCCCGAACGCTTTGCAGCGACAATCCCCGACATGCACCCCACGCTCCAGCAGAGCCTTTATCGCCTTATCAAGGCTTGTATCAAAGTCATGGCGGATGAGACACGCCACTACGATGACCGCAACCGTGCGTCGCACGAGGAAGCGAAACAAATCATGGAGTACCTGAATAAAAACGGACGTAACATCCCATTCATATAAATTAAGGCTATGAGAACACGGAAAATTCAATTCGACGGCGACACTTATGTATGCCGCATCGTGAAATCGAACGAGGGCGAGGACCTCATTATCGGCTCGACAAAGCTGCTCGACACACTCCATCCGGGCAGTTTCGAGGACGAGAACGAAGGCTTTGCCAGCAAAGAGGCGGAACAGCTCTACAACGAGGTTTTCTTCTTCACAGATAGTAAAACACTCCGGCTTCCGGACAACGAACTGATTGCCGAACTCAAGGAGAGCAACCCCGAATGGTTCGACTAAGACAAATCACAATCATAATCATCCAAGAATAATAAAGTTATGGAAAAAGAGTATGTAATGCACGTCGCACAGACTATCGGAGAACAGTTGCTCTCCCTAAATCCCGCACCCGTCATCATGTCGTGGGGCATAGAAGAATTTGCAGCTACCACATATCGGGACTTGCCAGCACTACGCATCAAGGTGAACGGACGCTTGCACACAGGGTACGTCATCGTTGCACTCAACGGCTCCGACTATTACGAGGTGTACCTCCAGAAAGGCATGAAAGTGGAATGTATTAACGGGGAGGTGTGTTTCAACGAGCTGGGAGACGTCATCGACCGGGCTATCGAGAAGGGCACCGACCAAGCCGAATACGATAGGTTCTGCGACCGGCAACGCACCCTTTTGTTGAGCGGACAGATTGCCTGACAAGCCGCCGTCCACAGTTCACACCGCCCGTACAGCATAGTAGGGGCGGTGTTCTCGTTTGCGACCGTAGCGACGAATGCAAAATGTTCCGTTATAGCCCGGATATGACAGGGAGAAACATCTCCTTTTCTACAGAGGTCGGACAGACACTCATGGAATGCATATTATTTCGGCTGCAGCATATACCCGTTACTTCTTTTTTATCTCCCTCATGTTGCCCTCTTGCTGGCACATGTTTTATCTCGTACCGGCTATTCTTTTGCCGTTACATACATCTGGTTACGGCTTGTCGGATTATCCGGTTCCGTCATTTTCAGCACCCCTGCGGCAAGCATCGGATTGATATAGACATTCATCACGTTTTTTCTGGCTTTGAGGTTCAAATACTGCATTATATCAAACAACGATTTCGGCTCGATGCAGAACTTCAGAATCTCCTCTTTTCTCAAATCTTGCTTATTGGGCTTTCTTAGGTTGTTTTCTTGGGTCGTTTTCTTGGGTCGTTTTCTTGGGTTGTTTTCTTGGGTCGTTTTCTTGTTGGTTTTTCCCCCCAGTTGCATGGTCAGCACCACGTAGTCCGGTCGCGTTTCCTCCGTAACGATAGGAAGCGGCCAGCCCAACGACTGCCATCCGCTTACGATTTTATCCACGCCGCTGCCGGCTTTCTCGGCACGTCCGAGCAGCATGAACATCTTTTGCAAGGTCGGATTGCGGCATATACTACGCCCGCCCTCGAAATACTGTTGTCGGGAAACCAGCATCATGCCTTGATTCATGAATACGAGGCTGTCGTCGGTACGCTCCACGATAATATGCCCCTGTGCATTGACGTCTTGGTGGACGATGCAATTGATAAGGGCCTCTCTTACGGCGTCATGGGCAGGCGTCTCTTCCTGACGCACTCCGTCTTTCATCATGAACGGACGGGGCAGCGACTGTATCAGGCGGTTATACACCCTTACATAGAACTGGTAGAGGTTGGCTTCCCACAAACCGTCCGGATAGATACGGTGCGTCCACCTTATATCGGGATTGTCGGTCGCGACACGTTCCCGATAATCCACGAAATACATCGGGTCGCCCGAACGGTTGATAATGCTGTCGTACTTGCCGAACATCAATAGACCAGCCAGCGTGAATCCCTCTTTCCCGGTCTCGTATTCCGTGGTGTATGCCCCGATCTTTCTCAGGAAATCCATGTCGCTGATTCCCACCCACGGATGTGTGGGCTGTAGGCTGGCGAGTGTCTGACGGTACTGCTGCAAGGATTCCTTGTCTATGTCCCGCTCGAACTCAAAGCCCACGAGAATACGCCCGTCCTGCGGATGACGGTCGTGTTCGGCGTCTGCGAACATACGCCTTACCTCCGCATCGTTACAAAGGTAATCCCCCTCGTGATTCCGTCGGTAAGTATTCCCGAATGGGTTGGTGGTGATGTAAACGGGGCGAAGCTCGTAGCTCGCGCGGGGGATGTCGCATATCAGGATGTACGACTCCTCGATTTGCTCGATTCTTACATCCGATTCACGGGGCAGGCAAACGCTTACTTTGCCTCTGTTATGGGCACAGTCCCAAAAATTCTTCTTGTAGCGGATAATGGTCTCTTCCGTCAGTCCATCAAAGAAGAAACGGTTGTTCTTCTCCACCACACCAAGCACGATCGTTCCACCGTCGGTGTTGGCGAAAGCCGAGTAGCTTTCCCAGAAACTGCTGGGAAATCCCCCACGTGCCGATTTGAACTCCACTTCCGAAGTCTCGCCACGGCTTATCAGGACACGAAGTCTGCCCTCTATATCTGTTGTATGTTCTGTCATGATGAATATAGGTTTTAAGGACGCAATAGTTCCCTACGGCTCACGTTGAGCAGTTCCGCTATCCGGGAGAGTGTATGTAAATCAGGCTGGCAGGTGTTCGTACACCACTTCGATACGGTAGTCGGATTTACACCCAGTTGTTCGGCCAGCCACACATTGGTTTTCCCTACTTCTGCCAATACGGCTTTCAATCGGTTTATCTCCTTTGTCATTCGCAATAAATTGTTATTGAATGCAAAGATAATGCTTTTTGCCGGTTCTCGGGCAAAATGATGGCATGACATAACCATATTTTCTGATTTTCATGGAGGTTTTTGAGATACAACAGGTCCTGTATGCCATATTCGCTTCAAAATAGAATATACCGGAACCGCCATTACAGTCCTGTTAAACTGCAATGGCGGGTTTGTTTACGCTTATTTCGCCCCACGCTTGTTCTGAACATCCTTTATCATCTCCTTCACGTCCTGACCCACCTGTACAAAATTCTTGTACAGGATGCGTTCCCGTTCGTCCCGCGATTTGAAGGTATAGAACTTCGGCAACGGCACATACGCCGCTTCCTCTTTCTTTATCTCCCTCATGTCGAAATCTGTCTTGCAGAAGAACTTTGATGTCTTAAACTCGTCCGCTTCCTGGATGTTCATCGAACCACCCACACCGGTTTTCGTTTTCATGAAATCCCTTGCTGTCTGTCCGCAGATCCACCCCGTCGGCATATCCGAAATCTTCGATGCTGGCACGAGGCTGTCCATGTTTTCGTTCAAGTTGATTGAGGTTTTGTCCCGGTCAATCGTCACACCCTTCTTGATCTGTACCACCTTTCCGAAGATGTCACTTGACAGCCATTCGAGCGTCTCTTTCGCCCGTGCCGAACCGCTCACCACGTTACCGACGGTCGTGATAATTTTCTGCATACCCACCTTGCCGTAATCGGCCTCTAACTGCGGCAGCTCCTGAAAGCCGAGCGTAACGCTCACTTTGTTGCTTCGCGCCGTACCAATCAGTCGGTCTATCTTGTGGAAGTACAGGGTCGGCAGCTCATCCACGATGATGCTCACCGGGATATTCTTACCCTGTCCCGTGTTCACACGTGTTACGAGACGGTTCAGGATTAGGGCGTTCAGCGCACCGATGATTGACTCCATTTCCGGGTCATTGGCTATCAGCAGGTAGCTCGGGTTCTTCGGGTCGCTCACCTTCAGGTCGAAGTCGTCTCCGTCTTTGTGGAACACCCAGTAGCTCTCCTTGGTTGCCAGTCGGGATGTATAGACGCGCAGCGTACCGATCATACCTTCCAATTGTTCCATCGCGCGATTTTTCAAAGCGGTCTGGAACGGGCCGAGCAGCGGAGCCACCTCGTTGTCCGTCTCCAGCACCTCGAAGATAGTCTGGTAGCTCTCGTTCAGGAATGAGAGGATGTGCGGCATATCCGAGTATTTTCCCAGCCAGTAGGCAGGTTCCACGATGTTGCCGCCTTCACGGTCGCGCACGATGCCCGTCGGTTTCCAAAACTTCGTCTGCGGGTCCTGACGCTTCTCCGCATACAGTATATTGCCGTCCTTGTCGTAGGGTTCCTTCTCGTAGTTCACGAAGAAGTAGATGCAGGCGGCGAGGAAGTTCACCGCCGAGGTCTGGAAGAACTGGTCCGAACCGCCACCACCTTCCTTCTTGCCCTTCTGCAGGGATTCCAGCAAGGTCTCCGCCGTCTCGCTTGCCGCTGCGAGGTTGTTGATGTACTTCGCCTGAATCGGGTTCACACGGCGGCTGTACTCCACATCCACAAAGTTGATGATGTTGAACTTGCACCCCTCGGGTATCTTGCCCAGCTTCTGGTTTTTTTTGTAGTGGTAGTACAGTTTAGTGGCCAGTGTCGGAAATTTGTAATCATATACAACCATAGCAAAGCCCTTTGCACTGTGCTGTCGAATGAATGGCTCGATAAGCGAAAATGTTTTACCGCTGCCCGGTGTTCCAACTACCCATGTACCACGAAAACAATTAGTTATATTCACAAATCCTTTTCTAAATTTACCCTTATAATAGTATCGCATCGGGATATTTACACTGTATTGGTTCTCTATCAGCTCCTCGCATTGTTCAAAACTTTCGTTTTCTAAATTGAAGCGGTCTTTCATCAACCCCTCCTTAAGAAACTTCGATATGTTGTCCAGTGCGATATGCACGAGGATGACCCCCACAAGGGAAACGACCATGTAGAAGATGATGTTCAGCGGCAATGTGTAGAGACGCGTTTCCATAGGATGATTGAACAACCACACGGACAGCACAAGCAGCGCAAAGCCGCTCACGAGCGGGTATAGTACCTGCCGACGGGCATCGAACTCCAGATGTTTTTTGCTCCGCGTGCCGATACAGGTGATACAGATAAGCAGCACCGTGGCGACTTTGCTGTACACCAGATTGCCGTCGTTGTAGATCATCCACCGCTTGATGCGTCCGTGAATATCAATCAGTATGCCGCCCCAATGGTCGAGTACCGCCGGGTCGATGGCATACTCGAAAAATTCCATCAGCACGGAGATGTAAACGACCGCGCGGAATATCCTGTAGAACCCTTGTAACTCCTTGCTCTCTTCCATGGCTGTAATCACTTCTTTTTAATACCCCAAAGGACATGGATGTGAGGCCAGTGTATGCGGTCGTCCTCGGTAAGTTGGCAGACATGTGTAACCGCATATAGAGGTTCAAGTCCCATAGGGTTATCTATTACGGAAGCACGCATTTCCGCCGTAAAATTCTCAAGGAACTTCCGTATGGCGTCGTCGGGACCGTCGGTCATAAAGTCGATGAAGTCGTTGAACAGCTCTTCATTGACGTAGTAGAGCTGGCCTACGAAAATATCATGGTAACGGTCGATGCGGCTGTTCCATTCCTTCCGGATTTCCTCCCTGCGCTTCTTTACGGAAGAAAGCCTCTTGCAGCATTCGGCTCCGTCATCGAGGAATATGAAATTTATGAAAACTTCCTCCGGTGGCAGGCATTTGCATCTCAGCAGATACCCGAAAAATCCTTTGTCCGGATGTGCTATGTCCATATACTGTGGCACCTTGAAATCTTTGATTCCGTTCATAGTTGTCATAAGTTTATTTGTTGATGGTTATAATGGGGCGCACCCGGTGCGCCTGTGTCTTGGGCGTCTCTTGCATGGCTCCGCTGCCCATTGAATAAAGCCATGCCTTTGCCGTCTGCTGTCCCTCCACTTCCGTTGAAGTCCAGTACCAGCAGTTGTTCGGAACTTGCGGCAACGGGTCGCCGCCACATCTCTCTATGACAGGATTGACGGTCGCACGAGCCGCATACAGCAACCGGGCCTGTGCCACCGAGGGCACGTAGGCACTCTGTCCGTACCTCCACAGGGCAAACACCGCTTCGGCCATCGGCGAAGCCGTTTCCCTGGTATCGTATAGCGCGAAGGTGTTCGCATTCCCGTCATATGCCTTAATGTCCGCCGACGTGCCTTGCTCGATGCCGAGACTGTCAGCGAATGCCTGTGGTGCAATGTCCCACAGATAGACCGCATAGCCGTCACCCTCCGTTTCCCCGTGAGGGTCGGTATTGAAAACGACGGCAATCGCCTGTTTCCCGGATTGCTCATACTCACTGTATGATAAGGCCGTACCGTCCGTGCATAAGACATGGCCCGGACGTACTGCCGTGTCGGGCACCTCTATATGCGCGTCGCAGGCGGCAACGGCAATCGCCATGACGACAGCCGGCACGGTCTGACACGCTTTTCTGATAATGTTCTGTCTCATCTTTCCCTTATTTTATCGGTAGTTTCACTCCAAGCACGATACCCGCACGAAACAGGTCTGCGCCTTTTATCATCACATCTCCCTTGGCCTGCCAGTAAAGCATCCAGCCTGAGCGCAGCACATAGTTGTGCTCGTATCCGAAATGCAGGCCGGCCAGAAACTTTTTCGTATCACTCCCTGCCGAAGCCCCGATACGCAGGTTGCCGTAGTGGTTGCGTCCTCTTGAGACGTTGGGCTTGTAAGCCACACCGAACCCATAAGTGCGATAGTTCTGCCAGAAAGATTCCGGGCATATATGGCCGCACGAGCCGCATTCCTTCCATTGCAGGTAACCGTTGGCAAAGAACTCCCACGCGTGGCGGTAGTTCATCTCATGCTCGTAAGCGAGCGTCACGTCCATGCCGTTCTTATACAGTGCCCCCACGCCGAGCGAGAGGCGGCCGCTGCCTTGCTGTGCGCTCGCGTTCAGGGCGAAACACACGCAGGCGAGAATAAGTATAACCGTTTTCTTCATGCTCATTCCTCCTCCAGCAGGGTTACGTTGAACGAATCAGCCGCCAGCACATCTTCATAGTCGATGTTCAGGCAGATGTTACGACCGCTAATCTGCTTCTCCGTCATTTCGATGGTCAGTATCTTGTCGTTGGGGAAGGTCATTTTTTTCACCACAATCACGTTGCGGTAGCCGTGCCGGAACACCTTGCTGCCCTCCAGCACCAGCGTGGGCGTCAGTTCGACGACCTGTGCATTGGTCGCTTTGGAGAGCTTCTTGTCCGCGAGCTTCACCCGTATCTCGTCGATGTCGAAACGGATATTCGTCCTGTTCTCCACGGAGAAGTCTATGAAGAAGTAATCGCCTACGGCGTAGATGTTGTTCAGCCGCATCGTCATGCGGTGGGCCTTGGTCGCCACGTTGCGTATCTTCGCGGGCGAGTTCCAGATACGCCGTGCGAAGCGTATCATCTCTGCGGTGGACATCGAGACCGCCGGATTGTTGTAGGCATCCCGTTCCCGTAACTCTATCTCTTTATCCGTTACTGCCTCCCGTACTCTTGTCGTGTAGAGCAACGCATATTGCGTGCGGTAGCGTTCCGTTACTATGGTCACGATGGCCAGCACTTCGCCGTCCTCGTGTCCGCCCTCCTTCGGTTTCAGGCGGATAATGTTGTCTATGGGCTGGTCGCCTGCTATTTTCTCGGTGGAAATGTCCACGAAGCGGATTGGCTCCGAAGCTGTGATGACCGTCGTTACCTGCTCGTTCACCGTCAGTTGTTCCATCTCCTCGTAAGTCCGCTGTGCCAGTACCTCATGACCCGAGAGCACCCCGACCGTAAGGAAAAATACCGTTATTGTCCTTTTCAGATTCATATTCATATCGTTGATTTATTGATTTGTTTATTTCTTTTCCCTCATTTCGCCCCGTGTCCACGTTCCAACTCTTCCCGAATCCGCCGCTCGGCAATTTCGTAATACATCGGTTCAATCTCGAAGCCGATATAATGCCGTCCTGTTCGGATGGCGGCTACGGCGGTCGTTCCCGAACCGATGCAGTTATCAAATACTACATCGCCCTCGTTGGTATAAGTGCGTATCAGGTATTCCAACAATGCCACAGGCTTCTGTGTCGGATGGTAAAAAGTTCCGGCTTTATGCTCTTTGGATATGTAGATGACCGATGTGGGATATTTCCAATCGGAAATATGCGAAGGCGTAGGTTTCATCGCACCGTAACAGCGGTTTGTCATCCGTTTGAACATTCCTCGAGGATGATTCTTCTGTTCAGGCTTATAACTCATCTGCGGATGATATACCGGTTGTTTCTTATAGAATACCAGAATATCCTCATGCTGACGCAAAGGCATTCTGTTGGCGTTCAGATGTCCCGTTACGCGGTCTTTCTGCCACACGAGGTTATACCGCCACAACTGGGGTTGTGACAGCATGAGTTTGGCTGAGAAAAGTCCCTGACCGAACAAAATGATAGGACTTCCCGGTTTGGTAATCCGTCTATATTGCTCCCACAAAGGGGAGAGCGGTATCTGTCTGTCCCAGTTCGCCCACGGGTTATTGCGGTTCAGTACCCCGTAGGGCAAGTCGGCGATGACCGCATCAACACTTCCGTCAGCCATTAGACTCATGCCTTCAAGGCAATCCATGTTGTATATGTTATCCGTCTCTATCATATCGCATCAGTTTTTGGTTCCACAATCTGCCGGGCACTCATCCATGTGTAGTGTCCCGTCCGGGTTTTCCGTATCTCACACTCCCAGAGGGTGTCCGTCTTCGCGTGTTTGAAATTGATCGCCCCGTCTCGCGGTCCGTAAAAACCGGTGTACTTTTGGAAGGCGAACAGGGCGACCCGGCGGTCGTCCTCCGTTTCGAAGTTGCATATTAGGGCGAAATGTGTTCCCTTGTGCCACCATTCGGTACTCACGAGCCTCCCGATGAACGTCCCGGCTTTGTCGGGCGCCATATAGTCATCGTAGTAGAAACCGTCCGTACCTTTGTGATATTTCGACAAATCCCTTTCCATACCGCCTATTTTTACTCCCGTTTCTCCCTGCCGTTCACCAGATAGACGAACGTCCCGTATTTCAGCTTCACCTTGTTCTTCTTGATGGCCTTGCTGATAGCGTTGCTCGTTTTCTGGTAGGCGTTGTTCACCGCCTGCATACCCCATTGGGCGAGGCTGTTCCCGTAAGTCCCCGTATTCATGCTCATGCTGCCCGACATGGCGCCGCTCGCCACATCCTTGCTCGTCTCCCTGAACTGGCTGTTGGGAACATACAGTCCCTCCATGCCGTCCGTATCGTAAAGCGAGAGGCTGACCTTGACCAGTTCGTCATCGACCAGTATGCTGCTGATGTTCCCTTTCACGCGTCCGGACGAAAAGCCGCTGACCGTGGCGTACAGGTAAGTACCCCGTTTGACCACGCTCTCGTTGATTTCGATGTCGTCGAGCAGACGCAGCCTGACGCGCGAGCCGTCCACTGCCTTGATGTCCTCGTCGATGATCGCTTGGATAAGCCTCGGTTCCTTGGCATCCTTCGCCAGCGTGTTGAAGTAATCGGAAGAGGTTTTTACCTTCTTCACCACCTCGCTCGCCTTATCATCCTCCGCAGGGGCCTTGACCGAACGGTTCTCCTCGTCGATGGTTCCCTTGACCTGTACCATTGTGTCCGGTGGGGTAGCCGACAGGGTGCTGTCCGCTTCACTCGGCATTACCTCCCGTTGTCCTCTCAGCCTCGCTTCTGCGAGCGCTTTCTCCAGTTCCGCGAGAGCTTCCTGCTCACGTTTCTTGGCACTGGCAGCTTGCGCCGCCAGAGCCTTTGCCTGCTCCTGCTCACCGAGCAGGGCGATATCGTCTTGCGTGTATTGTGACTCATACTCTTCCTTGTTGTCTGTGGGTTCGTCCCGGTCAATGTTGTCCACGGCAGAATAATCCTGTATCTTGCCCCACGATTTGGCCATGTTCTCGTACTTGCTGCCTATGCCGTCGCCGCCCCTGATCTGTGCGTCCGGCAGTTCGGGGTTCAGAAACTCGGTCGTCTGAAGCGTCTTGTTCGGAATCTCCGCCTTTTCGGTGTGGAACAGGTCGAAAATGAAATACGACGCGACCAGCAGCGGAACATAGAGTATGGCCGGAAGCATATACTTCGGTTGCCGGAAATTGATTCTCTTGATTATATCCATTGTTTATCACTGATTGATTTACGAATACTTGCATTTGATAGCGCGGCCCTTTCGGACGCATATCGCTGACGGTCCGGACATCGTTCATCGTGTCCCGTCCGCCTTGTTTTTCCTCATTTCTATCTTTTGCAGGGCCTTGTGCCGCTCACGGAGGAGCGAGTCCTGCATCTCCGTGGCAGTCCTGCGGGAGGGCTGGTAACGGTACACCACCGTCAGGCGGTAAACATTCCATGCCAGCCCGCCGATGACGAAGCCGAAGACAATAGCCAGAAACAGCGTCCGGTGCGTGTTGGCGAAGCCCTGCACCTTGGCGGCTGCCTTGTCGATACGTGTCGCCTTGGCGAACTTGCGCCCGGCATCCACATCACGCTCGTAGCGTTCCTTGTATTTCGGGTCGTTCTTGTCCGGCATCTTCTCGCCGAACAGCATCTTGCGGAATCCTTTGATGTTCATTGCTCCAATGGTTAATAGTTACTCTTCGTCTTTTGCTCGATATCCTTGTTCAGCAGGGTTCGCCAGTTCACTATCAGCAGCCCGTGCGGGTTGTTCTCCGTCCGGGGCACACGCTTGAGCTGTCCCACCGTGACCAGTTCACGCATCAGGATATTACTGCGGCGTTCGATACGCTGCCGCCCGTAGTAGGTGAACTCCATATTGCTTTTGTCAAACCGCACACTGTCGCAATAGATGGAGAACACGGCGCTCGTTCCCAATATGTTGGAGTAAAAGCCTTTCTCCTTGAGCGTGTTGTACTGTGCCAGTCCGGTCTCGTCCACCAGATACATCGCCTTTTCCATCGTGTACTTGATGTACTTGTCATCCGGTGGAAGCGTGAAGAAGTAGTGGTGGAACATTTCGACATGGGATTTTGCCTCCACGTCCAGCGTCTCGTCCATGGTCGTGCGTTGTACCAGTATCGGCACGTCGCCGTCCAGCACGTACACCTTTTTCTGCGCGTCCGTCACCATTGTCCGTGCCGTCCAAATGCTGCTCACGCTGATGATGATGCACCCCACGAGAAAGGCGGTGCAGATGATGCCCACCAGCTTGATCTTGTTTTCCAGATTTTTGATGACCATACCTTACCATTTTTTCTTGTTCAACTTCTTTACATACTCGTCGTGGAGCATCGGCATGACCATTACCATCAGCTTTGTTTGGAGCTGGCTGAACTCCATGAAATGGATTTGCGTGGCGTTGCTCAACAGTATCGACTGCACGAATACCCACCAGACGGCACGTTTACGCTTTCTCACATCCTTTTGCAGCTTGGCGACCTGCAACCGGTAATTAAGGTAAGCTACCATCGGAATGATGTACCGTTCATCCCGTCTGAAGGCTCTTATCAGCTCTTCATATTCCGGGTCGGGGCAGTGGTTGTCGCAGACATCATCCACCTCTGTCAGGATGCGCCTGTCGGTATAGTCCGTAAACCGCTCGTCCTGAAGCCATTTTTTAATTTTCTTTTTCATACTCAGAATTTTATTATTGTATTGTTTCCCTGTCTTATCGCATGATACCGCCCATAGCACCCGTCGCCGTCATCTTGGCCTGCTGCGCCACGCCCTCGCCGAAGTTTCGGGTAGAGAAGGCCGTGTCGCCCTCCGGAATCATCCATGCCGCCAAGTCCGGCACGAGGTTCAGGCACTTCAATGCCACGATGCTCGCAGCCATCAGATAGCCTGCCGAGAAGAACGAGTTTTGCAGGTAGGCGGCCATGGTCTGCTCGCTCGCCGTTATCGCCGTCAGGTTTTCCACCTGTATGCAAAGCACGATGTCGAACAGAAGCAGGACATAAAATCCTACGAAGTAGAGGATATTATGGCGTAAAACAAAGTCGTAACAAATCAAAGAAAATACACGTTATTCCATTGATACACAGACGCTTCTTTGATTTGATTTCTTTTATTTCCTTGACTGTTAAAAATCTATTTTTGGTGCATTTTTGTTGCACGTTTGTTACGCGAAACAAAATAATCTTTATAACTTTGACCTCAGAGAAACCCGAATGGGGGCATAAAATAGAAACAAATAAAAGCATATAACAGTATGGGAAGACAAAAGAAAGTATCAAAACCGAAAGAGCCTGTTCGCATTCGTCAGCGCAAGTTGAAGAATGGAAATATCAGCCTCTATCTCGACATTTATTCAGATGGTGTCAGAAAATACGAGTCGCTGTCGCTCTACCTCGTTCCAGAGAAAGACCCGATTTCAAAAGACCAGAACAGACACGCTATGCAAGTGGCAAACAAGGTGAAGTCAGAAAGAATATTGGGGCTGCAGAACCGTGGCATCAAACAATGGGAGAAAATCAAACAGGAGAATATGCCACTGCTGACTTGGCTCTGCAAATATGAGCAGTCGGACGGCAACTTTGCCAAATCCACATTGAAAGGAAGAAAAGAGATGCGCCACAAGATAGAACAGTACCTTGCCACGACTGGCGACATCAATGTCTGTTTGTCAGAAATAGATGTTGATTTCTGCCGTGGCTTCGTGAAGTTTTTGAAAACGGCACATCATGGAGTGAAGAAAGACGCTACAGCTGTTATCAGTCAAGGTTGCGCACATCATCATCAAGCGGTATTCAATGGAGCGTTGAACAAGGCTGTGCGTGAGGGTATCATAGCAAGCAATCCAATGAAACTGTTGGATGCTAAGGAGAAGCATCAGCCAGCCGAAAGCGTAAGAGAATATCTGACCATTGACGAGTTGAAAGCCATTATGAAAGCGGACTGCGCCAACACGGAAGTAAAAAAGGCATTTATCTTCTCTTGCTTTGCAGGATTGCGCTTGGGTGATGTACGTGCGCTCACATGGAACAAGGTGTTTCTCGCATCTGACGGAAAGACAAAGTTTGTCCGCACAATCATGGAGAAGACAAACAAACTCGTCAATGTTCCATTATCCAAAGAGGCTCTGAACTGCCTTAATGAAAAGGAAGACCCGAACGAGCCGATATTCACTTTGCCAGGCACTCCAACGGTATGTCACGACATTCGTAAATGGATGCAAAATGCTGATATTAAAAAGCACATCTCGTTTCACTGCTCACGGCACACCTTCGCCACGATGATGCTGACACTTGGAGTTGACATCTATACAACAAGCAAATTATTGGGGCATAGCAATGTCTCTACAACACAGATATACAGTAAGATAGTGGACGAGAAAAAAGTGGAGGCGGTCAACAAGGTTGATAATCTATTTGATTAGCACTAATAAAAAAAGGTAACTGAAAATGAGTATAGAGATAAGAACAAGAGTGTTAAAAAATGGCAGTCAGTCGCTATACCTTGACTGCTATGAGAATGGTAAAAGGGAATATGAGTCACTGCATTTGTACCTTGTTCCAGAGGTTAACGAAGACGCAAAGCGAGAGAACAAGAACGCCATGAAAAAGGCGGTCGCTATAAAGGCTGAAAGACTCCTTGGTATTCGTAAGGAGGCAAAGTCTCCAGATGAAACGGCATTGAGAAAGGCATCGCCTGTTTTCTATGAATGGCTGCTTGATTATCACAAGGGATTGGTTGACAGCCAAGCGTATTCTCAGAACTACATCAAGAATGTATGGAAGCTGATAGCCATCATGCACCAATATATGAAATACAGCCATAAAAGTGGCATACGATTGATAGACTTCAATAAAAACGTATATGTGGGCTTCTTGAACTATATGAGGGACATCTATGTTTCGCCAAAGTCTCCAAACAACCCTCAGAAGTTGGCACAGTCCACCATGCACCAAATGCAGACCACACTCAACACCATATTGAACAAGGCGGTCAGAAACGGTCTGATAAGTGCAAATCCTTTTGCTTCATTGGATATAAGGGAAAGGGTCAGCAAAGCAGAGAGTAATATCGTTGCATTGACAAAAGAAGAGGTCATGTCATTGGCTTCCGTTGAAACAGGCAGCCCTGCAACCAAACAATGTTATATGTTCTGTTGCTTTACAGGTTTAAGACATAGTGATATATCCAACTTAAAATGGAAGGATATTCGCCAAACTGATGCGGGATTGGCAATCTATCTGCCTCGTATGCAGAAAACCAAGCACCCCATTCTGATACCATTAGGCAAAAAGGCATTGGAATGGTTGCCCGACAAGGAAGATAAAAGTGAAGATAGCCTTGTGTTCAACACACCGCTAATCTGCAACTGTGACAGAGCCTTGAAGCACATGGCTAAACGAGCTGGCATTACAAAGGTTCTCGGATTTCACACAAGTCGGCACACTTTTGGAACGTTGGCTATCCTCGCAGGATGTGACATTTTGACTGTGAGCAAACTATTGGGTCATAAAAGTGTTAAGACAACACAGATATATGCTTCCGTAGCCATGCAGATGAGAGCGGATGCCGTCAAGCGAGTGGAAAAAGTATTTGGAAATTAGGGAAGAAAAGAAAGGGAGTAAGGAGGATAAAATCTCTTTATTCCCTTATTTCGTATCAAATGGGTATGAAAGTGTGAAATATCGTTATATTTTCGCCTATTAGAGCCATATAACGAATTATTATCGCAAAATTTAATGTATATTTGCAGTAAAATTCGGTGTAAATATGAAACTGAACAGAATAAAAGACACGTTGGAAGAAAAAGGCATCTCTCAGACATGGCTTGCAAAACAGCTTGGGAAGAGCTTTAGTACAGTAAACTGCTACGCCAGAAATAAATACCAGCCAGATTTGGAAACATTGCTTGAAATATCAAAAATTCTGCAAGTCGATTTGAAGGACTTGATAACAGACGAGGACGAGCGAGAGTAAAAACGCCAAATGCTGGATTTTTAGAACTGGACAAAATAACTTCCGATAATAAAACGTTATTTGAACATGGGCATAAGCAAAGAACTTACAGAAGAGGACATCAAGTTCCGCTATATCAACGAAGCCATCACAAGCAAGGGATGGTCAAAGGATAGTATCTTCATGGAACAGAAGGTTAAATTTACTGACGGTAAAATTAGCCTTCATGGTAACCTTGTGCATAGAGAGAAACCGAAGTTTGCCGACTATGTACTTTATGCAAATAAGGCAACACCCATTGCTATTGTAGAAGCAAAGGATGCCAATCATTCTGTTTCCCATGGATTGCAACAAGCCATGACCTATGCCCAAATGCTTGATGTGAAGTTTGCATACAGTTCAAATGGTGAAGGTTTTGCCGAACATGACTTCTTTACAGGCAAGGAACGCACTTTTGCTATGGACGAATTTCCAACAAAAGAAGAACTTGTTGAAAGATATAAAAATGAGGCTAACGATGGAAACGGACTTAACAAACAAGAGCTGGCTATCATAGAGCAGCCTTTTTGCACTGGTCAGAATATATTTCCGCCACGATATTATCAGCGCAATGCAGTAAACCGCACAGTTGGTGCCATTGCCAAAGGACAAAATCGTGTGCTCCTTGTCATGGCAACTGGCACTGGCAAGACATATACTGCATTTCAGATTGTATGGCGTTTACTTAAAAGTAGTTTGAAGAAGAAAGTGTTGTATCTTGCCGACCGAAACATATTGGTTGACCAATCCATACAGCAGGACTTCAAACCATTAGAAAAGGTAACGCACAAGATAGACTACTCAAAAGATAAGAACCACTTGGAAGAATTGGGCTCTTATCAAGTATTCTTTGCACTCTATCAACAGTTGATTGGACAGAATGATGCCAAAAACTATAAGGAGTTGTTTCCTAATCCAGACTATTTTGACCTTGTTATTGTTGATGAGTGTCATAGAGGTAGCGCAAAGGATGATAGCAACTGGCGAAACATCTTAGAATACTTTTCTTCGGCTACTCATATAGGTATGACTGCAACACCAAAAGAAACAAAGTACCAGTCAAGTATTGGCTACTTTGGTGAGCCTATATACACATACAGTCTTAAAAACGGAATTGAGGACGGTTTCCTTGCTCCTTTCAAGGTAATCAACATCACAACCAACATTGGCGATGAGTGGAGACCGACAAAGGGACAAAAGGATATTTACGGCAACGAAATAGAAGACCGCATTTATAACAATAGCGACTATGATTATAACATTGTCATAGAAGACCGCATAAGGGAAGTTACGCAAGAGATAACCAACTATCTGAAAAGTACAGATCGCATGGCTAAGACCATAGTGTTCTGTGCTGATGAAACTCATGCGGAACGTATGCGTATGGCTTTGGCTAATGCCAATGCTGATATGTGTAAGAAAAATCCCGACTATGTGGTTCGTATAACTGGTAGTGACGAATACGGAAAAGGCAAGTTGGATTATTTCATTTCTGTTGCAGAGAAATACCCTGTCATAGCGACAACAAGTAAATTGCTTTCAACTGGTGTTGATTGCAAAATGACAAAACTGATTGTTCTTGACCAACAAATCGGCTCTATGACAGAGTTCAAACAGATAATTGGTCGTGGCACTCGTCTTCGTGAGAAAGAAGGAAAGACATACTTCACGGTAATGGACTTCCGCAACGTGACACGATTATTTGCAGACCCAGATTGGGACGGACCGATTGAAATAGACCCAAACTATCCGCCCAAGCAGAAAGAGCCTAAGCCGTATGTACTTCCTGACGACGACGACCCTAAAGGCGTGAAAGAACCCGATCCAGAGCCACGACCGAAGCCGATTGTTGCCAAAGATGGTTGTCAAGTGATGGTCATTAACAAGGTCGTTTCTGTCTATGACACAAATGGTAAGTTGCTTCGCACGGAAAGCATTACCGACTATACAAAGAAAAGTATCATAGACACATACGCTACGATTGACACGTTCACTTCCAAGTGGCAAGAAACCAAGAAAAAGTCAGACATTGCTGAAATGCTTAAAGAAAGTGGCATTGACCTTGCAGTGTTGAAGCATGACCAAGATATGGACGATGTTGATGATTTCGATTTCATCTGCCATATAGCCTACGGCAAGAAAACACTTACACGACATGAACGTGCCGAACAAGTGAAGAAACGAGACATATTCAGCAAGTATGGTGAACAGGCACGACTTGTGCTTGAAGCCTTGTTGGATAAGTACACCAAGGAAGGTGTGTCTGAATTGGAAAGCCTTACTGTGCTTGAAAATGACCCATTCCGCAAATTGGGTTCAAAGGCAAACATCGTGAAGTTCTTTGGTGGCAAGCAAGGCTATCTTGATGCCGTAAAGGAACTGGAACAATGTATATATAATATAGCATAAAAATAGAAACAAAATATGAGTTTATCAAATTTCGTAAAACGAGTACGCAATATAATGCGCAATGATGCCGGTATCAACGGTGATGCGCAACGCATAGAACAAATGGCGTGGATGCTGTTCTTGAAAGTCTATGACGAGAAAGAGAATGATTGGGAGTTGGACGATGATGATTACAAGTCTATTATTCCAGAAGAATGCCGTTGGCGCAACTGGGCGCATGACGATGGAAGCGGTAATGCCTTGACTGGTGATGAGCTGCTTTCGTTTGTCAACAACACTTTGTTTGTGGAACTCAAAAACATAGAGATAACACCAACTACCCCTATCCGTCAGGCGATTGTAAAGACCACATTTGAGGATGCCAACCAATATATGAAAGATGGAGTTCAACTTCGTCAAGTGCTGAATGTGATTGACGGTTTAAACCTTGGTGACTATGAGGAAAGTCATGCTTTCGGTGAGATATACGAAACTATCCTCAAAGAAATGCAGTCAGCTGGTTCCTCTGGTGAGTTCTACACCCCAAGAGCCTTGACCGAGTTTATGGCAGAGATTGTCAACCCGCAGATTGGCGAAAAGATGGCAGACTTCGCCTGTGGTACGGGCGGCTTCATCACAAGTTGGTTGGGTGAATTGGACAAGAAGGTAAAGACTGCTGAAGACCGCAAAGAGTACAATCAGTCTGTATTTGGAATAGAAAAGAAACAATTCCCGTATATGCTATGTGTGACAAACCTATTGCTGCATGGTATTGATACGCCATTGGTATATCACGACAACTCGCTTACAAAAGATGTGCTCAACTATACAGACGGCGACAAGTTTGATGTTGTGTTGATGAACCCACCATACGGTGGAAACGAGAAGTCGGATGTCAAGTCACATTTCCCTTCTGATATGCGCAGTAGCGAGACTGCAGACTTGTTCATGGTTCTCATCATGTACCGACTGAAGAAGAATGGTCGTGCAGCGGTCATTGTCCCAGACGGTTTTTTGTTTGGAGCGGACAACACAAAGATAGCCATCAAGACCAAGCTACTCAGAGATTTCAACTTGCATACCATTATCCGTTTGCCTGGCAGTATCTTTGCACCTTACACTTCGATTGCCACGAACATTTTGTTCTTCGACAATACCAGTGCGGAGGGTGCTCCTGAAGGTTATTATACAAAGGAAACGTGGTTCTACCGTTTGGATATGCCAGAGGGTTACAAGCATTTCTCCAAGACAAAATCCATGAAGTCGGAACATTGCGACCCAATCCGTGAGTGGTGGAACGACCGTAAGGAGATTATTATTGCTGATGGTGACGAGAAATCTCGTTGCTATTCGGTTGAAGACCTTATCGCCACCGATTGCAACTTCGACTTGTGCAAGTTCCCGAAAGAGGATGAAGAAATCTTGCCTCCTGCCGAACTGCTTGCCGACTATTTCAAGAAGCGCAAGGCTCTTGATCATGAGATTGATAAGACATTGGCAGAGATACAGCGTATCTTGGGCATAAATGTAAATGTGGACGAATTGTAAAATGTGGAACGGTGTTCCACAAATCTAAAAGATTGGCATGGAGAATAAAGGTTTGACAAACATAAATGATGCTGCCTATCAGAAGTTGATAGACAACATAACCACGCTATGGGGTGAGGCGAAGTCAAAAGCCATTGCTGCGGTCAATACGGAATTGCTTGATGCCAACTGGCAAACTGGAAAGTATATCGTTGAATTTGAACAGGGTGGTAAACAAAGAGCTGAATATGGTAAAAGGTTACTTGTAAACCTTGCAAAGGATTTGACAGCAAGAAATGGAAAAGGTTTTAACCGAACAAACCTTACCTATATGCGTAAGTTATACTTGGCATTCCCAAAATGTGGGACACTGTCCCACAAATTGACATGGAGCCATTACTATGAACTGTTGAAGTGTGATAATGCACTTGAAATGCAGTTCTATTATAAGGAATCCATCAAGGAATGTTGGAAAGTTAGGGAACTGAAAAGACAGATGAAGAGCTGTCTGTTTCAGCGACTTGCACTAAGTACAGATAAGGCTGGAGTTCTTGCTTTGGCTAACGAGGGGCATCAAGTACAAACTCCGCAAGACATCATCCGTGACCCTTTCGTGCTTGAATTTGCAGGACTTCCCAAACAGAAACGCTATAAGGAGGGTGACTTGGAAAAGGCTCTGAAAGACCACATGGAGCAGTTCCTTTTGGAAATGGGACGTGGTTTTGCATTTGTGGGCAGACAATACTCCATGCAGATAGGAAGCCGACAGTTCAAGGTGGATTTGGTGTTCTACCACTGTATCTTGAAATGCTATGTGTTGATTGATTTGAAGCGAGCAGAGATAAAGCATGGTGATATTGGGCAGATGAACCTCTACTTGAACTATTTCAAAACAGAAGTATGTCAACCTGACGATAATCCACCCATTGGCATAGTTTTGGGAGCAAGAAAAGACGAACTTCTGATGGAATATGCCTTGGAGGGTATAACCAATCAATTGTTTGTGGCACGTTACCAACTCTATTTGCCAAAGCGTGAAGAACTGCAAGCGCAACTTGACAAGCTGTTGGACGAAGCAGAGTAACAACAATAAAATAAGGACATTTCGGTTTTATAGCATAATTATGAAAAGTAATATTGGAATACAAATCATTTTGTCTATTGTACAGACTATGTGCAGTATCAATATAAATGCACAAACGGTTGGATATACATATCGACCTTTGGCAGCCGATGGATGCAACATGAAATATAGCGTTGCAAAACAAGATACGGCATATTACATTATCGCAACCGTAAGGTCAGACAGACTGAATTTCCTGAAAGAATCAACCATGTTGTTGAAAACATTCGATGGTGAAGTTATTAAACTTTATGGTTCTCAGATTGGTAGCGGCTCTGAAACGGCAGGTATTGTTTCTGGCAATATAGTCCTTCCAGTGACAGAAATCAGTTCTACAGCTCAATTCAAGATAAGTCCACAACAATTTGAGTTGTTGAAAAAAGGCGTGGCTAAGATAAGGTTATCTACCATACCTATTGAGCATGAGAGGGCATTTGCCAAAGATAAAATAGGCAAGAAACTTTATCAGTTCTTCTTGAAGCAGAAGAATAAGGACAATGATTTCTAACGAAAGAAAATTACAATGAACGGAAAGCAATTAAAGAATAGCATATTACAATGGGCGATACAGGGAAAACTTGTACCGCAAGACCCTAATGACGAACCAGCAAGCGTATTGCTTGAAAAGATTCGTCAAGAGAAAGAACGCTTGATCAAGGAGAAGAAAATCAAGCGTGACAAGAACGCATCCATTATCTACCGTGGTGAGGACAATTCCTATTATGAGAAGATGCTTGCTACGGGGGAGGTGAAGTGCATTGATGAGGAGGTGCCATTTGAGATACCACAGGGGTGGGAATGGTGCAGAATGCAAGATGTCATAACTTTTGTGAATGGTCGGGCATATAAAAAGGAAGAACTATTATCAAAGGGAAAATACCAAGTTCTTCGTGTTGGTAATTTCTTTACAAATAACCAATGGTATTATTCTGACTTAGAATTGCCAGAAGACAAGTATTGCTATAATGGTGACTTGCTTTATGCATGGTCTGCTTCTTTTGGTCCTCAAATTTGGACTGGTGATAAAACAATTTTCCATTATCACATTTGGAATGTCAAGTTTGACACAAGAGTTCTGTTTAGAGAATACTTGTTTTATTTCTTTTTGTTTGATAAAACACAGGTAAAAACATCAACAACAGGAAGTACGATGATTCATGTTTCTATGGAGAATATGAAACCACGCTTGATTCCGATTCCGCCAATAGACGAACAAAAAAGAATTGTTTGTGGAATAGATTGTGTTTTACCATACGTTGAAAAATATGAGCTATCGCAAAATAAAAAAGATATTCTTGATGCAAACATAAAAGACGCTCTCAAAAAATCCATTCTTCAAGAAGCTATACAAGGTAAACTTGTGCCTCAAATTGCTGAAGAAGGTACAGCCCAAGAATTGCTTGAAGAGATAAAGACAGAGAAACAAAAACTCGTCAAGGAAGGTAAACTAAAGAAGTCTGCCCTCAACGATTCTGTTATCTTCCGTGGTGACGATAACAAGTATTATGAGCAGATAGGTAAAAAATGCTTGGATATAACGGAACAAATACCATTTGTAATTCCTGAAACTTGGCAATGGGTAAGGATTCGTGATGTTTTCCAATTAAGCCCAAAGAATGAAGCCGAAGATGAGAAGTTGGCAGCTTTTGTTCCTATGGAGAAAATTAGTGCTGGCTATAAATCAGACTTTACTTTTGATACTGCCAAATGGGGATCTATCAAAAAAGGATTTACTCATTTTGCGAATGGTGATGTTGCTTTTGCAAAAATCACGCCATGCTTTCAAAACAGGAAGTCTGCAATTTTCCATGACTTACCCAATGGAATTGGGGCAGGAACAACAGAATTAAAGGTATTGAGACCCTATGGAAATACAATAGATAGGTGGTATCTGTTGTATTTCTTAGAGTCTCCGTATTTCATAGATGAAGCAACGTTTAAGGGCACTGCTAATCAACAACGTATTGTTGTGGGTTACTTGGAAGACAAACTATTTCCTTTGCCTACTCAAAAAGAGCAACAACGCATTGTTGCTCAAATAGAAAAACTATTTGAGCAATTGCGATGACTCCTCTGTCTTTTGGACTATTCTTTTCTGCTCTTGAAATGGTGGAATGCCAATTATAAGACCATAGAAAAGCTCCTTGTTGAGGTGTGGAATAGCAGCACCTTTCTTTGAATTGCGCAAAGTATCCTTATAAAATTGTATAAAAGCCAGGACAAAAGGTTTGTACATAGAGGAACTTATCCATAATTGCTTGAACGTACTACCCATATAACCATCTTGTGGAACGATGAAAACTTCACCAGAGTTTTCACCGTCCACAAGCATTATATTGTCACCTTTATATACAAGTTTACCTTGTTCTACGATAGTTTCAGAACTTTTACCACGTAAGTATTTTGCATCTAATAAGCATTGCTTGCCAGTGGTTTTCAAGCCGTCTGTAAGTTGGCAAACTGCATTTAACCGAGCAATAGACCAAGAACTTGGAAAGTCAAAAGGAAGCTCAATCTCAGTTACTTCGCTTCCTATCTGCTCATAATACTTGATAAAACCTCATTAATTTTGCCTACTATTCTTCCTTGTTCTGCCATTGGAGGCAGTGGTAAATACAACTCTTTCAGCCGTTCTTTCCCCAGATTATAAAAAGCAGCACCAGACTTCTTAGTTATTCCTCGCATAGCCTCAATTAAGAATGGACTTTGAAGAAAATATGCAAGTAACAAGGAGTGATTAAAGTCTTGAATGTATGGGCTAATGATGAAGACAAAACCACCAGCACTAACATTTTTGTAGTCTTTTTCTATCACTGCCATTTTACCAATATTCTCCAAACTGGTTACAGCAGGAGTAATGATGCTGTTCTTTTTTAGAATGGTATTCGCATTGACAAACTCTTCTGACACATAGACATCATCATCTTTGAATATATACTTATTGGGTAGAATGTTTCCACCGCGCAATATTCTAATGCCTTTTTTATTTGCGTTTGTTTGCTCTTTTTTGAACGAAGCCCCTGTTTGTATTTCCAACAAGTCTTTGGCTTTGCACCAAACCCATGTTTCGGGTATTTGAAACGGCAAAAACTCGTCAATACAAACAGGACTACCGTCTATCAACTCATAATACTTGTTACAGACTTAATCTTTTGTACTATACGTTGTTGTTCAGCAAATGGTGGAATTGGAACAAGATAGGCTTTTACTGTCTTTGTTGCCAATTCCTTTTGCTTTGTACTGCCGTCCGATTTGTCTTCTATAACAGACTGAACCGTATTACTTGCAAAATAGTAGTAGAGGTATTCTGAAACGATGTACGTTTTATATGGACGAATTACAGTAACATGGCTGTCAGCAACAGCCAATTCATAAGGGTTAAGTATCGTGTAGTATATAGCCATTCTACCTAATGTTCCCAGTCCTGTAGAGTTCCACATCAAATCTCTATCTTGCAAGAAATACTCATCATTATATGATAAAATACTCTGTGGGTCAATAAATTTCGCTTTCTCGATGGAAAATCCATCCCATTGATTGCATTTTTGAGCTACAACAGGATATTTCTTTATTGGGCTATATTTGGGCGATTTGCCTCTATGTATAAAAGAGCAAATATCGTCAAGTCGTACCCATGCCCAATTTGACGGTATCTCAAATGGTATTTCTTCATCAATACATACTGCCCCATCTTCCGACTTCTCCCAATACTTGTTATCGTCACCACGGAAGATGACGGAAGTAGCTAAAGCGGACTTCTTCAGTTTGCCTTCTTTGACGAGTTTCTGCTTCTCTGTTTTTATCTGCTCCAACAGATCTTGAGCAGTCCCATCCTCTGTAAGATGTGGAACAAGTTTTCCTTGTATTGCTTCTTGTAAAATACTCTTTTTAAGACTTTCTTTTATTGTGATATTCAATTCATCCAACTGGTTCTGAACTTTACTATATTTATCTATTTGTGATAATAGTTCAGCTAACTTTGTCACTATTCTTCTTTGTTCTGATAGAGGAGGAAGTGGCAACAATAGACCTTTCAAACGATTGGCGGAAAGTCCTGGCATAGCAGTACCAACTGATGCCAAGTTGTTACTTTCTTTCAGAAGATACATGAAATGATACACATATTCACAAAGACCAGAAACACATGGGCGAAGTCTATGAACATGATTTTGAAGACAAATATCATAATCTTCATTCCAAATAGCAGAACGTCCATACCCTGCACCACCTTCGCAAACTAACAAGTCTCCCTTTGTAGCAGAGCAAGTTTTTATTTCTTCGTCTGTAAAATTCATAACCTTGACATTATCAAGGACAAAATATCCCCAGTATAGATTGGATGTCGTTATGAACTTTTGATGAGTTCCAGCACCTTTGTTGCTACTGCTCTGTTGTTTTCCACTTGCATGGTTGAAGATGTTGCCTATACGAGTCCATTCCCACCCTTGTGGTATCTCAAACGGCACTTCTTCGTCAATGCACTTCACCTCCCCCGTAGCAAGCATCTTCTCATAATAGGAACTCATAGAACAAATCCATGCCTATTTATTAGGACAACATAATGTTTCACTAATAAACGAATAGAAATGGAATTAGACAAATTTGAAGAGTTCCTAAGCCAAGGTAATATGGCTAAGAACACGATTTCGGCATATCTGTATGCCGTGAAGGAGTTTGGCTCTCGTCACAAAGAGTTGAACAAGAGAAACTTGTTGGTTTACAAAACCTACTTGATTGAGACTTACAAGCCAAAGACGGTGAACCTCCGTATTCAGGCGTTGAACAAGTACCTTGTATTTGTAGGCAAGACCAAGCTACGTTTGAAGTCAGTCAAGGTGCAGCAACGTTCTTATTTGGAGAATGTCATCAGCAATGCCGACTACACCTTCTTGAAGAACAAGTTGAAAAAGGAAGACAACTTAGAGTGGTACTTTGTTGTACGCTTCTTGGCTGCGACTGGTGCCAGAGTTAGCGAACTTGTGCAAATCAAGGTTGAGCACGTGCAAGTAGGCTATTACGACATCTACACCAAGGGTGGCAAGATACGGCGTATCTATATACCCAAAACATTGCGCACGGAAACAGAAAAGTGGTTGCAGACACTCAACCGTACAAGTGGCTATCTCTTTCTCAATCGCTTTGGCGAGCGTATTACTACAAGAGGCATATCACAGCAGTTGAAGAACTATGCGGTGAAATATGGCTTGAATGAAAAAGTGGTGTACCCTCACTCGTTCCGCCATCGTTATGCCAAGAATTTCTTGGAGAAGTTCAACGACATTGCCCTGCTTGCAGACCTTATGGGGCATGAAAGTATCGAAACGACACGTATCTATTTACGAAGAAGCAGCATTGAGCAACAAGAGATAGTTGACAAAGTGATAACCTGGTAATCGGAGCATATTCTATATTTTTTGATATGTTATCCATGCTATTAAACTATGCAAACGAGTATATGCTTTTTACTACAAGTAGAGTTGATTATCAGCGTTTTGCATTACCTTTGCACTCAAAAGAAAATACGCATGGGACTATTCAAGAAGATAAAAGACATATTCAGCAACGACAAAGGCAAGGAGACAAACACGCAAGAGAACGTTTCCTTGCCTTCTTCTATAAATGTACCTCAACAATCCACCAAGCAGCCTTTGGTAATGCCTGGTGTTACAGAGGTTATAAAGGCAAGAACATATCTGAAAGCAAATGACACTAAACAGGCTAAATACCAATACGAGAGTGCGGTTCAAAAAGGATATTCATTGAACCTTGAACCCTATAATTGGCTACTTCGCCATTATACAAGCAAAGAACAATGGAGCGATGCCAAGCGTGTTCTGTTGCTTGTCCCTGCAAAATTCAGCCAAGATGCGCTTGTTGTCGAATTTAGGGAAGTAATAAGGCAACGAGAAGACAAACTACCCAAACAAGCCAATCTCCACAGAAACATAACCACCAAAGACACATTGGCAAACCGATACAGAAGTTTGATTGCTCAACTGCCCGAATTTGATTTCTATACAAATGGAAACGACACATTGTTTTCAGAAGACGTTCCAGTGTGCCATCAGATAGAAGATATAATCAGCCATATAGAGAATGAACTACGCAAGGCGAAGGTTGCCGAGAAAAGCAAGGATTACATCACTGCAACCAACATCTATGAGGAGCTGATTGCCAATGGCTATTGGAAGCCAGAGCCTTACAACCGTCTGCTTTATATCTATGATAAGGCAGGACTTACAAATGGTGTAAAGGAGTTACTTGTTCTTGCAATAAGTTTCTTTGAAAATCAGCAAAAGAAACAGAAACAAGAATTGTTACGCCTTGCCGACAAGTACAAAAGCAGAGCCTATGCAGAGGCGAAAATAAATCAAGGAAAGACAGTGGCATATTTCGATGGTTTCTTTGAAATATACATGCCTTTCCCTGATATTGATGTCTGGAAGCGAATACTCGCTGACACTACCGCTTAATGCCAGAACTCTTCTTGGGATAGTGTTTGCTGTGGGCGAATCTCATGCAGCGTCTGGCAAAGCTGAAAATATCCTCGTCCTTATCCCTCCAAGGCAATTCCGAATTGGAGCCACCGCCACCTCCCGACTGCGTGATGCTTGTTGCCCCATTGATGCCCTCAATGAACATCTTGACGGCTGTGCCAAGCACATCTTTGAAACGCATATCGCACATATCTTCAATGATGGTGTTCTCTGCCATTTTCTTGGCTTCGGGTACATTGGCGCAAATCCTACTGCTCATCGTCAGCAGTTCTTGGAAACTGCCTGCAAGGATAGAGGCTTGGGCGTATGTTTGCAATGTCCGTGAAGTTTGCTCCTGCACGACACGCAATGTTTCAGCCTCAGACTTCTGCGCCCTTGTCATGGCTCTGAACTCGGCAAGGGCTTCATCGGCTGCACTCAGTTTTTCTCGTTTGTCCGTCAGCTTGAACTCCAAGGTGGACAACTGACTTTTGAGCCGTTCCAGTTCCTTTGACAACTCGGAATGTTCGCCATTCTGTTGTTCCAACAATTTCTCAACCTCATGGATTTTGTTCTCCACCTCGGACTTCTGGTGAGTGAGGTTTTCTATCATCGTTTTCAGACCTTTAACGGCATTCTCCTTTCTGCGAATGTCAAGTTCCAGTTTGCCATTTGCGATTTCCAACTCACGGCTTTCGGCTTGGAGTTGTCTATACCATTCGTCACGAGGAACATGCTGGGCATTGGTAGCCGAAACGGATTCGCCACGTACCAAGCCCCACTTTTTGTTGACCTCTGCCAAGTAGTCGTGGATTGCATCCAGTTTGTTTGCGTCACCACCAAAAGTATCTCTGTATTTGATACGCATCTTCTGTTTCTTCTCATCGTACATAATGGGCGTGACAAGGCAATGGATATGCGGTGAAGACTCGTCAAGATGAACGGAAAAGTCAATGATGTTGTCTTCGCCCCATGCATCGGCAACAGCCTTGTAGATGTCCTTTGCCCACAATTCTATCTCCGCTTTGCGCTTGACATGACTGTTGTCTGCGCCTTTCGCTCGCTCCACATTCTGGTTTCCGAAAGCCATTTCTCGCATTCTGTCGGCATCGCCCGAAAATATCATGTTGCAGGCAATGCGGTATTTGGGCGTTTCAAGCCCTTTGTTAGGGTCTTCCGCACCAGTGGCTTCCAAACGGTCTTGAAACCGCTCCAAAATGGGCTTAGAAGAGCCGAGAGGTACAATCTTACCGCCCTTGACTATCTCAAAGTTGAGATGCGCACGGCTCTTGTCGTAGTTAAACTTCTTGTTGGAGGCTTTTGCTTCCCATTGGGATTCCGTCCAACGCCTCTGATGTTCGTTATCTTCACCTGCCGAAAACGACTTGACGGCTTGTTGGTGAAACACTTGGTATTCTGGCATAATGTTATTTCTAAGATGGGGTAATGAAATTTATAAAATGAGCTTGCTCTGGTGTCCTCCTAAGGGCTTGCCTGATGGAGCATAATTCGGTTGGTGATAACCATACCGAGGATTATGTTCCCCATCTACATTATGCGTACATATAGGCAAGCCTCTTCTGTTGTGTACCATCACTGCTCTAAAACGGTTTTGATGAAGTCTTGGCATTGCGTTCTTACTGGCAAACTGACAGCATGAAGGCAAATGCCAAGACTAAAAATGAATGAACGGTAGGTTACATTTCACGTTGCTCGTGGAATTGCTCCATGTCTTCCGCTAACAACTGCTCTCTCACATCATCAGGGATTTCTTCCAAGGAATGGATTTGCTCCATTTCCGAAGGAGTGATTTCTGATGAATCGGAAGAAGGCAAAGGTAAAGTTGAAGAAGTCGGATCTGAAACAGACTTGTTCGGGTTCTGTTCCGACTTCGCTTTGCCGTTGTCTCGCTTATAAAGGGCATTGGCTGTATAAACCGTTTCACCCTCATGCTTCCACGCTGCTATGCACCTCATATCCATAATGGTGGTAAGGCAATCAGTTTTTATTGTTACGATACCCAACTGTTCCAACTGTTTCAAGAAGCGGATAACTGTCTTTCGGTTGCAGTTCCATTCCTTTGAAAGTTCAAGGGCAGATACACAAGTTTGTCCTTGCATTAGTGGTTTGGATATGCCACGCTTGGTATAGGTGGTATCGGCAGTTGCCGTGTGGTGAAGCAGTCTGCGGAAACATTGTATTCTGTTGATGCCTCCCTCGTTGCTACTGAGAAAATTCAGTTGTTCGTCCGTCAATGACAAATAGTAAGTGACAGGGCGAGTTTTGTCTATCTCTTTTCTTTCCATGTCCGAATGGTTTATAAATGGTGAATGACTGAAAGGACAACAAATCATCGGTGAAGACCATGCTGTTGCCGTGGCATATCCTCACTGACAATCTCCATGAGTTTTCTATCCAAGCGTTGAAGTTCATCTTTGTTAAGACTGTTTATAGCCTCTATGCTTACTCGTAATGCAACGGCACGTCTTCCATACAAAATGGCTTGTTCGTCATTGTCTATGGCATGGTTTGCACCAGTTGCTTCAATGTAATCATTGACGGCATCCCTCATGGATAGTTCACGAAGTCCTGTCTTAGCCCAGAGGACAGACAGTTTGACTGCCTGTTCCTTCTTGGCTTCAAATTCTGTTGTCCTCATGGCTACTTGACACTTAAATTTTTCAAGATACGGTTGGCTTCTTCTGAAACCTGCGCCTTTGACGCAATCGCATTTCTGCGAATCCATGTCAAGAGTTCCGCTTTCTCAAAATACACCATCTTGCCATTCGGCTTGTAATAAGGAATGGTCTGCTCATGTGTCATCTTGTAGAGCGAACTTTTTGTCACTCCCATAAATCGGGCAGCTTCTTCCAAAGTCAGCACTTCCTTACCTGCTGACAGGGTATTTTCAAGCACTTCTACTCGCTTGGCGAGTTTTAGGTTCTCCAGCATGAGTGCTTGAACATCTGGAGTAACGCTTTGATTGGTTCGTGATTCCATAATCTGTTGATGTTATAATTTGACTATTTCATCATGACCATTGTTTGTGATTGCAAGTTGAAAGTGGTGCAAAGGTATGTAAGATATTTCTCATTCTGTTAGAAATGCTTGGTCAATGACGAAATCTTAAGTTATATTATAATAATGAAGTTGTTTCATACTCTAAATCATACTTGAATGAAATAAAGTGAAGACAAAATCAAACTTAGAAACGATAGTAAGAATACAAGGGAAACGCTGTTTTTGAAACTTGGTTGTCAAACCCTCAAAACAGCCATAAAATGCAGAAATGGTGCTTGGACTGTAATTTTATAGTTGCAAATACGCAATTATCTCTTTTTTATTTGGAAATTTTTGTTGCACGTTTGTTACGTGGAGGTGTTTTGCAAAATAACAATACTGATAATCAATGAGTTACATGGCGAAATAATCCCACGAAGTACAACATAGCACCATAAAAATGCACGGTCAGATAACGGGTCAGCCACTTCGCCCACGCGCCTTCCCACTTGGGCAGCAGGCTGAAAGCCCATTGTATCGGTCCGAAAATCGTGAGCATTCCGAGCAGGATTTGCTGGCAGTAAATCGTTGCCCACCAACCGATTCTGAACACCACGAGGGCAATCAGCATGATGATTTTGTCTATTCCCACCACCACGCCGGCCGTCAGCGAGGTAAACCACAGCTCTGCCGCGTCCTTCTCCATGTTCGTCACCTCGTCCACGCCCGTCTGCTCCATCGTCGCCTCTATCAGGTTGGGGTCGGACGTGCCCGTGTGGGCGACATCGGCACGTGCCTGTAGGCTCGTGTACATCGTGTCGCGCACGTGGATAAGCTCCTGTACTTCTTCGAACTTGTCCGATATCTGCGAGGCTTCGGCCTCGTACAGGTCATGGGTGTAACTGCCGATACAATTCGGTATGTACGAGAGGAAGTCCAGAAAACACCAGCTGCTTCCGCTGCCCGCCATACCCGTGTCTGCCGGTGGGTACCACCAGCAGAGGATAATCGACACGGCCAAGGGTCGGAAGAGTTTCAGTATGTCCAGCGGCTCCTGCTTGACCATCATCTTATACGCCATGCCCGCCGCCATGATGATGGCAAAGAGTGCCGCCAGTGCCATGCACATCTGAAGAATCCACCAGAACGGTCCCTGCGAGCCGGTGAAGGTGGCATCGGTCAGAAACTCATTGGTTTGAAAAATCACATCGTCAATCTCTTCTTCCAGAAGATTGATACCGAAATCTGAAAGTATGTTCCCGTTTGCCATTCGCTATCCTTTTTATTGTCCCCTGTTTACTGTTTCGTCTCCCTCTCCGCCGCCTGTGCCGCTGTCCGACTGCGAGCCACGTACCACAAAGCGCGATTCGTTCCACCGGTTTACGGCTTCGCGGACGATGCTACCCTTGTTCAGGTTACGCTCGTCGGTCGCGTTCAGCAGGTTGCCCGTCATCGTGGCGTTTTGCCTGCGGGCAAGATACCTGACAAGAATCCCGTTCTGCCGGGTCACGTCCTCGTAAATGCGCAGGTACTCCTTCTTCCGCTGTGCGTTGGGCATATAAGCATCTCTGGTAGCCTTGATAGCACTCTGGTACACGTGGTAGTATTCCGTCCACCGTTCCCTGTCGTCCGGTGTTCCTCCTGCGGGCAGGATGCGGTCGATATTACGCTTGAACCGCTCCATCTGCCCGTTTATCTTGTCGCTCTCGGCAAGCCACGCGAGGTCCACCTGACGGTCGGCCACGTTCAGCGCCTCTATCTTCGCACGGCTGACCAGTGCCGAGTCGATGGCTTCGGCTTCGTCCACCTGGTTGTACAGATTGACGCCCGCCAGCGTGCGGAACGACAGCTTGTTCTTCGCCGCCGCCGACTTTTTATAGGAGTTGTGCAGCAGCGTGTAATAAAGGTCGGGCGAGAGTGCGCCCGCTCCGGTCTCCATGACCGTAACTTGGTTCTGCTTAGGCGAGTCGTGGTTGTAGGTTACACTGACACCCTGTGCATGAACCGCACTTGCCGTTACAACCGCTATCGCCATGAGTAAAAATGTCCTTTTCATCTTCTTTTCCCTTTTATCTATTTCCGTTCATCAGTCATCCAGTCGTCCCGCTTCCCGCCACCGCCCGAAAGCCCCGTCGAGAATCTCCCGTTTGGTGCGCTCGCGGTATATCTTCGATTTCCAGTAGCCGATACGCACTTGTATGTACCTCCACGTTTCGATGTATGCCCGGTTCAGGTGCCGTTCGATGTCGTCCAGCGATTGGTTGATAGCCTCCAGTACCGTCAGCAGGTCGCTGGTTGAGCAGGCCGCCGCTCCCGTGGCGTACAGCACGAGGTCGCTCACCGACTTGTAGAGCTGCTCCCCGTCATGGGCGATGTCGCGTATGGCTTTCTCGTTGATGGTCAGTATCAGCGCGTCGGACGGTTCGATGCGCCCCCGTTTCAGTATCTTCTCGTTGAAGTCCTCCAGTAGGTTCTTGTAGTCGCCGATACGGTCGCTCACCGCCGTGTAGGTATTCTTCACGTTCAGCGCCGTCCGCAGGGACTGGTACATCACGTCGATGATGTCGAAGGCGCGGGTGTAGCGGTCCAAGTCCACGTTCAGCTCCTTGTACCCGCCGACCTCCTTGCTGCTGTACTCGTGCAGCAGCTTGTTGCTGTATTCCAGCGTACTGCGGGCCAACAGCAGGCTGCGCTGTTTCTTGTGGTCGTTGATGTAGGCTTCCACCGACACGATGTCGAAGGTCCACTGCGCCTTGGCGATGCCGGGCAGAAGAGCCAGCAGCACGACCGTTATCAGTAAGTTCCGTTTCATGGCCGTTCCTCCTTTCTTGCGTTTCTTCCGTTACCGCCTCTGGAAGCCCGTGCGTTCTCCACCCAGCGGTCATGGCACTCCTCCACGAGCGTGAGCCTGCGTCCCTCGTCCGTGTCCAGTTCCGGAAGCACGTCCTTCAGCACGTCGATGATGCTGCGCTTGTAGTGCATCATCTTCTCCAGCGACACGAGGTCGGCGTATATTTTTGTAATCCGAGAATCCACCTCACGGGCTATGGCAAGCCGGTCGCTCGACCACAGCAAGTGATACACATCCCCGGTGGGTGTCTCTTCCATCGGGGCGGTACGGGCGTACTCCGTCGTGATTTTGCAGGACGGGTGTTCCCGGGCGATTTCCGCGATGCGGTCGTTCACCATCTTGGTCTTTTCCTCCTCCGAAAGGTTCGAGTCGAGCGTCAGCACGTCGGCGACGAATGTGTCGGTGTATTCCGTGGTCAGCTCCCAACTGATCTGCAGGATGGCACGGTGAATCTTGATGCCGAGGAAATACTTTGGTTTCCGCGCTATCGAAATCGTTGCCCGGAACGTGATGACACCGTTGATGTTCGGCATGGTAGCCTTGCGTACATAGGTGTAGCCACTCCACGCGCCGCCGCCTTGCCACGTGAGGTTGTAGGCGGTCTTACAGTCCTGCATGATGGCGGGTATGCGGTAGTAGTCGTCCGTCGGCACGTCGTTGTCGCCTGCCGCTTCCTGTTTCGCATCCGCGTACTCCTTCTGTTTCTTCTGCCATTCGGACAGTTCGTTTTTCAGGCTGTCTATCTGTGTCTTGTTCGCGTTGTACTGCTGGCGGTAGGCTGCCGCGTCCTCCACGCTTGCCTCGGCGATTTTCTTCAGCAACGCGGCATTCTCGTTCTCCAATGCCTTAATCTGAGACTCAAGCAGGGCGACCTTGTTGTCTGCTTCTTGCACCATGCTGTTCAGCTCGGAGAGGTCCAGCTCGTTCTCCGTAACCGAGGTCTGCATGGCGCACTCCTTCGAGTGGGCGTTCAGCGAGCTGCCGCACTTGCGGCACTTGTACTGTGTTGTTCCCTGTCCGAGCGTGGCACCGTCCGAACAGGTCACGCTGATAGTCACGCTCTCGCAGCCTTGCAGCTTGGCGGCGTCCGTCGCCTGATAATAGTTCCGTGCGTCGGAGGCGATATAATAGGTATAGCCCTCCTCGTTGTCGTTGAACTCCGAGAGGCGGGCGTTCAGCCCGGCCTTGAACGTGTTCAGGTCCATCGAGTAGGAATCGAACACATCCTCGTAGATGACCTCCTCGTGGTTCCAGTTCTGTCTGACGTGTATCTCGTAAGCGTATGCTTTTTTCGTCTGCTTACCGCCCCGGCTGATGATGTAGGCGTTCTGCCAGTAGTCTATGGTATAGGTGTAGCCGTCATTACGGTTGTTGAGCTGCTGTACCCGGTTTCTTGACCATCCGGCATACCGCTCCGAATTGGAGAGTGCCTGTTCCCGTTGCGAGGCGTTGGGATAGAAGCTGGGGTCGCTCGTCTCGAAGCGCGTCCACTCGCCGCCGTTCAGGATGCTGTTGTCATCCGTCGGCGGATAGTAGTCGCAGAGCGAAACGCTGCCTTGGTCCCGTCGGGCGATATACCACCGCTGCGTGTAGTAGTTTCCGGCCACCTCGTCCAGATAGTCGGTCATCCATGACGTGAGGTTGTACTCGCTCAGCTCGAACAGCCCTGCCACATTGTCCTCACCGCCCACCATCTCGATAAGCAGCCCGCCAAGGTTATGCTCCGCCTGCTCGAAGAGGGCACCGTAATGGTCGTACAGGTTGAAGATTTCATCCACCTTGCCGCCCATCAGGTCATGGAACGAGCTGGTCTGCAGCAGGGCGTCGCCGATATTGCTGATTCCCGCTGTGGCAAGCCCGACCCCCATGTCGTAAAGGTGGTTGATGTCCTCTTTCAGGTTTTCGCCGGTGAAGTTGCCCGGCACACGGGCAAGGTCGTCCAGCAGGTGCTGCCAGTCGATGTCGCCCGCTTCCGATAGTTTCAGCAAGGGAGCGATGTCCCGGTTGATTTCGAGGAACACGATGTCCGAAAAGGTCAGCGTGCTGTTCGTCACCACGCTCTCGAACTGCATACACAGGCTTTTCGTCTCGTCGCAGATTTTCATCAGGTAGCTGCCCCAGTGGATGGCCGTCTGTGGTGAGCGGAGCATCAGCTTCGCCACCACCCATATCTTCGGCATGATTTTCTCCGCTACCATGCGAAAAATCCGGCGGTAGTAGTAATTCTCCGTGCTGCTGCACCAGATACCGAGGTCGGACAGGGCCTTATGCTCCAAAAACTTGGAGGCGAAAATGCCTGCCGTGGCCACTTCCGCCGCGTTGTAATGTTTCAGGATGTCATCGACCTGCTCCCGGTAATAGCTCTCGGCCACCGTCTCCGTGCCGAAAGCGGCAGCCATTGCCGCCACGGTACGCGCGTCGTAGTTCACGCTGTAATACTGGGCGTGGACACGCTGCGCGAGGGCGAGCAACAGCACTATGAGAATGAGCGACAGCCGTTTCATCGTTTTATTGTTGAATGGTTGGTTTTACTTCCCTGTGTTCGAAATTCCATCGTTCGGAGTCCATGCATCTGTCCGTGACAAAAGCACAGAACCCCTCGTGTATCCAGAATGCATCCTTAACGGCCTTCTTTGTCCTGTATAAGCGGGAAGCGAACATCCGCATATACCAAGGCTGGCTCAGGTAAGCCTCGCGCAAGGTCTGGTAATGCAGCCATCCCAAATCGCTGAGCCTTGTCCCATCCAAAGGATTGCCATGTAGTTTCCTGTCCAGCTCGGTTCTGAATCCCTTCTCGTCGAAAGCCGGCTTGGCTCCCGAAGTCGCGACGGATTCACACATACGGTCGCACAGGTCATAAAACTTCTTCTCTTCGGGACGTTCCTGATAATAGCAGTCCAGATACGCGTCCAGTTCCCCGGCAGACATGCCCAGCCGGAGGGAATACTCGTCCAGCAGACGCTCGATGGCGGACAGCTTATCCACCGTCATGCCGTCCGCCGAAAGGACTTCCTCCCTTGTCAGCATACAAAACTCACGGATAGTTAGTTTCTGGAGTTTCTGGTTGTCGATGGCAATCTCCTGCCGGGTCAGGCTGCTTTCGAAGCCCATGTGGTTCATGCCATAGTCGAAAGACAGGTCAATCAAGATTCTTTTCGTTTCCATTGTTCTATTTATTTTGATGATAAGTTCAATACCCGTCCCGCCTCATTGACTTTCTGGGCAAACGGCAGAGATTTGCCAATGCCACTGGCGTCCCAGTCGCGGCAATACGCCTCGATAGCCTCCTGATGGCTGCACCGGAGTTCTCTCTTGTAGAGTTTCAGGGCCTCTTTCTCCGCACGCTCAGTCGTGTAGGTCATGTAGCACTCGTGAGGTTCCTCCACACCGTACACGCCGCTGGTGCTTCCCCGGCGGATGAACACCTCGCGGAAGAAGCTGCGCCCCTCCTTGTTTTCCAGTCGGTTAATGGTAAAGATTTTCTTGCAGTCCACGTCCGTAAGCCCGAGAATGGCCTTGATTTCATCGAATCGCTCGCGGAACTTGCTCTGGTCGAGCAGCATCACCACGTCCGAATTGTTGATGATGGCCTCCTTGACGATGGGGCTACCGATGATGTCCTGTATCTCTTGTGTCACCACGCCCACCGAAGCCCAGAACTTACGGGCCGTCTTGTACATGAACTTGATGTACTCGGCCATGAGCGGGCTGGCAATGGCTTTCCACGCCTCCTCGATTACCAGTACCTTACGGTTCTTCTTGATACGCATCTTCTGCAGGAACACGTCCATGATAATCAGCGTAACAAGAGGGAACAGGAGAGGATCATCTTTTATACTGTCGATTTCGAAGACAATGAACGTCTCGTCGAACAGCGAGCTGTCCATGTTCTCGTTCAGCGTCTTGTCATGGTTGCCGCCACGGTAGAAGTCCTTCATCATATAGCGGTAGGTCGAAATGTCGATGCCTGAGATATGGTTCTCATCGCAGATATCCGGAATGCGCTGCACGGAAAACTCGTAGAACGAGTTGAACGACAATTCTTCCACTTTTAACTCCTTACGGCGACGTTCCATCTCGTCAATCATGCGCTCGATACGCCCGGCACGCTGCATTTCGGTTTCCTCCTGCCGTTCACTGCGGTTACGGTCGTCAATAACGAGGCTCTTGCGCAAGTCCTCGCGCTGCATGGGCGTGAAACCGTCGAAGCCGTTGAAATAGGTGTCGTAGTACTCCGTGATGACCTGCTCTATCAGACGGTCCTCCGTCTTTGTGACCGTGCCCTGCGAGCCTTTCCAGATGAGTAGCACGAGGTTCTTGAGAAAGCCCGTTTTCTCCACGTTCATCTCCTCACGGTGGATGCGGAACGGGTTCATCGTGATAGGCTTCTCTTCCGTGTAGCTGATATACTTGCCTCCCAGATACTCGCAAAGCCCCTCGTAACTGTTACCCGTATCGACCATCACCACGTCCGTGCCCTGCTCGTAAAGCTGGCGCACGACGGAGTTCATGTGGAAGCTCTTGCCGCTGCCCGAAGGCCCTAAACAGAAAAAATTCGAGTTGTCCGTCAGCTTGTTCTTTCCCTCTTTTCCCGTGATGTCGATAGCCACGGGTACGCCCTGACGGTCGGTATAGTAGATTTTCAACGGCGTCTCCTCGCTGTGCTGGATGCGCTCCTTGTACATCAGGCACATGGCGGCGTCGCCAAGTGTCAGGAAGCGGTCGTACTCCTCGCTCATGCCGTAACAGTTGCCCGGAAACGAGCTGACGAACAGCTCCAACTGGTTGTATGCGTGCTTGCTGATATGGATGCCCATACGCCCGAAGGCGTTTTCCAGATGGTTCGTGCATTTCTGCAGGTCGGTGTCAGCCGGTACGGCGACAATCAGGTTGAAGTGGGTGTACACGAGTTGCCGGCTCTCGCGGGCGATGACCTCTTGTACCCGCTTGATGTCCTCGACGGCCATCTGGTTGCTCGGGTTCGGGATGCTTGCGTGCCGGTTCTTCTTTTTGTCCAGTAGGGCCAGCTCCCGCTTTTGGTTGGGCAGATAGATAATCTGGTTATAGACCACCGTCTCCGCGTTCGGGATGCTGTCGATGACCGACACGAGGTCCACCGGCATCTCCGTGTTGTTCACCTCGATATTGGTATAGGGGCGAATCAGCGAGGGCAGCGCGGCGTAGTCCACGTCCACGAGGCTGTACACCTTGCAGCGTTTGTCTCCCATGGAGACCGTCTCCTCGTCCGCCTTGAAGTTGGTCATCGACACGATGCGATCCTTGAAGTTCATCGCGAAGTAGCGGTCCACGTACTCGCTTGCCTCGGCCTTGTTCAGGAACTTCGCCTGCACACCTCCGTCCCGCAGCTGGTCGTGGACCTTGCGGATTTTCACCAGAAAGTCGCGCCACTGCTTGCCATCGTAGGAGAACAAGCGGCTCTTCTTCGCCTCCTGCGTGATGGTCAGGTAACACACGCTGTCCGTGTAGTGGCGCCCCTTGAAGTAGCGGAAGTAGGCGGATGAAAGGAACTCGCGCCCGTCGCCCGTCCCGTCCTCGAACTGCTTCCGCATGAAGATGTCCTGCTTGTGGATGGCATATCCTTCGCCCAGTGTCTGCGCCAGTGCGGTGAACAAGTGCGTGTACTCGTAGTAGCTGTCGATGTTGGCGCAGTATTTCTGCACCGGATTCTCTATCTTCAGCACAGCAGAATATTCTCCCGTCTTGGTGTACAGCACGCCCACGCCGTTCGTCTCTTCCACGGAGAAGTAGATGTCTTGGAAGATACGCTTGCGCTTGCCGCCCGTGCCGAAGGCATGGACCGACACCGCCATGCCGGCGCATAGGGTTATGAAAAGCAGTATGATGTAAAATGTCATTGTCATTTCAATACACATAAAAAGGCAGAGCCGCCCGAACTTCAGGCGGCCCTGCCCGCGTTCAACATTCAATAAGACCACACGTTGCACGTGGTGGTTTTCTTTCTACCGTCATGGCTTCTTCGAGTTGGCATAGACATACACGCCGCACGAATCTTTCTTGGTATGCAGCCCCTTACGCTGTTTGAGCATGATGAGCGCGATACCCGTGGACAAGACCGATACCAGCACGACCAGCCCGGTCACGAAACCCGCCAGACAGTATGCGATGATGAAGCCTACGATGGCTCCTCCTGCTGCGCCCGCCGCCCAGTAGATGTAGCGGCCCTGAATGCCCATGAACTCCAAAGGGCGTTGTAACCCTTTGAACAGCGGGTAGTCGGGATAACGTTCGTCCTTGACTTGCATCACACGTCAGGTTTAACCGCCGATGCCGAAGAACAGCGGCAGGGCCTGAGCCGCAGCGATAAGGAAAATACAAGCACCCACGACCATCATAATCTTTTTCTTGACATCTTGTTCCTCATTGTTCATAGCTATATAGACGCTGATCGCGCCTACGATGGCCACCACGCCGGCGATGGCGTAGCAGAGCTTGACGACGATGGGTACATACTTGGCGATTTCCTCCGTGACGGTCGCCAGCGCCGTCGTTCCGGCGGAATAGTCGCCGGCGGAGTTCTGAGCCATGACAGCCGTCGGGCCGCACAGCATCATCAGCATGAACATCTGCATCTTCTCTTTGGCAGAGGCCAGCTTCTTCATCAGTCTTTTTGCTTTTTGAAACATGATCTTTTATATTTTATTTGTTTGTTGTTTTCCGCACCGTCACTACGGCGGTACGGCTTCGCCTCTTCGGTCTCTATACGCGATAACCGAAAAAGGCGGGGAACACGAAAAACGCACCGATGGCAAAGAGGCAGGCGCCGACAAGCATCATGATGGACTTGCTTACGTCGTCGTCGCCCCGGTTCATCTTGATGTAGATCTGGAGCGCGGCAATGACAACCAAAACCGAGGCGAGCGCGTAGCACATGTACTGGACATACAGCATCATCGTGACCACGAAGTCGTGCATCGTGGCCAGCGCGTCCGCACCCCAGCTGTAATTCACGCCGCCGCTTTTGGCAAATGCCGAACATGGGAGGATGGAACATAGTGTACAGAGTATCTTTTTCGTCCTTGACATTTTACAGCTTATCTTTGACAGGCTTCCACTTCAACTCGGGACGGTTTTCCGGACAGCCTCTGGAAACCATCGCCTTGTACATTTCCTCCGACGTAAATGGGTCGGACAGGTAGGGGACGGAATCTTCCATCCGCTCCTCCGCCTTGGCCTTCAGCCGCTCGAACCGTATATGGGCGGTTTCTTCTTGTTTCGCATCGCTGTCCTGCACCACAGGCGTAGCTACCGCTTCGACCTCCGTGTCGTACTTCTCGCTTCCGATGCTGAAACCGGTCTCGTTCTCCGAGACGCTGATGCTCTCTTCCGTGGCATCTACAAGGCCAAGGTCAAAGACCTCCTCGTCCGTCTTGCCGTTCTCTTTCTTCCCATAGAGATCCCGGGCGATATTGACCGCATAATAGATGACGTACAACACCGTCAGGACAATGGCGAATATAAAGTATGATTCCATATTTTTAAGTATGATATTAAAATTCGATTAAAGTATGATTGCAAAGGAAAGGATTATATTCTATATGCGGAAAAAATCTTGATGCTAAACGATGAATTAGCATATAAAATCAGTATGAAAATAGTAAATCATACTTTAATATCATACTTTAAAGGGAAATTTACGCCTTGATGGGATATAGAAAAAGCCCTCCTGAGAGGAGAGCTTTCCGGCAGAACTGGTAGCGAGTCCTACAATCTCTTACCGCGCAGGTAATCGTTCAGGTCCTTATATTCGCTGTATCGGTGTGCTTCGTTACAAACAAACTCATCATACATGCCGGCTATGGTCTCAGCGGTTTTCCGTCCGGCAAGATCATTATCAAGGTAGCAATGGATAATCGGGTACTCCTGCAGGTGAACCAGCGCCTTTTTCAGGTTGTTCACGGAGTTCATCACGAGATAGTCGCAGGGTGCGCCGACGCAGACCGCATCATTGCCCGCCTGTTTCAATGTCAGGTAAGAGAGGAAGTCCATGAACCCCTCGAACACGCAGACCCGGTTCTGCGTACCGTCCCTCGAGTGCCTCACCAGAGAGATGTCCTTCTCTTTGATACATCCCTTGTAATAAGGGTTGCGCACCTCATACCCACCGGAGAGGTTGCCAAAGGCAAGGGCGAAGTAGTGCCGCTTCCGCAGCACGTAATGAACCTCCCGGCAGAACATACGCGCTATATCCTCGTCAATCAGACGGGTGCGCAGGTAGGAGAGCAGCGCGGGGTGTCGCAACGGCACGACCCTTATGTCCTGCATCTCGCATTCCACGGGCCGGGGCGTCGTGTCCGCCATCCGCACTCTGGGTACCGGGGCGACGTTCTCGTGCCGCTCGATGTACGCAAGTACCTCGCTCACGTCGTCCGTCCGGTAAAGGTGCTTGCCCAACTCCACCAGATCGCCGCCCGTCGCCGCGCCGAAGTCGTACCACTCGTTCAGCCGGTCGTTGACCTTGAACGACGGCGTGCGTTCATCCCGTAATGGAGAAAAATACCAGTACTGATCCGATTTTATGCTTCGGGGACGGTGCCCCAGACGGGCGAGATAGTCCACGATACGCAGCTGTTTTGCTTCCGCTATGGTCATTTCGATTTATTTTCACTTGATTTCCTTTTGTTTTCAAAAAACAGTTTACTTTGGTTTTCCTCCCTATATATAGATAGATACTAAAGTAAACTAAAATATATATGCCCGCGCCCGCCATCATTCTTCATCGAAAAGCATGGCCTCGGTAGGCGTCACGTCATAATAGAAGAGCTTGTCCCGCTTGATGACCAGCTTCAGGTTGTCGGTCAGGTATTGCAATAATTTTATCATGACGCTGCGTCCCCGTTTGAACCCGATTGTCTCGTAAGCCGTCATCATCGCCTGCAACACGTTCTCGAACCCTTTGATGGGCTTGTCTCCGAAAGCAGCAGAGAGGGCCTCCCGATGCTGCTCGACAGATAGGCTCATGAATCCCACCCGGTTTTTGGACCGCTCGGAGGTACTTTCGTCAAACGAATAGTTTTCGGCCATGACTGGAAGGCCGCCGTTATCTACCGTAAAGGCGAAAGGCCGGAACTCCTTCTCGCGGATGTGGAGTGCGTGGACCTCGCTGATACTTGGGTTCTCGCTGCTCTTGCTGATGACCAGTACCGTTTCCGCCTTGTTGCTCATTTCCGTACCGATGTGACCGCGTACATTGTTGTCGCCCTTGTTCAGGTGAAGCACGCAATGGATATGCAGGTCGTACTTCGACGACCACTCCATCATCTTGTTGATGACCTCCACCGATTCACCCGTGCTGTTGATATCCAGCATCAGGTCTCGAATGCCGTCAATGATGACCAGACCATACCCTTTGCCTTGGCGCAGGGCGTAGTCGATAACCTCTATGCGGACGGACGGCGAGTATTCCCTGAGGCAGATGAAGTCAAGGTTCTCGCTGTCGGACGTGGTGGGCAGCCCCGCGAGCCGCAAGATGCGTTCCAGCACGTTGTGGCAGTGAAAGCGACTCTGCTCCGTGTCCACGTACAGAACCCGCTGTTTGCCCTCGGGCAGGTGCGCCCGGTAATTCAATACCTGACGCCCGGCAAGAGATGCGGCGACGATGGCCGACACGTTGAATGTCTTTTTAGACTTTGCCTTTCCGGTCGAAGCGCTGAAGTTGCCCAGCGTTGCGATAGTGGAGTTGTCTATCCAGATGATCTGCGGGGGTGTCTCGTAGGTGTCCGTGGCCTTTATCTGTGATATGGTGAGTATGTCCGAGAGGCGGTTTTCGTCGATTCCCGCCCCCGTATTGCGTTCAGTTCTTTTTTCGTTTTCCATAGCGTCTCTTGTTAAAGAATGGTTGTGTGGTTGATGATTCCGTGGTCATACGTTCGACGTCATCCACGGTAGGTTCACAGTTCTGCAAGAGCCATTCATCCAGCTCATCCTTGGCGAAGTAAAGCATTTTGCCACGAGGTTTATAATGCGGAATCTCTTTATTTGCCGTGAGCTTGTACAGCAGGCTTTCCGAAACACCGATATACATGCACGCTTCCTGGAATGTAAAGACCCTCTTGGTCGTGTAGATATTGTTTTCCAACAAAGCCACACGTTCCAAAAGGTTTTCTATCGGTTCTAATTTCTTGAGAACCGCTTCTATGGCGGTCATCCGTTCACTCAACCGCTCCATGAATGTAATTCTATTTTGCATAAGACTGATGTTAAAATTAGACAATGAAGGTGCTCCTCCGTATCTGTAGCGCGTTACGGAGGGCAAAGTTAGACGATGTGTAAGTGACAGCGAGACGTTGCGGATTGATACCATACAGGTGTCAGCGCAATTATCACGCTTTTACCTTTCACATGCTTGTTTTTTTAGCACTTCATGTCATTCCTTCAATCCGGCGATGGCCTTTCTAATCCCGTTGGCGACGGCTGTCTTTTTTATCCTCGCGATGGACAGTGCCGTGGACAGGCTTGAGGCGGAGACATACGATCTGCTGTCCTTTGATACCAGGAACCGCCCCTTGTCAAGAACGGACTGCCAGTACGGCTCGATGAGCCTGTTTTCGAGCAGGGCGTCGAACATGACAGCCACGTGGCGGACGTTGTTTACCCGGATGCTGAAATCTTCCCGGCAGGAGAAAAGTGCCTCCATGTCCTCGACGCAGAGCGTAGAAACGCAAAACAGATGAAAAGCTGTGGCACAAGCCACGATGCCTTTCATTTGTTCTCTGGAAAAATTGCAGCCAAAAGAAAGTGTAGGAATGCGCGTTGGATTATCCGCGCCGGGATTGCCGGGAGATGACTCGTAGAAGTCGTACTTCCACTTCAGTCTCATGCAATCCTCGAAAGTGAACGTGTCGGCGGTAAAGAACTTCTTGACGAGACTTGCACAGTCGTGCAGCAGCCCCTTGACGATGTGGATGTTCATCTCGTGGCAGTTCCTGCAAACTGCGTCGTTGCAGTTGATGTAGCGGTGACTGTTTACAAAAGTCATCCACGTAACGGTCATACCGCTTGCCATTTACGATGACGTCTTGAAGATAAAAGTCTCTCGTTCGGAGAGCAATGCAATAAATTCGTCTGCTATATCCTGTTCGGTAGCAAAATGGGTTAGATGTTGCTTCCCTTCAAAAAAAGAGAAGACCATTTTCTGGCCGTTTCGTGTTCAAAGATTGCCATTCAAGGGTTAGCATATATTGTAACGATTTGTATTCCAATGTTTTTCATTGGAATACAAATACCAATTTCTTGCCTGCAAATTCAAATTTGACATGCGGCTTTAATGTATCAATCAAACAATCCGTTTGTTAAATTAACTGCGTCATCTTTTTTCTTATTGACGATTTTGGCGTAAACCTGCGTCATTCTCACAGATGTGTGACCGAGCAACTTAGATACGGTATAGAGGTCTGCACCAAGCGTCAGCATCATGGTCGCAAACGTGTGGCGGGCCGTGTGAAACGTAAATTGTTTGGAAATACCGGCAGCCTTGGCCCACGGCTTGATAAGCGTATTGACTGTCGAAGGCAAATCGAACACGTTATCGTCCCCTATCTTATCCCCACGTTCCGGCATCCATTTCAACGCCTCGTTGGAAAGTGGAAGATAAATCGGTTCTTTGGTTTTTTGCATGGCTACAGCCAAGCGGTATTGACCGTGGTCAAGGAACACGTCTCTCCATTTCAGTTTTTTCACATCGCTGATGCGCAGTCCACAGAAGCATGAGAACAGGTAGGCACTCTTTACCGTCTCGTTCTCCATAGGAGTGGCAATCAATGACCGCACCTCTTCGATGGTCATGTAGCTACGCACGCTTTCTGGCATTTTGGGCTTCTCTGATTTCTCCATTTCGTTGAACGGATTTCTCAACAGCCGTTTGGCACGGACAGCGGCGTTCAGTGCGCCATTGAAGATCTGATAATAGGTATTGCGTGTAGAAGCAGCTATCGGTTTCCCTTGGGGACGATAGGTTGTCAGCATGTAATCGATGTAGCCCTGGCAAAAATCAAGGTCAATTCTATCCAGTGTGAACCTGTCTCCCGCATAATCCTTCAGGATATGGGTAACGGCCACGATTTGACTTATACTTTTCTTGTCCCGTTTTTCCTGATATTCCTTATAGGTTTTCATCCAGTCCAGCAGATAGACCTTATCCACGTGATTCACTATGCCGGCTTCTCCGCTGGTCAATTCAATGATGCGTTTCGACTTGATGGCATTAGCGGCAGCCATCGTAATTTCATTCTGTCGACGGGCATTACGATCCGTTTCCGGGATAAGATACATCTTCAGGTATTCGTATGTCCGTTTGCCATTACGATAAATGTCCAGATATAAACTCTTACTGCCATCGGACAAATCCTTCGTCCGAAGACGTATGGGTTCCTTTACTTTTTTAGGCTTCTTTACTCGTGGCATAATTGCATTCTTTTCATTCGTTGTTTTACATTGCAAATGTATGAATAAAAACCGAAATCAAGAAACAAACAAGAAACAAAAATGTACCGAAAAAGAGCTAAAAGAGAGAAACGTATGAAAATAACTGAAAGGAAATAGATAAACTTAAAATGCTGATATAAAGCTGTTTTGTCTATATTTTATTGGATTTTCTTTTCATTTTAGATACAGTCCTATGGTTATTGGAAAATATTTCAATCTACGTAGATTTTATAACTAATAGAGTATAAACAATACAAGCTATTCCAACAAATAAAGCTACGGCAGAGCATTTGGTAAATATTGTATCTTTATTTTTAATACCATACATAAGCCCAATAATAGCACATAAAGGAATACCGACAGGAATAATCGTCAGAAACCAAATGAGTATTTTATGATACCCATTGCTGTTAATACTTTGTTTTTCAAATTACTCATAGCTACCATTCTCATTGCTTGTTACTCTTCGCATCTCTTTCTTTATTCATCAACCGCCAAATAGCTTTCTGATATTTCAACTTGGCGAACATCTCGTCATCTTGGTTATCTATCTTTAAGGTCATTACCCGAATACTTGGGGCAGTGGGATATCGGCTTCTCACTATATCATCCACTAGAAACCCGCATAGTCCGGTAGCCGGTTCTGTAAACAAGAAACCTTGAAACATGAGATTAATATAGTCTGCATTTTCGCAAAGATACGCCTTGTACCTCTTATATGTATCCAACTTCATATAATCTTCTGCACGGCTGCTGAAATTTGGCTTGGCAATTTCTTCGCATAAGGCAGATTCTAATTTGCTGTAGGTGGCAGTATCTAAATCTCCCCACCAATAATGATCTTCGGGATTGACCGACATATCCACCCATTCAGAAGCCTCCCAGTAGTCTATCGCAAACACAATTGAATCGGCTTTCTCTTTGGATGAGTAATAGATGGAATCTTTCTCCCAACCTTTGAATATACTTTCAATAGAATCTATTTTCTCTTTCCTAATTTTATTATATATGTTTTTTAAATCGTAGCCATGAGGTAACGATATTTGAAAAACACCGTTTTCAATTCTTGCATTCACCTTTGGATTTGTGATTACCGTATCGTCAAGTACAAAAGCTATATGTTTGCCAATTGCCTTTTCTGTTTCTTTTGCCCATTTTTTTAGTTTATGCTTGCTTATTTGCCCCACAATTACGCATGTCCCATTTTCATCAGAATCCATTCGTAACGAAACAAAATCTTTTACTGTTACAATAGACTCTTTAGCAATACTGTCTTTTTGCTGTGATAGGATGTGATACCATCCATTCTCATAGTGGGTTTTATGTATTTGATTACAGGAAGCGAAATAAGCAATTAAAATAAGTATTCCGAATAAATTCTTTTTTTGCATGTTCTTATATAATAAAAAAATAAACTGTTATCTGTTCCTGAATTGTATCCGTCAGATATATTTAAAGCATTATGTTTCAAATTAGCTACTTCTCCAAATATATAAGCAAAAGTAGATTGTTTGCCTTTTTAAGAAGACTGTTCAAATCTGTTTTGATATTGTTTTTCTTGATCACAACTTATAAGATGGATTGTGTATAGTTATTTCATCTCGCCAAGCATATTCCTTGTTTTATCCATATAATTACTGAAATGCGCCTTTACCTGTCAAAAATATATTACCGTAAATAATGTACCGTTTTATCCCAAAAGATTTAAAAACAGTTCTTTATTTACTATTTTTGCAGATTTGATACGTGATTTGAGCCGTGATTTTCGAGCATATACGTTAGCCACCGTATCCTTCATGAATAAGCTAATTACTTGTGGTGAGAATCCTACAAAAATATAGCATAACAGCCTGGTGTCAGAAGTTTTCATGGTCGGAAAATCTTCCTTGAGCTTGTACATGGCATTGTCATGACAAGTGTTTACGATTTTTTCCAATTCTTGCAGTATTTCATTGCTTTCTGCAAAATCTGTAATTATCTGCTTTACTTCATTAAATATGACTGACTGTTGCGATGTTGTATTTTCACGTTCATAGTAGGTCTTTCCAAGTTTATCGACAATGTCAAAGCGTGAAGCAGCCAATCCTCTTAAATAACTTTCCGTAGTCTGCTGTTCTTTCACGCGTTCAGTAAGAGCCTTGTACTCGGAATTGGCTTTCTCTGTCAATAACAAATAATGGTTGGTACGATCACGTTGCATGCGTAAACGTTGGCGGACGATATACCAGGCAATTCCAATAATAAAAAAGGTAGCGGCTGCTATAGCTATTTCCCAGACAGTCCGGTTTTTCATTCTGTATTGGGCGAATTTTGTTCGCTCTTTAAAATAGTCCCGCTCGACCATACCGGCGGAGAATTGCATGTTTGAGCGCATTATTGAATCGTTCAAGTAGATATAGCGATGTACATTGTCCGTTGCTTTTTCAAAATTTTTAGCCTGCGCTTCGATATGGTATGCAGTGTATTGTAGTTCTGCCATGTCGCAAATATCAGTAGTGTGCGCCTTTGCAAGCTCCAGATAATACCGTGCACTGTCTATATGATTCTTCAAAAGACTTACATCTGTCAATGTGTGATATCCATATACCGTATCCTGTCGGGCGGAAAGTTCGATTCGCTGTAACAGGTCATTGGATATATGCCGTTTGGATATCACATATAGTGATGCAAGATTAGTAAGGCTGACTTCTATCAGATTACTGTTATTATGTTCATCGGCCAAGTCAAGAGCCGCCGAATACAGCCTTATTGCTTTTTCTATATCTTTTGAGTGAAAAGTAGCGGCTGCCATGTCAAGGGTTGCCTTTGTCTCCTCCTGGATATCACCCGATTGGCGGAAATTATTTCTGGCTTCGTGGAAATAATGATATGCCCGGCTGTAGTTCATTTGTTTATAATATACTTCACCGATCTGTCTGTATAAAAGCCCTTTGTAATAAGATTCATCGGTATCTGTCAGTTTCTCTTCTATTTTGAGAAAAAGACATAATGCTCCCGGTTTATCACCTGTGCGTAATTTAATTCTTCCCCAATAATATAGAGTTTTACACTGGTGACGTAAATCTTTGGGGTAATGTTTATAATATTGCCAAGCCTGGCGGATCAATGAATCGTCAGTAACTTTCATTTGTTTTTTTTCCAAAGCTTCGGAATAGAGCAATGCATATCTGGCCTGTTCAGCCCGGTTGCCTTCTGGTTTGAGTTTTTGTAGTATTGCTAATGCACTATCCGGGTTGTTCTGCATTAGCTTTTCAGCCTCACTAAGGCGAGGGGTCTGTTCCCTGTTATAACAACCTGTAAAATAGAGAATAGCTGATAGTCCAATTATAATCTTACATTTCATATTGCGAATATAATAATGTGTTTTATTTTTTGCATGGGCGATTAGGAATATTTTACCAATATAAATTATTCTTTAACTTATATGATTATCGCTCGCTATTTATATATATTTTTTATTGGGCCTAACAATATATAATTGCTTATTAGCATATTATTGAATATGTATAATCGTAATAGTACAAAATAGCAGTAAGTTATTGCTATTCAGAGTAAAAGTATCAGTTCACTCGTTGTTGTTAAAAAATAAACTTGACTACCCTAAAGGTGTAAGTGTAAGTGCTTTTTTGAATTTTATCAAGGGTGTTAGATATGTGTTAGATTATTAATTGAACCATTTTTGCAAACTACTGATTATAAGTAAAATAAAAATCAATGTATTAGATTTATTCTTTTGTCCTACAACTAAAAAGCTCTGCAATCTTTTTACTTTTGCATTCGAAAAAAATAAAACAATAGATTATGAAGAAAATTGCTATTTTATTAGTTTTTACTTTGGGAACATTTATTGTAAATGCCCAATCAGTTGTAGAAGGAACAAAGTTTATGGACAATTGGTCTGTAGGAGTGAATGCAGGAGCAGTTACCCCTCTCACTCACGCCTCTTTCTTTAAAGGGATGCGTCCCGGTTTCGGAGTTGGAATATCCAAACAATTAACTCCTAGTTTTCGGTTTGGAATTTCAGGGAATGGGATATATCAATACAACTCCGAGTAAAACAGCTTTTGATGTTTTAGATGTCAGCTTGTTAAGTAAAATTAACTTAATAAATCTATTTGCAAGCTATCGGGGCAAACCTCGTTTGTTTGAGATAGAAGCTATTGCCGGAATGGGGTGGTTGCATTATTATGTAAATGGTAAAGGAGATGACAATTCATGGTCTACCCGTCTCGGATTGAATCTTAATTTCAACCTCGGTGAAACAAAAGCATGGACATTGGGAATTAAGCCCGCTATCGTATATGATATGCAAGGTGATTTTAATCAGGCAAAGAGTTGTTTCAATGCAAACAATGCAACATTTGAACTGACTGCCGGATTGACTTATCACTTCAAGATGAGTACTGGGAATCATTACTTTACTAAAGTAAAAGTCTACAATCAGAGCGAAATTGATGATTTGAATGTTGCTATTAATGCACTTCGCGAACAGGTGGGCAGTCGTGACAGAGAACTAAACAATGCTAACCAAAGAATTAGCGGTTTGCATAAAGAGTTGGAAGAATGTCGTACAAAGGTCGTTCCCATTGAAACAGTAGTCAAGACTGCCCGCGTTCCGGAATCTATCATTACTTTCAGACAAGGTCGCTCATCAGTGGATGCATCACAGCTACCGAATGTGGAACGTGTAGCCTCCTACATGAAGAAATATCCCGATTCAAAAGTCATTATTAAAGGGTACGCTTCTCCAGAAGGCAATGTTGAGATCAACGCAAAAATTGCTACCGCACGTGCAGAAGCTGTAAAAACAATCCTTGTTAATAAATACAAGATTAATACGTCTCGTATTACTGCCGAAGATCAGGGAGTAGGTGACATGTTTACCGAACCGGATTGGAACCGTGTAAGTGTATGTACTATCGAAGATTGATGTAATAAGAATATTTGGAGTTGTTGAAGGTAAATAAAAAAGGAAGCCCGAAATCTGAGGGCACTGAAAAAGTTCTTTTTCTCCGTTAGCTCCTCTTCTTATGAATTGGCTCCAAAGTTGCATGGCGTATGATAAATTTCATTTGCATGCAACTTTTCCTTATATTGGTAGTGAGTAATCGTCTATTGGTATACATGCACGCTGGCAACGACACTCTCAAAGGAGACTTTGAAAGAATGCAACTTCAGTCCGCTTTTCCCATCTGCTCCGACTACGGCTCGGAGGCTATCGTCCTTCTGATCTTTGACCAAAAGAACTTCTTGGTCTTTGATTTTTTTGCTCATATTACTATGTATTTAATGACGTCAGTAGCGGTTTACAGACAAAAGTAAACAAAAAAAAGTGAGTGCTAGAGATTGTAAATAAGTGAGTATTTGTAGCTTTGATATGATTAGGAGTAGCATATTGAAAGTTATAAATTTCATTTGCTGAATTACCATAAATGGGGAATGGTAAGTAAAAAAATCATCATTTTAAGGTATTGCAACCGAAAAAATATGTGACTAATTTTGCGTTATAAAATAAAGAATTATGTTCTGACCTATGCAAACAACGAAGGATTATATACGTAAGCTATTGCTGGAAACAGCGCAGAAAGCTTTTTTCGAAAAGGGCTTCAAGTCGGTGTCTATGCGTGAGATTTCTAAGTTGTCGGGCATTGGTCTGAGCAATATATACAATTACTATCCCTGTAAGGACGATTTACTGGTTGATGTGTTGCGTCCTCTTTTGGCTGCTATGTACAGGATGCTGGAAGATCACAACCGACCGGAGAATTTCTCCCTTGACATATTTATCTCAGATGAATATCATCGTGCATCTTTGCAGGAGCTTATGGGCATTATAACTCGTTACCGAAGTGAATTAAATTTGCTGTTTTTCTCTACGCAGCATTCTCGCCTCAAAGATTATTTGGAAGAGTGGATTGAGAAGAGTGCCACAATAGGGATGGAATATATGGAAAAGATGAGAAGACTCCATCCGGAACTACATACCGATATTTCTCCGTTCTTCATGCACTTCACCTGCTCTTGGTGGATTAATATGATGAAAGAGGTGGTGCAACATAAGGAACTTTCCTGCGAAGAGATAGAGTGTTTCATCAGTGAGTATATTCGCTTTAGCACGGGAGGATGGAAGAAACTCATGAATGTAAAGAATGAAAGATGAAGGCAGAACTATTGAAACATCCTGTCTGTCAAGAGATAACTAATCAAAACATCCGTTTCTCGTCTTGTCTGCAATGCAAGCCTTGCGGAAATGATTGTACGATTGTAAACAATCGAATCTCTTTTGTATTTGATTCCGAGACAATAGGCATCAGCTACCTTCTGCTCGACTCCACACCTATAGCCTGCATGGACAGATGCTGCAATCTTGTCAGGCAGCGTTTCGTTTGATGCAGGAGTTGGAACGCCGAGTCATTCCAGAAGAATCACTAAATAATAATCAGCATATGAGTATCATCAACATCATCAGCAACGACGAATTAACACTCGTACAAGGAGTCAACGGGCTTTTCTTCTGCGAGGAGTCATGGGTTACGCAAAGCAGGGCAGTCTCCCGTATCGGAAAGGTTTTGCCCAAAGAAATTATTGGGACGAAAGATCAAAGTACCAACATCGTACATCCGCAGACTGACCGAACTAAACTTAGTTGCCAAAAGCATGAAACGTCTTATTTCTAAATCTAACTGTTTCTCCTACCGAGCGAGCCGCCTGCAAAGAGCGGCTCGCTTTGCTTCTGAACAAAACAAACTTTTGTTCTCTTTTGACGCACTAACTTCCAATCCATCATAGCCATGTCTCAACCAGTACTTATAGCATTTTTCCTAACATCGTTTGCCGGTATATCCACAGGGATAGGCAGTGCGATTGCATTTTTTGCTAAGCGCACCAATACTTCATTCCTTTCTCTTTCATTGGGATTTTCAACAGCAGTAATGATTTATATGTCTTTCGCCAATCTGTTTGCCTCTTCTTTGCAGACTCTTGCCAATATACATGGCAAGGACGACGGAACTCTTCATTCCACACTTTCTTTTTTCGGGGGAATCGTATTGATTCTACTTATTGATAAGCTAATTCCTCACTACGAAAATCCACACGAAATGCATCGGGTGGAAGAAATGAGCTTAAAGGAAGAACGAAAGACTGAAATAAAGCCTCAATTATTACGCGTCGATGTAGTGACAGCCTTGGTGCTGGCAATACACAATTTCCCGGAAGGTATGGTTACGTTTCTTGCAGCATTGAAGGATATAAACATTGCTATACCTATTGCCTGTGCCATCGCCATACATAATATACCCGAAGGCATTTCCGTCTCCGTTCCGATCTATTATGCTACAGGTAATCGTAAACGGGCCCTTTGGCTTTCATTTCTATCGGGATTGGCCGAGCCGGTAGGAGCCGTCATTGGCTATCTTATCTTGGCACCATTCCTCAATGACCATGTTTTCGGCGTTATTTTCGGGATGATTGCCGGTATCATGGTATTTATCTCGCTTGATGAGTTACTACCCGCTGCCGAAGAATACGGTAAGCACCATCATACTATCTATGGTTTGGTAGCAGGCATGGCGGTTATGGCACTCAACCTGCTGATGTTGTGTTAGCAAGACTAAGTAATATAAAAAACATAAGTAAAAAAAAGAAAGAATATGAACACTTCTCACTCCTGCCGTTGTCACGTGCATGATGCCCACAAAGAGCATTCTTGTGTCCACGCACATTGTCACCATTATCATATGTAGCCCCAAAGTGGAAAGCTATTTCTCGTCACGCTGCTGAATGTGTTGAAATGAATGAACTTACCAATAACAAACGATATGAAAATAGAAAGAATCAATGACTGGTTTGCCCGTCAGGGCAGATGGATGGTACAAAAACGATGGCTTGTACTAAGCTTGTTTATCCTCGTCTTCGCCATAGGATTTACAGGGTTAAGATATTTCAAGGTGAGTGCTTCGTGGGAAAACTACTTCCTCGAAGACGACCCGATGCTTGTCAAGACCAAAGAATTCAAGGATATATTCGGCAATGACAATTTTGCCGCCGTACTGACCCAATGCGACAATTCGTTTATGAAAGAGAACTTAGAGCTCATCCGCGAACTCACGAACGAAATGATGGATAGCATTTCATACGCCGACAAAATCACTTCGCTCACTGACATCGAATTTATGGTAGGGAATGAAGAAGGAATGACTATCGAGCAGATAGTGCCTGACCTTATTCCCACTGATGCGGCAAGTCTGGAAACGATACGTCGCAAAGCCTATATGAAGCCACATATTGCCGAGCGGCTTGTCTCCAAAGATGGTACGCTCTCGTGGATTATTCTCAAGTTGCGTACCTTTCCTAAAGATTCAGTGTGGAATAAAGGTAAGAATGCCGTTTCTCCTGAAGTGCTAACGGGGAATGAGCTGGAGCATATCATCACTAAAGACAAATACCAAAAGCTCCATCCCAAAGGCACAGGCTTGCCCTACGTTACCGCCATGAAGATGAAATGGATTGGCAAAGAGATGCCCCGTGTGATGGGCATTGCCGCACTCGTTTCCATTCTTATTTTGTTACTCATAACACGCTCCCTACGGGGCGTTGTCGTTCCACTTATCACGGCGGCAGGCTCAATTGTGATTGTGTATGGACTGTTGGGATATGTCGGCATGACGATAGACAGCGGTATGATGATGATACCTATGCTGTTGGCGTTTGCCGTCTCGATAGCCTATAACATACATATCTTTTCCTATTTCAAACGGCAATTCCTTCTACACGGAGAACGTCGACGAGCCGTAGAAGAGACCGTGGGTGAAATGGGCTGGCCTGTGTTGTTCAGTGCACTCACCACCTTTGCCGCCCTGCTGTCGTTTCTCGCTATTCCGATGCAGCCCATGCGGTTCATTGGTATCGCTACCTCCTCGTGCGTGATGCTGGCTTTCTTCATTGCCATTACACTGATGCCCGTGCTGTTGAGTTTTGGCAAGAACGGCAAACCTCATCCCAAAGTGCAGGAAACCGGCGGACGGTGGCTCGACCATCAACTGGGGCGTTTGGGAGAAAGCGTACTCCGGCATGGCACATTGATCCTATGGATTGCAGGGCTGCTTACCGCAGCACTCATTTATCAATTCACCAAGATAGAGACCGCCTTTGACATAGAACGCACCATGGGACGTAAAATAGCCTATGTAAACAATCTGCTGGAAGTAGGTGAAAGCGAACTGGGATCCATCTACACCTACGACGTCATGATAGACCTGCCCGAAGACGGCTTGACAAAATCGCCGGCAATGCTTGTACGCTTAGACTCTCTGGCACAAAAGGCCGAAGGCTATAAGCTAACCAAGCGAACGACTACAGTGCTGAATATCCTAAAAGACCTGAATCAAACCCTGCACGAAGGAGATGCGGCTTATTATCGTATTCCGACGAATCCGGAAGAGGTGGCACAACTGCTGCTCCTTTACGAGAATGCAGGCGGTAGCGAAGCGGAATATTGGATCGATTACGACTATCGACGTTTGCGCCTGATGGTGGAGATCAGCAGTTTTGACTCCGGCGAGGTAGAACGAGAGTTGAACGATATTGCAGCCAATGCCGCCAGGCTCTTCCCCGAAGCTTCTGTCACTACAGTGGGTAGTATTCCGCAATTTACCGTGATGATGCAGTACGTGGCTCGCGGGCAGATGGTTTCATTTGCCATCTCTCTCCTTATTATCGGCATCCTAATGATGTTGGTCTTTGGCAGTGTACGCATCGGGCTTATCGGTTTGATACCCAATATCACTCCGGCTTTGGTGGTCGGCGGACTGATGGGATGGCTGGGCTACCCGTTGGATATGATGACCGCAACCATTATGCCGATGATCCTCGGTTTGGCTGTCGACGACACCATTCACTTCATCAACCACGGGCATTTGGAGTTCGACCGTCGAGGTAATTATCGGGATGCCATTCTCCGCTCGTTCCGTACGATCGGGACACCAATCATTCTGACCAGTGTCGTGATATGTGCGAACTTCGCTATTTACATGACTTCCGAAGGCCTCTCTTTTATACACATGGGTCTGCTCTCCGTAGCGGGTATCGTATCGGCACTCGTGGCCGACCTCTGCGTTACACCCGTGTTATTCCAAAAGTTCCGGTTATTCGGGAAAGAGATAGAAACCAATGAAACAATCAATTAATATGAATACATTAAAGAAACTTCAATTTTACATGGGCAAACGCAAGGTGCTTATGCCCATAGCCCTGACACTGTCGGGATTAAGCGGTCTGCTCTCGCTTATGCCATTCATCTTCATTTGGCTTATCGTACGCTCGCTACTATTGACTGGCAGCGTTGCCTCAGGAATCCCTATCAACGTCTATGCATGGTGGGCGGTAGGCACAGCCGTTGCCGGCCTTGTCATTTACTTTGCCGGGCTGATGCTTTTGCACTTAGCGGCGTTCCGGGTAGAAACCAATATGCGACGTACGGCTATGAGAAAAATCATGCAGATGCCGCTTGGCTTCTTCGACCGGAATACCAGCGGACAGATGCGTAAGATTATTGATGAAAATGCTTCTGAAACCCACACGTTTGTCGCACATCTCTTGCCCGACCTGGCGGGGAGTTTTATAGCCCCGCTGTCGGTTATAATATTGATCTTCGTCTTCAACTGGCAACTTGGTCTGGCGTGCCTGATCCCCCTCACGGCGGCTGTCTTCATCATGACACGGATGAATACAACTGCTCAGAAGGCGTTCCAAAATGAATACCTCGGAGCACAAGAGCATATGAGCAGCGAAGCGGTGGAATACGTACGTGGTATTTCGGTGGTGAAAGTGTTCCAGCAAACGATATTCTCTTTCAAACGTTTTTACGACAGCATCATCGCCTACCGGGATTTAGTTACCAAATACACGCTGGGTTGGCAAAAGCCGATGTCACTCTACACGGTGGCCATCAATAGCTTTGCTTTCCTACTTGTCCCCGTAGTCATATTGCTTATCGGCAACAAAAGCGAAAACATTGCCCCCATCATCACCGATATGTTCCTGTATGTGCTGATTACTCCGGTGATAGCAACCAATGTGATGAAAGTGATGTATCTGCAACAAGATATGTTTCTGGCAGATCAAGCCATAAGCCGGGTGGAAAACCTGACGAGTAGCGAACCACTCCCAATAGCCGAAAATCCGGAGAAAATCACCGCTTGCGATGTGACATTCGAGAACGTTTCGTTTGCCTATCCCAATGCCGGTCAAAATGCCGTAGACGGTATCAGCTTCCACCTCCCCGAAGGGAAGACTTTTGCCCTTGTGGGGCAATCGGGAGGAGGGAAGACCACCATTGCCCAACTCATTCCCCGCTTTTGGGACGTATCAGCAGGTAGTGTGACGATTGGCGGAATAAATGTGAAAAACATTGCCAAAGACAACCTGATGAACCACATCGCTTTCGTCTTCCAGAATACAAAACTCTTCAAGACCTCTTTGCTGGAGAACATCAAATACGGTAATCCGGCAGCGAGTGATGAAGCCGTGCAACGTGCCATAGACCTTTCCCAAAGTCGGGAGATCATCGACCGGCTACCCAACGGATTGAACACGAAGATAGGAGTAGATGGAACATTCCTTTCGGGAGGGGAACAGCAACGCATTGTCTTGGCCCGGGCCATCTTGAAAGATGCGCCGATTGTTGTCCTGGACGAAGCAACAGCTTTTGCCGACCCCGAAAACGAACACCTGATACAAAAAGCCCTGCACGAGCTGAGAAAAGGAAAGACAGTGTTGATGATCGCCCATCATCTGACTAGCGTACAGGATGCCGACAAGATACTGGTGATAGCACAAGGCAAGATTGCCGAAGAAGGCACACACAGCGAGTTGATAGCCCGAAACGGCATCTATAACAGCATGTGGAATGAATATCAACGAACCGTGACATGGACGGTATAAACCTCAGGAGACAACATTATGAATATTAGTAAATATTTTCAACACAGATTCACCTTATCGGAAGACGGGGCAAAGACCTTTATAAAAGGGGTTATAGCTTCTCTTTTTCTCAACCTGGCACTGATGCTGCCGGTAATCTTCATCTTTCTGTTCATCACCGATTACCTGCACCCTGTTATCCAAGCCGGGAACAGCACGACGCACGGGCTCTGGTACTACGTGCTGACGGCTCTCTGTTTTATGACGGTACTCTTTGTGATTGCGATGATACAGTACAAGAGCACCTACACGAAAATCTATACCGAGAGTGCCAACCGTCGTATTGGCATTGCCGAGAAGCTGCGTAAATTGCCTTTGGCTTTCTTCGGAGAAAAGAATCTTTCGGATCTCACCGCTACGATGATGGAGGATTGTAACATGTTGGAAACCCTCTTCTCTCACACAGTTCCACAACTCTTCGCCTCTGTCATCAGCATTATCTTGATTGCCACCGGGATGTTCTTCTACAACTGGCAACTGGCCCTTGCTCTCTTTGGGGTCGTACCGGTAGCGACAACGGTCATCTTCTTAGGAAAAAGGCTTATGGATAAAGCTAATAAGGAGTACTATCACGTAAGGCGTGATACGACCGAGCAGATACAGGAAGGGCTTGAAGCGGCGCAGGAGATTAAATCGTACAACGGAGAGGCAGCCTATTGCGACCGTTTAGACAAACAGCTCGAGATATATGAAGCCACTCTGCAGCGAGGCGAATTTCTCGGAGCGGGGCTTGTGGGCAGTGCACAGTCTATCCTGAAACTTGGTTTGGCAAGCGTTATCATTGCGGGAGCTTATTTACTTGGTTTGGGCAGCATCGACATGTTCACTTACTTGGTCTTCCTGCTCGTTGTAGCCAGCATCTACAACCCCATCATGGACGTGTTCAACCATATGGCGACACTGATACTACTCGATGTGCGTATCGACCGCATACGTGAGATGAACGACATGCCCGCACAGCAAGGCGATGAGGATTGCACGGTAGAGGGTTACGACATCTGTTTTGACAAGGTCGATTTTGCTTACGAGACAAGCAAGCAGGTGCTGCGCAACGTCTCTTTCACTGCCAAGCAAGGCAAAGTAACGGCACTTGTGGGACCTTCGGGGGGAGGCAAAAGCACTTCGGCAAAATTAGCTGCCCGCTTTTGGGATATTCATGGCGGAAAGATCACACTTGGCGGACGGGACATCTCAAAAATAGATCCCGAAATGCTCTTGAAAAACTATGCCGTAGTCTTTCAGGACGTGTTGCTTTTCAACGCTTCCGTCATGGACAACATCAAAATCGGGAAGAAAGACGCTACCGAGGAAGAGGTGAAAGCGGTAGCACGTCTTGCCCGTTGCGATGAGTTCATCGCCCGGCTGCCCAACGGTTACGACACCTTGATAGGCGAAAACGGAGAATCGCTATCGGGAGGCGAACGCCAACGCATATCCATTGCCCGTGCGCTTCTCAAAGATGCTCCTGTCATCCTCTTGGACGAAGCAACGGCAAGTCTGGACGTAGAGAACGAAACGTTGATACAGGCCGGTATATCGGAGTTGATCAAGAACAAGACCGTCGTCATCATCGCACACCGTATGCGCACCGTTGCCAACGCTCATCATATCGTGGTGCTGAAAGACGGAACCGTCGCAGAACAAGGAGCACCCGACGAACTGCTTGCCCGAAACGGCGAATTTGCCCGCATGGTAGCACGGCAGAAGGAGACCGGAATATAAATCGAATCAATCAGAATCAATTATAAAGAAAAAGGACAAATGAAGAGATCAATCGCAGTAGTAGCCATGCTTGTGGTGGGGTTCGCTGCCACAACATGCGCACAAACGGGCAGAGAGATTGCCCAAAAGGTAAAAGACCGTCCCGACGGCGATACCCGTCGGTCTGAAATGGTTATGACGTTAATCAACAAACGCGGAGCGGTGCGCGAACGCAAGCTCATTTCCTACTCCATCGATGTGGGCAAAGAAAAGAAAGACCGCAAGAGCATCATGTTCTTCCAATATCCCGGCGATGTAAAGGGGACGGGCTTCTTGACGTGGGATTATGATGAGCTAAACAAGGACGATGACAAATGGCTCTATCTGCCCGCCATAAAGAAAACGCGCCGTATCAGCGGTTCGTCTGCCAAGCAAGACTACTTTATGGGTAGCGACTTTACCTACGACGACATGGGCAGCCGCAACGTGGACGAGGATACGCACACGCTCCTGGGCGAAGAAACCGTCGACGGACAGAAGTGCTGGAAACTGGAATCCTTGCCTAAGGACAAGCGTGATATTTACTCCAGGAAAACGGCCCTGATACGTCAGGACTGTCTGATACCTGTCAGGGTGGAATATTACGACAAGATGGGCAAGCTGCACCGTCGTCTCGAGATGTCGGATATTGCCAAGGTAGAGGGCTTCTGGGTAGCCCGGAAGATGCACATGACCAACGTGCAAACCGAGCATCAGACGGTTCTCGAAATCAAGAATCCGACGTACAACATTCCCATGGAGGAGAGCAAGTTTAACGTGACCACGTTAGAGAAAGGCAGGTTCTGATGAAAGCGTTCAATCGTCTTTCCGCGGGGCTTTGCCTCTCGGTCTTTCTGTTTTGCCCCGTGCATGGAGTTTGGGGACAAGGAGCGGGCGAATCGTCGTGGCAGCTCAAAGGCCTTGTCGACACCTACCACGCCTTCCGCTCCGAAAAGCCGAACGATTGGATGTCTTCCCGTACCCGACTCAGGGGCGAGGTCGGCAAAAACTTCGCAGGCTCTTCGCTCTTCGTCTCGTTCAACGCTACCTACAACGCCTTGCTGAAAGAGCGCACCGGCTTTGAACTGCGGGAAGCATACCTTGACCATCGGCAGGAGCACTGGGGCTTTCGTCTCGGGCGACAACTTGTCATCTGGGGTGCGGCCGACGGCGTACGTATCACCGACCTCGTCTCACCCATGGATATGACCGAGTTCTTGGCGCAAGACTACGACGACATCCGCATGCCCGTCAATGCCCTGCGGTTCTTCGTCTTCAACGACAAGATAAAGCTCGAACTGCTTGCCGTTCCCACTTTCGAAGGATACAAGCTGCCCACCGATGCCGCCAATCCGTGGAGCGTGTTGCCTAAAGAAACACCCCGGTCCCTTGTCTGGGACGCGGAGGGAAGCCGCCCCGAGCTACGCCTCTCCAACGTAGAATACGGGGGCAGGCTCTCTTTCGCCCTGCCGGGGGTAGACTTCTCGCTTGCCGCGCTGCATACGTGGAACAAGATGCCCGTCATCGAGTACAAACCATCGGGCTCCCAACTTACGGTTTCGCCCCGATACTACCGCATGGGATTCGTCGGAGGCGATGTCTCAAAGCCCTTGGGACAGTTCGTGCTGCGCGGCGAAGCGGCCTTCAACCTCGGGAAGCATTTCAGCTACATACAGCAAGCCGCCTCCACCCCTCAAAAAGGATTCAACACCATCAATTGGTTGGTGGGGGCCGACTGGTATGCCCCTCATGAATGGACAGTGATGGCTCAGTTCTCTTCCGAGAGTATTTTCAAGTACGAAAGCTACGTCGCACAGCCCCGCCATAATTCGCTCCTTACGCTCTGCGTGTCGAAGAAGTTACTGGACAGCAACTTACAGCTTTCCGACTTCACCTATTTCGACCTCAACCACAAGGGCTGGTTCAGCCGTTTCACGGCTGACTATGCCCTGAACGACCACATCCACCTCTTGGCAGGCTACGACTGGTTCGGAGGAAGCGAGGGTATGTTCGGCCCGTATAAGCACAATTCGGAAGTATGGGCAAAGGCTAAATACTGCTTTTGAGATCCACACCATTTTAATAACCATAAACAAAATTTGAAAAGATTATGAAGAAGACATACGACAGCAGTTAAAGAGAATGCGGACTTAAGCAATCGGAATCGTTTAAGTTAAACGGTGAAAGACGTTCCAATGGAGCGATCAAAGCCGTTTACTGAAGCTGTTTAAGTAGAACAGCAAAATTATTCAAAGTATAACCATCAAAAACATCAAAAGTCATGTTACTATACAACGTAAAAAAAGAAGAGATGCGCATCGGTAAACACAAGGGCAAAACCATGTATTACGCCTCTCCCATTGCACAAGACAAGATTACCACCAAGCAGCTAGAGGATCGGATTGTCAATGCCACAGCCCTGAGCCGTGCCGACGTGCGGTCAGCCATCACCGCCTTGGCGAAAATCGTACGTGAAGAGATGCTCAGCGGCAGAACCGTTGACCTGGCCAACCTCGGGTCATTTAAGGTTGTATCCAACGGGAAACGCGTGGAAACGGAAAAAGCCGTTACCGCCGAAACTCTCAAAACACCACGCATTCAGTTTTTTCCCAAACTCGAAATGCGCAATCAGGCAAAAAACGTACAGCATGTGGTGATACGTGAAAGCGAGGCCGGATCGGCTAAACCGAGTCCGAATCCCGGAGATTTGCCCGAAGCACCCGATTCTGCTCTTTAATATTCATAACAAGAAACAATGAAGCAGCAAGTATTATTTTTCTTTTTCACGCTGATGCTCACAGGTATCAGCGTGTCCGCCCAAACAGGTGGAGGACGGATTGCAGGCGTGGTCATCGACAATGCAGGCGAAGAACCACTGCCCGGCGCAACCATCTTCATCGAAGAGCTGAAAAAGGGCATTGTGACAGACGGGCATGGCGAGTTCTTACTTTCCGATGTTCCCGCAGCCACTTATACGCTTACTGTAAGGTTTATAGGCTACCACACGCAAACCCGCAAGCTCACGGTGGGTAAAGAGAGAGGGAAAAAAATCATCATCCGCCTGAAAGCCGAAGCAAAATCGTTGGACGAGGTGGTAGTGATGGGTAAGAGCGAAGCCCGTAAGTTACGGGAGCAGGCCATGCCCATATCCGTTATCAGCATGAACCAGATACAAGGAACGGTTAACAATGTACAAGACATTCTGGCAAAAACTGCCGGAATCACCGTGCGTGCCACGGGTGGAACGGGCAGTACCTCTCGCATATCGGTGCGCGGACTGGAAGGCAAACGCATCGGGCTTTTCATTGACGGGAATCCGATGAACGACAATTCCGATTTTATCGACATCAATGATATTCCGGTCGAAATGATCGACCGCATCGAGATATACAAAGGAGTTGTCCCTGCCAAGTTCGGAGGTTCTGCCGTAGGTGGTGCGGTCAATATTGTCATCAAAGAGTATCCGCCTAAATATTTGGACGTGAACTATTCTTACGGCAGTTTCAATACGCACAATGCATCCGTTGTGAGCAAGATGAACATTGCCCCAAAAGGAATCGAGTTCGGGCTGGGAGGTTTTTATACCTATGCCGACAACGACTACAAGATGAAGTCTCCTTTTCAAGAGGGGCTTACTATAACCCGCGATCACGACAAGTTTAAAAAAACAGTCATCGGCGGTAGCTTTAAGGCACGGAAGTGGTGGTTTGACTTGGTGGAGTTTGAACCCGTTTTCATACATACTTACAAAGATATACAGGGGATAGAATCGAACATCCGGCATGCACACAGCCATTCCAACGCCTTTATTTTCGCCAATAAGATGGAGAAAGAAAACTTCCTCTTAGACGGCCTGGACTTGGACTGGCAGCTGGGGTATATCTATACCGACTATCATTTTGCCGATACCGCCTCGCACCGCACACATTGGGATGGAACGCATTATCCGGCAGTTTCCGAATTCGGCGGCGAAATCGGCAAATGGGCTTCATTATTGACGAATGAAAAGCATCAATTGCAGCACAAATTGAATCTCAACTATCTTGTCAATGAGAACCATTCGGTAAACTTCAACTCTTTGCTGAAATACGCTCATGCCAACCCTCGTGATGGGATGAAGGACAAGGTCATAGGTTATCGTACCGACTTTCCAAGCAATATGTTCAGTTGGGTGGCAGGCTTGAATTACGACTATCGCACCTCGAACGATAAGTTCCTTAACTCTTTCAACGTCAAGTATTACTACTACTCGATGAAAACGCGGATGGCAAGTGTCCTGGTAAAGACAGCAGAGGATATAGACACACACAAGAATAATTTCGGCATCAGCAATGCACTTCGCTACCGCATCACACCCAGTCTGATGGCAAAAGCTTCGTTCGGATATGATGTAAGGCTTCCATCGGAAGAGGAACTGTTGGGTGATGGATACGTGATAGCTCCTGCCGGCAATCTCACTCCCGAACGCAATATAAGTGTCAACATAGGAATGTTATTCGATTTAACTGGAAAAGCCTCCTCTAACTTACAGATTGAACTGAACGGATACTATATGCATCTCAAAGACATGATTCGCTTTACGGGCGGATTCTTGCAGTCGCAGTATCAGAACTTCGGCGAGATGCGGACTCTTGGTATGGAAGCAGAGGTGAAAGCCGACATGACACGGTGGCTCTATGGCTATGTGAACGCCACTTACCAAGATCTGCGAGATGTGCGTAAGTATGAACAAAATACAACTGTTGCCAACCCTACCAAAGGTAGCCGTATGCCCAATATACCCTATCTGATGGCAAACGCAGGATTGGAGTTTCACAAAGAAAATCTGTTCGGAGGCAGCGGGATGAATACGCGCATATTCACCGATGCTTCATTTGTGGAAGAATATCTGTACGACTTCGAACAAAGCCAATTCCAGCAGCATCGCATACCTCGAGCCCTCTCGTGCAATATAGGCTTTGAGCAAAGCTTTGGCAATGGGCGCTACTTCATTATGGGAAAAATAAACAACCTGACCGATACAAAAATGATCAGCGAGTTTAACCGTCCTTTACCCGGACGTAGCTTCACTATCAGATTCAGATACGTATTTAAGTAACAAATTAACAATCATTAAACAAAAAAAGAAATGAAAAAGAATGTATTTTTTGTAGCAGCGATATTCGCTGCATTGTGCCTTAACTCATGTGACAAGAATGATCCGGACAATCCTATTGCAGGAGGTTCGGGAAAGATTCTCCTAACAACAGCCCTACCCAATGCAACAGGTATGGATGGAACGGTTTATATGCAACTCATTGATGAGCCTGTATTAGGCAAGACGATGGCTACCAATAACAACAATGGTATAAATGTTCCCTTTGGCAGTTCTTATCCTATGATAATAGGTCAGGAAGTCTATGTCTTCCCAAGCTATCATTTGACAATGGACAAAAACGAACTGATTAAATACCGTCGCACGAATGGAATTTTACAAAGAGAGGGAAGCTTGCAATTGCCTGCCAATAACAGTGCCAACAATCTTGTCAAACTATCTTCCACAAAAGCCTATCTATCGCTTGCCGGACTAGGACTGATTTACATATTTAATCCCGAAACGATGCAGAAGACAGGAGAGATCAACCTGACCTCTTTGGGTATTCAAGATAATAATCCGGACATCGGAATCATGATTGAGCGTGACGGATATGTGTTTGCTGGTCTAAGCCAGATGGTGGGAGGTTGGACAAGCCCTGAGAATTACAAACAAGCAGATGTAGCCGTCATTGACACCAAGACGGACAAGTTGGTCAAGATGATTTCAGAGAAAACCAGTGGTTTTTCTCAAGCCACACGTCCGATCGACCCCAAGTCTTTATTCATGGATGAAAAAGGCGATATATACATTTCTTGTCTCGGGAACTTCGGAATGGTGGCAGGTCATAAGGCCGGCATACTTCGGATTAAGAAAGGAGAAACAGACTTTGATCCAACATACCATTGGACGATAACCGGAGCTTCTATCGAAGGAGAAGAGAAAGTAGCTGGTTTTGCCGCTTCAATTTGTTATGCAGCCAATGGCAAAGCCTACGGATACATTGATATTCCCGGTTATTACAAACCAGGAGAAACGGGACATGGCGCTATAGCGAGCCGAGCTGTAGTCTTTGATTTATACAATCAGAAGATGAAGAAAATAGAAGGATTGGATTTGTCCAATGGCTATGGCGTGTTAGTGTCTAAATATAAAGACGGTTTGGCAATCGCCAATGCTTCAACGACAACAAAAGGCATCTATTATCTCAATCCTCAGACAGATAAGATTAATCCTATTCCTATGATAACCACCATAGGAAATCCCATGGCTATAGAGTGGTTCGGCAACTAAACTTATAACGCGAGTTCGGGATAGCCTCCTTCCAAAAATAAAGAGGGTGTCCGACTGATGAAGTGACCCCAAAAATTTGGACTGGTTAAACACTATCCAGTTATAGAAAGAGTTCGGTATTGTACTGGACTCTTTCCTTTTAACCGGGACTTAATTCTTTTATTATTATAATAATCTATATATCCTTCCAAAGCCTTTGTGAAGTCTTCCGGAGACTCGAACTTTTCAGCGTATAGAAGTTCAGATTTCATAATTCTGAAAAAATTCTCCATCATAGAGTTGTCCAGACAGTTTCCCTTTCTCGACATACTTTGAATTATATGATGCTCTTCAAGCCTTTTCCGATATCCGAAGTGTTGGTATTGCTAACCTTGATCAGAATGAAGTACGAGTCCGTCAAGGTTATCACACTTATCAAATGCTTTATCGAGCATGTCATATACTTGTTCAAGATGAAGTGCACCCTCTTACATTTTATTTTTTTAGGAATATCCCCAAATAACTTGATGTCTGCTTTAACGATAGAACCTGTTAGGTGTTTGCAGCGGACATCACCATAACCCATTGCCATTACCACTACTTCTTGCAGTTGTTGTGAGCCCTCTCTTAAGTTGATGAAAAACTTCCGCTAATTGTTTACCGGAACTTCTTGTGTTTGATAACCAATGAATGAAATGACCAAGGTTTCTTCGGAAGATACATTGGCTAATGCAGTCGGTGATACAACCGTTGCTTGTACCTTTTACGAAGACTGACGCACCGGTAACCAGACCGAAATCATCATTCACGGTACCGGAAATGCTTAGCTAGAAATAGCTTGTGAGCTGATTCTATTTTAAAATATAAATGTTAGTTTTATGTTAGATAATTCCGGATACTTTAATCTTAAGAATTTGATTATAATACATATATAAATTTATTTGTTAGATTTAAAGTTTTTTTTTATAACTGTAAAATACAGATTTAGCCTTATATTTACAATATGATATTATTGATTTTATCTAGTAAAAAAGCTTTTGCATTATAAGGACATTCAATTCTTCTTCCAGAATTGTAGTATATGTTTTATAATCATACCAATAAGATAAAAAAGATAATGGTCAAAATAAAGCTCTCAAAACAAAATACTTGTTGTTCAATTATCTTATAATAGTAAAAATGAATTTGTTGATTCCGCAAAAGAGTTTGTATCAGATGTTGAGGTTTCAACAATATTAAATATTACTTTTATTTATAGTAACTAATTTGCATTAATATGAGAAAGGTATTTATTCTTTTGTTTATTTCTTTAGCATTGTTATCCTGTCAAAAAGAGGAAAACAATAGAAAAACAGAGTATCAAGTATTAACAAGTAAGGACGCATCCAAACCGTTTAGCTGTCTTGGAGAGAAACGTATTATTACGATTACGATTATAAAAAAAACATTAATAGATGATGTTTTAAGTTCAGAGGTTCCGATTATTCCCAGGGATGTTTCGGTAGAATTTGATAAAACTCTTTTTTCTGATATAGAAACAAAAGTGGAGGGCGATCAGGTAGTATTAAATATAACCTCAAATATTAATAAAGAAGATAAAATTTTGAATGCTGATTTACAGATTTCTTACTCTACTATTAATGGCATAAAAGTAGAAAAAATTCCACTAATTATAGATAAAGGAAAGTTGACATTTGTGTATAAAATCCATTCGGAACAGAATCCTTTTATTCTACCAGCTGAAGGTGGTAGATTTGAGTCACCTTTTACTTGTAAAAAACAGACATATTTGAATGGCCAGTTTATAGAGGAAACTTATTCATCATTAAACGGATTGAGATTTAAAACGATAAGTAGTGGTAATGTCTGGTTCCTTACAGTCAGAAAAGACGGAGAAAAAATTGGTTTTTACAAATTTTCTTTTGTGGGAGAAGGACCATATAACCAAAAAACAGATCCAGAGTGCTATTTTAACATATATACCCATGATGCAGATTTAATTACAGATAATCCTACAGAAATATTCAGACAAGATTTTATACAACCCCAGACCCCGGGTGAGGATTATTATAAACCTTCCCGGTCCTCTTATAAACATGGCACTTTTGACTTTTAACGTATTCAGTATTAACCTTAATTATATTAATTATAAAACAGTATACACGTTTGTTGATTTTGACAATTATGTTTTTAACTTCATATTTCGATGACAGAGAAGTAATGAAACAAGAATCTTCGCCACCATCTTTAGTAAAAAAAACTCGGCTTATCGTAACTAGTGTATATTCACTACTTTCTATATACTAATGCACTTCTTAATGTAGGTTATGTAGTAATTCATTATTTGAAAGCTGATAAAATATTCAAAAAAAAATATTTTATCAGCTTTGTATATTGCATAATATGATATAAATGAGATTTATTTTTGCTGCCTCTTGGCACGCAGCATTTCTGCCGCCTTCATTTCCGTCCAACGCTCGAAGTCCTCCACCTCTTTCCTTATTTTCCGTATCAGTTTCCTGTCCCTGTTCCACTCGAAGCAGTTCTCCAGTATGTCAAGCACCTTAGCGTCCATTCCCCCGTCACAGACAGCTTCCCCAACAAAACCCGTTAAATCATTGTGTTAATATATATTTCATGTATCTTTGCGGCATAGATATCTGTTGTGAAACAGGAATCTGCTTATATTATTCTTGCTTGTGACAAGCCGGAATCTTATAACTTAGTACAAAATAAAAAAATAAAAGAGGAGAGCTTCCGTTCTATGGAGCTCCTCTCACTTTTTATCTCTAGTGCCCGACTGCCTTTTATCTTTCTACTTTCCCAAAAGGAGTATCCTTCCCGCCAGCATACAGCACAGCGAAAACAGTATAGCCACTAAATTCTTCTCATTTGTGCAACCCCTTCTGTATTCATCTTCCAACCTTGTATATCGCTACCGAGATAGAAAATGGACAGATGCACAGCTGGTACGTCAATTATCAATACCAATATATACCAGTTCATACGTTCTCCCCAATAAAAAGATCCCCTAATTTATTTCTAGTTCACAGTCCAAATTTATACTTTCCTGTAAAATACAGGATATAGTCAAGTCTTCAAAGTTTTTCCCCTAAAGACACAGAAATATTACAAAAATCAATTATCACATTATATCTTATTTCTGATGATACAAAAGGAGATGGCAATCTATTTTTTAATTCTTTAGATGACATAAAGAATGCCTTTAAAATTAATTATTCAGAATCTAATTTGGGACTTCCTATTTTTTGTAAGGGATATTACAAAAAACAATTCCGTTTTTACTTTAACTATAAGTTCTGGTAGGGACCATCCAAACATGTTACCAGACCAACAAGACCAAGGGGAAGAGTTTAGAAGGATGTATTACAGCTACTAAAGATGATAAATGCCAAAACCAAATTCATTGCAATTGGAATTGGGGTAACAGTTATTTTTTATTTTTAGTTCAATCAAGCCGGGAAGAATGATTAATAATAAAAGAATCAAGTCTTTAAAGGAAGATATCAATAAATAACTCTTGCAACATGCAGTTTCTTTCTGGCTGAATTTGCGACTCTGGAGCTATATTCTGAGGAACGGTTTGGCGGCGGAATATGCCGTTAAACCGTCCGGTTTTCGTTAAACGAAAACACAACTTGCTGTCCCCTCTACGGGGACAACGTTTTTAAGTAGAACTGTAGATTGCCCCGACTGGTGCCTCCCTCCCGATGGCAACCTCTCCCGATTTCGGTCTGCTTCTTCAGGAAAGTTGGCGTTTTTTACCAATATTCCGGAGGCGGAATAGGCTGTAGCTTCCTGTAATAGTAGAGCATTCTACGATTATCCGACACATCAGATGGCTTCTTTTTCGTGATAATTGAATATTCAGAGAACTGAATATTTTGATAATCGGATAATCCGAATACTATTATATCTGTAGTCTCTTGGAATGTTACACAGTGACAACTGAATAATTGGCGTTTTGGATATTGCTATATTTGTATAATGGATAAGCAATTATAAAAGGCTACAATTATAATAGGCTGTTATTATACATTCCCCATCAGAGAGAAAGTTCCTTGAGCCTGCTGCCGTCCAGCCGGTAAACGGATACCGTACCGTCACAGTAAATAGCGAATGTTGGCATGTTCCCGTCCTTCGGGAAAGTGATGGAGCCGGTATTGCAGACCGCTGTATGCTCAGTCCGTTCAAGTTTCCACCGGTGGGTGTGACCATAAAAAAGACAATCGAACCTTCCCTTCGGCAGTCTGTCCTCATTGTAGATATGTCCGTGGGTGAGAAAGAAACGTTTTCCATTATCCACCAACAGGGTGTAATCGGACAGGATGGGAAAGTCCAGCAGCATCTGGTCCACCTCCGAATCACAGTTTCCACGGATGGCGACAATCTCACCGGCCATCGCATTGAGACGTTCTGCGATCCCTTTCGGGTCAAGTCCTTGAGGTATCCCGTTCCGGGGACCATAATTCAGGATATCTCCCAAAATACAAAGCATTCCGCATTGCTGCTCCCTGTAAAATGCCAGCACTTGTTCCAGTGCCGGTAACGAGCCATGTATGTCGGACACAATCAGGTATTTCATCATAATCTATTCGTTACGGGTTAAGTTTTCAATGCACAAAAATAAGCATAATTATCTAATCTCCCTAACCGGGGAAACGATGAGAAAAAAAGACAGGTTCCCTGAACTGTAGATTGCTGTATTGCTGTCCTTGTAGATTGCTGCAATGTTATAATCGGATACATAAAATAAGGGTATTTAGCCTTAGCTAAACTAAGCTAACAGTCTGACAATAAGGCTTCTAATACTATGACATGTGGGTTTATTATGCTACCTTAGTGGTATAATAATAAAGGATAAAAAGCTATGAACGAACAAGTTAGAAATATCTTAGAACAGAGTACCACCAAGACGAGCAAGATTGAGCAGCTGCTCCGTCTGGGCCTGATGCGCAGGGAAATTGCCGATTTGGTGACACGTGGCAACTATGGTTTTGTATATAATGTTGAGAAGAAAATGCTTGAAAGAGAAGGTGGAGTCTTGCTGAACAGGGCAGCAACCACCCTGATGGATTACACCTTCACCCACAAGTTCGGTATTGAGATTGAAGCCTATAACTGTAATATGGAAAGACTGGCACGCGAATTGAGGGAGGCCGGTATCCATGTTGCCGTTGAGGGTTATAACCACACGACCAGGGATCATTGGAAGCTGGTGACGGACAGCAGCCTGCAGGGAAATAATACTTTCGAGCTGGTCAGCCCGATACTGGTGGGTGAGAATGGCCTGAAAGAGCTGGAAACGGTATGCTGGGTGCTTGACATCTGTAATGCAAAAGTGAATGACAGTTGCGGGTTCCATGTCCATATGGATGCGGCTGGTTTCAATCTGGACACCTGGAAGAATCTGACTTTGACCTACAAGCATCTCGAACACCTGATTGATGCCTTTATGCCAAGGACACGCCGGAACAATACCTACTGCAAAACCCTCTCCGGTGTTTCCGACGAGAGAATCAAATCGGTAAGGACGATAGACGGCCTGCGGGAGGTCTTTAATAATGACCGATACCACAAGGTCAATTTTGAGGCTTATTCTAGGCACCGGACCGTTGAGTTCCGCCAGCATTCCGGTACGACCAATTTCACAAAGATGGAGAATTGGATCCGGTTCTTGAACGGATTAATTACCTTTGCGAAAAGATCCAGCCTTCCCAGCCGGATGACATTGGAGGAGTTACCCTTCCTGGACGGGAAACAGAAATTATTTTTTAAACTTAGAACTAAAAAGTTAGCGGTATGATACAGACTTATCATTTGCTGGATGGCGGTCAGATAACCGCCGCCAGCCCGGAAGAGTTCGTCCGGCTGCTCCGTGAGGGGAGCCGGTTCGACTATGATTGCACGGATCAGGAGTATATGGAGAACTTTGCCCGGCGTTACGGGGAGCTGCATGGCGTGTCAGTTGCCACCGATACCCCTGAACATTTCCTGACGGACTTGCAAGCCGCCGGTTACGTCCGGTAACCGGTATCGCTCCTTTATTATTAGTCCCTGCTTCAAAGATGAGGCAGGGATTTTTCTTTTTTCATTGCAACCTTTCCTGTCTGCCTGACGGCGTTTCCTCCTGTCAATTCCTGACTATCCATGACTATCCGTGACAGGGTATTTCATCTTTTCCCGGCATTCCTTTCTTTTGCAGTGTAGAACGATATACAATTATAAGCATTACAGTTTTACAGCATTATATTTTTATCTGATTATATAAAGAAAGCGTATGAAAAAAGAACCGTTATTAATTGCCTTTGCCAGCCAGAAAGGAGGAGTCGGAAAGTCTGCCTTCACAGTTCTGGTGGCCAGTATCCTTCACTACCAGAAAGGTTTGAAGGTGGGTGTCGTGGATTGCGACTCCCCCCAGCACAGCATCTCCCGGATGCGTGACCGGGACATAGAAAGCGTGCAGGAAAGTGATTTTCTCAAAGTGGCCCTCTACCGGCAGCATGAACAAATCCGGAAACGTTCCTATCCGGTAATCAAAAGCAATCCGGAGAAAGCGATAGAAGACCTGTACCGCTACATCGAAGAGCAGGATGCCGTCTTTGATGTCGTACTGTTCGACCTTCCGGGAACCCTCCGCAGCGAAGGGGTTGTCCATACCATTTCCGCAATAGATTACATTTTCATCCCCCTAAAGGCCGATAATGTCGTCATGCAGAGTTCCCTCCAGTTTGCCGAGGTGGTGGAGGAAGAACTGATTGCCAGGCACAACTGTAACCTGAAAGGCATCTATCTTTTCTGGAACATGGTCGACAAGCGTGAACGGACAGAAAGCTACGGGTCCTGGAACCGTGTCATACAAAAAGCGGAGTTACACCTGCTGGAGTCACGGATACCGGATACCAAACGCTATAACAAGGAGTTGAGCTCCCTGAAGAACAGTATCTTCCGTTCCACACTGTTCCCTCCCGACAACCGCCAGATAAAAGGTTCGGGTCTCTGTGAACTGATAGAGGAGTTATGTGCCGTAACACATCTGGATGCCTCCCATACCTTATAATAAAAGGAATTATGGATAGCGGAAAAAAGAAATTTGACCCTCGGAGCATTGATGAGAAGGCCATATTGGATATTGTCGCCAGGAAAGGGACGATACGACCGGACTCCCCTGCAACGAGTGTATCCCCTAAGCCGGAGGATACGGCAGAGGAGATTGCCGGGAGTAGCGAAGCTCCGGTCTTTACCACCGGGGAAATCGACGCTTACAGGGCATCCTTCCTGAATACGGTCAGGACCAAATCCCGTAAATCATTGCATATCGATGCCGACCTGCATCGCCGCATCTCTTCCTTGGTATGGGCGGTGGGACGTGGCGAGGTGACCGTAGCCGGTTTTGTAAACCAGGTGCTGGCACATCATTTCGAAGAGAACGGCGGATTGATAAACGCTGTGCTGGAGAAGTATTACCAATCACTAAAATCATAAGGACATGGAATACCTTTTTATTATCCTGTTCATCTATGCCTCTTACCTGAGCATTGAAAAGTATGTGCATACAGGCAGCATTTTCACATGGAGAGGCAGAAAGGACAAGAAGGAACGTCGGACTGCACCTGCCGCCATCCATCCGGCAATTGCTCCGTCTCAGGCGGGAATAATAGGCAAAAGCCGATACCAAATGCGACATTCACTGACAATAGATGACAATAGCGGACAGCCTGAATCAGGCATAGAAAAGAGTGATACCTTTACTCCCGAAAAGAAAACAGGGCCGGTTCTCCGAGTACACGAACCCCTTGATAAGAATACGAAATTCCCGGAAGTTCCGGCTCTTTTTCAAAAACTGAATTATCCTGAAATTGATTATATGCAGGAGCCCTCTCCTTCTTCCGGTGAAGAAAAAGAGGAGATTCCCGAACGCTACGAGATTACGGGATACGTACAGCGGAGCAATCCCCACCGGGCAACCGGTGTCACCTTTGACGATATGGATATGATTGAGAAAGCAATGGCATCGGACGAACTTACGGAAGCGGAACAGGAACAGGCCCGGCAGACTTTCCAAAAGCTGGAAGGCACGAACATGGAAAGGGTACTGCAGGCGAGCGTCTTGGGAAGCAGCGATAAACTGAAACGCTATATGCGTTTGTATGTAGACCGGGGTGAACCCCATTTATTGACTGGAAAGAATAGGGACGACATTCTCCGGGAATTTGATATTACGGAGCATGTGCCCCAATAAAATAGAACAAGTAAGGAATATGAGACAGTATTATGATTCCGGTTGATCCGGGTGCAGCGAGTTTTAAAACAGAATGTATAACCTAAAAAGACGAAAAAGCATGATAGATTTCTTTGACTCCGGTTGATCCGGGCAGGACGGGTTCTTGAAACGTAGTGTATAACCTGTTAAAAGGAAGATATAGATATATGAGAGGCTTCTATGATTCCGGTTGATCCTTTCCCTTTACCGGAGCGAACATTAAAAGAGTGATTAACCCCTTAAAAACGGAGGTACCTATGATTGGTTACTATGACTCAGGTTGATTCTAAAAAGACATCGTGGTTGCAAGAGACAAATCCGCAGGAGGGCAACTTCCTGCGGATTGTTTGAAACAAGATTTTTATTCACACTAAAAAATTAGATTGCATATGAAAAGACATTTTAAAAAGACGGTTGCGCTTATCGCATGAATAGCTGTTTCCACCCTGAGTGCCTATGCCGAAGGGGACGGAAGTGCCGGTATAACAAAGGCCACATCCATGCTTACCGGTTATTTTGACCCCGCCACCAAGTTGATATATGCGGCAGGGGCTATTGTGGGGCTGATAGGTGCCATTAAGGTATATTCGAAGTTCAGTAGCGGCGACCCCGACACCGGTAAAACCGCCGGGAGCTGGTTTGGAGCCTGCGTCTTCCTCATCATCGCGGCGACAGTCCTTCGTTCCTTCTTCCTGTAATATAGCAGGCTATGGAATACAATATCAACAAGGGAATCGGACGCAACGTGGAATTCAACGGCTTGCAGGCACAATACCTGTACTTTTTTGTCGGGGGCTTGCTGGCCATTTTCCTGCTGTTCGTCATCTTCTATATGATAGGTATTGACCGGTGGTTCTGTATCGGTTTCGGTGTCCTCTCCGCTTTCTCTCTGATCTTCGGGGTGTTCCACCTGAACAAGAAGTATGGTCCCAACGGCCTGATGAAGCTGGCCGCAGTCAAGTACCACCCGTCCTATATCATCAATCGCAAACGTATATCTTCCTTATTTAAAAAACGCATTCATGAGAAATATATTAAAAGCCGCAACGCTGGAAAGTAAGTTTCCAATCCTGTCCGTGGAGGAAGGGTGCATTCTCTCCAAAGACGCGGACGTGACCATCGGCTTCAAGGTCTTTCTTCCGGAGCTGTTCACGGTCACTTCCGCAGATTATGCATCCATGCACGGCACATGAACAAAGGCAGTCAAGGTACTGCCGAATTATACGATAGTACACCGCCAGGACTGGTTTCTGAAAGAAAATTACAAGGCCGACACGCAGAAAGACGGGATGAGTTTTTTGGACCGTTCTTTCGAACTTCATTTTAATGAACGGCCTTTCCTAAATCATTTCTCTTACCTGTTTATCACCAAGACGACTAAGGAACGCAGCCGCAGCCAGAGCAATTTCTCCATCCTCTGCCGGGGGAATATAATTCCGAAGGAAGTCCGGGACAAAGAAACGGTCAGCCTGTTTTTGGAGAGTGTCGACCAGTTCGAGCGCATCCTGAATGACTCGGCCTTTATCCGTCTGGAACGGTTGAGCACCGATGAGATTGTCGGTACACCACAGCAGGCCGGATTGATTGAGAAATATTTTTCTCTTTCACAACAGGACACGACCACACTGAAGGATATACAAATGAGCGCATCTGAGATGCGCATCGGGGATGATATCCTCTGTGTGCATACGCTTTCCGACGTGGATGATCTTCCCGGTTCCGTCCAGACGGATACCCGTTATGAGAAATACTCCACCGACCGCAGCGACTGCCGTTTGAGTTTTGCCGCTCCTGTGGGGCTGATGCTCTCCTGTGACCATATCTATAACCAGTTCCTGTTCATTGATGATTCGGCAGAAATCCTGCAACGCTTTGAGAAGACGGCACGTAACATGCACTCGCTTTCCAAGTACAGCCGTGCCAACCAGCTCAACAAGCAGTGGATTGACGCGTATCTGGACGAGGCGCATTCTTTCGGGCTGACCGCCATCCGTTGCCATTGCAATGTCATGGCATGGTCGGACAACCGGGAGAAGCTCAAGGTGATAAAGAACGATACCGGTTCCGCCCTGGCCCTGATGGGATGCAAGCCCCGTTACAATACCATTGACGCGCCTGCCTTGTATTGGGCGGGCATTCCCGGCGGTGAGGGGGATTTCCCTTCGGAGGAGTCCTTTTTTACTTTCATCGAACAGGGAGTCTGCTTTTTCACGGAAGAGACGAACTATGCGGATTCCCTGTCGCCCTTCGGTATCAAAATGGCAGACCGGACAAACGGGAAGCCCCTGCATCTGGATATTTCGGACGAGCCGATGCGTCGCGGTATTACAACCAACCGTAACAAGCTGGTCATCGGGCCATCCGGTTCGGGCAAGTCGTTTTTTATGAACCATCTCGTCAGGCAATATTGGGAACAGGGCACCCACATTATATTGATCGATATAGGTAACAGTTACAAGGGCTTATGCGACCTGATCCATCAGCGTACAAACGGTGAGGACGGTGTGTATTATACCTATAGTGAAAAACGCCCGATAGCTTTTAATCCATTCTTTACCGAGGATAAGGTCTTTGACCTGGAGAAGAAAGAGTCCATTAAAACACTGATCATGTCACTCTGGAAAAGGGATACGGAAGTCATTACCCGTGCCGAGGAAGTAGCCCTTTCAATGGCGGTTAACCTGTTCCTTGAAAAGATAAAGGAGGACAATGAACTGGTTCCTTCTTTTAATACTTTCTACGAGTTCGTACAGGGAGAGTTCCGTGGAATACTGGAGGAGAAGCATTACCGCGAGAAAGATTTCGATCTCACTAACTTTCTGAATGTATTGGCTCCATACTACCGTGGTGGAGAATATGATTATCTGCTGAATTCGGATGAGCAGCTCGACCTGTTGAACAAGCGTTTTGTGGTATTTGAAATTGACGAAATTAAGGAGCACAAAATCCTTTTCCCGGTCGTGACTGTCATCATCATGGAGGCGTTTATTAACAAAATGAGACGTTTGCATGGGGTTCGGAAGATGATAGTTGTGGAAGAAGCTTGGAAGGCTATCGCACGGGAAGGCATGGCCGATTATATAAAGTTTTTGTGTGCGCCCGTAAAGGTTGCATCGTAAATATCTCTTTGGCAAGAGATTAGGAAAGTGTTCTTTGAAAATGACCTATCATCAGCCGACTTATCTGTTTCGGGAAAACTTAACCGAGCAGGGAGTGTAGCATGTCGGAAAAGTCATAAGTCAGTTAGTTACCAAACTGCGACTGAATGGCGAGATGAAAAGATAGATATGAGGATAAAGTCCGAATTGATTGAACGATAGTCCGAATGGTCCCCCTTGAGGCTATGGCGTAAGGTAACTATCAATCGCCATATCGTGATACTACTTCAGTGTATAGGAATGAAGGTAGCAAGAACTTATCACGACACAACCGCAGTAAGCGAGTAAAGGACGGAAGTCGTATCCGACAATCTATCATGCCAACAGTTACGATGTAATAAACGGGGATTACCTATCCCGAAGTGCCGAAAGGCTATTAGGTTCGACCTATGAAAATTCGGAGTGGTAACGGAGCTTCCATAGTAGTTTGAGCAAGGTAACGCCTTGTACATGGCGAAGGGAAGCAGCTAATTATTAATACAATTAACGGAAAATGTGAGAGACATTATGAGAAGTCCAGAAAGAGTATTAAACAGTCTATCAGAACACAGTAAGGATGCAAGCTATAAGTTTGAACGTCTTTACAGAATTTTGTTCAATGAGGAAATGTTCTACGTTGCCTATCAGCGTATCTACGCTAAAGAGGGTAACATGACTAAAGGTTCAGACGGTCAGACCATTGACAACATGAGCCTGAAACGAATTGAAAAGTTGATTGATACGTTAAAAGATGAAACGTACCAGCCCCAACCGTCAAAGAGGGTGTACATACCGAAGAAAAACGGTAAGAAAAGACCTCTTGGCGTGCCGACTTTCAATGACAAGTTGATACAAGAAGTAGTAAGAATGGTACTGGAAGCCATATACGAGGGAAATTTTGAATACACCTCGCATGGTTTCCGTCCCAATCGAAGCTGCCATACTGCATTAACTCATATCCAAAAGGAGTTTAATGGTGCAAAATGGTTTGTGGAGGGAGACATAAAAGGCTTCTTTGATAATATAAACCATGATGTATTGATAAACATTCTCTTGGAGCGTATTGCGGATGAACGCTTCATCCGATTGATACGCAAGTTTATGAAAGCGGGATATATCGAAGACTGGCAATTCCACAATACTTACAGTGGCACACCGCAAGGGGGTATCATCAGCCCGATATTGGCTAATATATACCTTGACAAGCTGGATAAGTATATAAAGGAATACACAGCCAAATTCGACAAAGGGAAGAAACGAAAATTCAGTAGAGAAAGTATGGACTTTGGCAATGCAAGAAAACGTATTGTGCGAAGATTGAAGTTCGTAAAAGACGAAAGGCAAAGGACAAAGCTAATCCTTGAACTGAAAGCAATAGAACAAGGACGGGCTAAATATCCCAACGGCGAAGAAATGGATGCCGATTACAGAAGAATGAAATATGCAAGATATGCAGATGATTTTCTTGTGGGAATTATCGGAAGCAAGCAGGATGCGCAACAGATAAAAGAAGATATTAAAAACTTCCTTGCTGACAGACTGGCATTGGAGCTGTCCGATGAAAAGACACTTGTCACTCACACGGAAAGACCGGCCAAGTTTCTCGGATATGAAATCACTGTAAGAAAGTCCAATGACCAAAGACGGGATAAACGGGGTAGATTGAGAAGAACCTATGGTAAAAGGGTCTGCTTGAATGTCAGTACGGAAACAGTCCGTAAAAAACTTTTCGATTGGGGAGTCTTGGAACTGACAAACCGTAACGGAAAGGAAATATGGAAACCGAAATGTAAATCGGGACTGATATTCAATGACGACCTTGAAATCCTTGATAGTTATAATCGGGAAATCGTGGGGTTCTATAATTACTACTCCATAGCCAACAACTGCGCCCATGCCTTGAATAATTTCAAGTACATCATGGAATACAGCATGTACAAAACGTTTGCAGGCAAATATAAGTGCCGAACACGTAAGGTAAACAAGAAATATCGTAAGAACGGTAGGTTTATCGTAACGCACATGACTAAAACTGGTGTAAAGGAAAGATACTTTTACGACGGTGGCTTCAAACGAAAGAAGCCCACCTATAAATCGGAATGTGACATTATGCCACGAACAATTTATACTGCGGGGCGGACAAGCCTTGTTGAAAGGCTGAAAGCCCGTGAGTGTGAATTATGTGGAGCGACAGACGACCTTGTTATGCACCATGTAAGGAAACTAAAGAACTTGCAGGGAAAGGAAAGCTGGGAACGACACATGATTGCCCGTAAACGCAAGACGATTGCCGTGTGCAGGAGTTGTCACAAGAAGATACATGACGGAAAGATAGACTGAAATTAGTGGAGAGCCGGATACGCTGAGAGGTGTAAGTCCGGTTCGGGGGCGAGCATTTGGAAACCTACCATAGAAATATGATAAGGCGCTGGGTGCTTAGCCTACACAAAACGGTTAGAAAGTACTTCGGTGAGGCTGTGGTTGTCACTCAAGAGTTGGATGATATCGTGTCAAGTCCCATTATCAAGGACACCATCATCAACAATGCCGATTGCAAGATTCTATTGGATCAGCGAAAGTATATCAACAAGTTTGACTCCGTACAGTCCCTGCTCGGACTGACCGACAAAGAAAAAGGACAAATCCTGTCTATCAATCAGGCTAACGATCCGGCAAGGAAGTATAAGGAAGTTTGGATTGGTCTGGGTGGTGTCCAGTCTGCTGTCTATGCAACAGAGACCTCTGTCGAGGAGTATCTCACCTATACCACAGAAGAAACCGAAAAGTTGGAAGTCACACAAATGACCGAGAAGCTGGGCGGTAATATGGAGCAGGCGATCCGCGTGTTGGCTAAAGAGAAGAAAAAGAAAAAATAAACGATTAAAATCAAGAAGCAATGAAAAAGAGAATTTTAAGCATGTTGTTTGTCCTGTCGCCCTTTATGGTACCGGCAAGCGTGCAGGCACAATGGGTGGTCAGCGATCCGGGCAACCTCGTCCAGGGTATCGTGAACAGTGTCAATGAAATGGTGGAAACATCTGAAACGGCTCAAAATGCACTTTCCACATGGAAAGAGACCTCAAAGATTTTCGAACAGGGGCGTGAGTATTATGATAAACTGCGTAAGGTGAATGACTTGATCAGCGGCAGTGAGAAAGTAAAAGAGTCCGTCCTGATGCTCAGTGACATTTCTGAAATTTATGTAAACAATTTCGGCAAGATGCTGACCGACAAGAATTTCAGCCAGCGGGAACTGAATGCGATAGCTGCCGGTTATAACACCATCATGAAGAAGAGCAGCCGCAGCATTGCAGAGCTGAAGAATATCATCAACCCCACCGGCATGTCCATGAACGACAAGGAACGCATCGACCTGGTGAACCGGGTATACAGGGAAATGACACATTACAAGGAATTGGCCAACTACTACACCCGCAAGAACCTGCATGTATCCTACCTGCGTGCCAAGGAGAAGAACGAGCAGCAACAGGTATTCGACCTGTACGGCAAGGATGAGCGTTATTGGTAGTCTACAATTTTAAAAGAATCAATTATGGTATTATTATCCATTTCATTTGAAAATATGCACCAGATTCTTCGGAATCTCTATGATACGATGACCAAACTCTGCCACCCGATGATGGACATGGCGATGGCACTCGCTGCATTAGGGGCTTTGTTCTATATCGCTTACCGTGTCTGGCAGTCTCTCTCCCGTGCGGAGCCCATCGATGTCTTTTCGATGTTACGGCCTTTTGTCCTGGGCATGTGTATCCTTTTCTTTGACGTGATGGTGCTGGGAACTCTCAACGGTATCTTTAGCCCCATCGTTCAGGGAACCGGAATGCTGCTCCGTGACCAGACCTTCGACTTGCAGAAGTACCAGCAGGAGAAGGACAAGCTCCGTGCGGACATGATGGCTAAGACGATGATGACCGGACGTGTCTTTGCTTACAATGAGGAGCTGGATGCGGAACTGGATAACATGGGCTGGAGTGAGGAGGAACATACGGCCTTGCAGACCATGTATGAGGTTTCGTATGCCTTCTCCCTGCAAGGTATTGTCCAGATGGTCATGCGCAAATTGCTGGAGATTCTCTTCCAGTCTGCCTCGCTGGTCATCGACACGATCCGTACCTTCTTTTTGATAGTCTTGAGCATTTTGGGGCCGATAGCCTTTGCCCTGAGTGTTTTTGACGGGCTGCAGAACACGCTCATCCAATGGCTGGCACGCTATATCAGTGTCTATCTCTGGCTGCCGGTATCAGACCTATTCGGGGCGATGCTTGCCAAGATACAGACGCTCATCCTGCAGGAAGAGATGAACCTGATGGCCGATCCGATGAGTATCATCGACGTAGACGGTTCCTCGGCCATCTATCTGATATTCATGGTCATCGGCATTATCGGATATTTTTGTGTGCCGACTGTTTCGAACTGGATTGTCCAGGCGGGAGGTATGAGTTCCTATAACCGGAATGTCAACAATACGGCATCCAAGGTGACCAATGTAGCCGGTGCTGCGGCGGGTGCTTCAACGGGAAACGTCGGTGCCGTATTATTGAAAAAGTAGAAATTGAAAAAACATAAAATTATGGAATTTAAAAGTTTAAAAAACATCGAATCCTCGTTCAGGCAGATCCGTCTGTTCACGTTGGTCTTTCTGGGCATTTGCGCCTCGCTGACTACGTATGCCATTTGAAGGTCCTATCTCTTTGCCAACCAGCAACGGGAGAAGGTATATGTATTGGATCAGGGCAAGTCACTCATAGTGGCGTTATCCCAGGATGCGGCATTGAACCGTCCGGTGGAGGCCCGCGAGCATGTGCGCCGCATGCATGAACTGTTCTTTACGCTGGCTCCCGATAAGGCCGCTATCGAATCCAATATCAACCGGGCCATGTATCTGGCGGACAAGAGTCTTTATAGTTATTACCGGGATTGGAACGAGAAAGGCTATTATAACCGTCTGATCAGCGGCAATATCAACCAGACTGTCCTGGTGGACAGCATGCAGTGTGATTTCGATAACTATCCGTACCGGATCACCACCTTTGCCCGGCAGATGATTATCCGAAACAGCAATATCACCGAGCGTTCCCTGGTCACCCGTTGCTTCCTGCAGAGTACGGTCAGGTCGGATAATAATCCGCAAGGCTTCATGGCGGAACGCTTTGAGATTTTGGAAAACAGGGATATAAGGACCGTTGAACGCTAATATAATAAGGTAATGAAAAGCAGGAAGATAAAGACAGAGATCAGCGAAAAGCTAAAGAACGTTTGCGAGGAGCTGTCCGAAAAAGAGCGTAAGGGAGTGCTTGTGGGCATGCTGGCTATCAGTACCGTTCTATGTGCTATCACCGTAACACGCGCTTTCGGGCGTTTTCTCTCCCACGGCACACAAAAGGAGTTGCCGTTTGTCCATCCGGCGGACTCCATCCACCGGGCGGATAAAGACAGTATAATGTATCACCCTAAAACCCACGAGTAATGGAAGATAAAGATTTGGAAAAGCCCGAAGCGGCAGAAGAAACGGCGGTACAGCCGGAAAACGTCAGAGCCTTGAAGGAAGAACCGGAAAAAGAGAAGAAGGTGCTCACACCGGAAGAGATGGAAAAAAGAAGGAAGTTCATTGTGATTCCGGCCTTTGTGCTGGTCTTCCTGGGAGTCATGTACTGAATATTTGCCCCCACCGGCAAGGAAAACGGGACGGAAGCTCCCGGAAATTCAGGATTCAATGTGAACGTGCCGGAGCCTACCACGGCCAAACTGGTTGATAAGAAGACCGCCGCCTATGAGAAGCAGCAGGCGGAAGTGGAGGAAGAAAGCCGGATGAAGTCGCTGGAGCAGCTTGTCGGGACATTGATGAATAATGGAAAATCATCCGATACCGGTGAAAAAGAAAAGGACGGAGACCGGTTGCAACAGTCTGTTAATACCTACGAGCAAATCTCCGGGCAGTTGGATGATTTCTATGAAACTCCCAAAGAGACGGCAAGCGGCGATCTGGAAAGAAAAGTGGACGAACTGAATAAAAAACTGGAAGAGGCGGAAAAGGAAAAGAGCAAGGCGGCTACCCGTGAAGAACTGATGGAGCGTTCCTACAGGATGGCGGCAAAGTATCTGAACCCTGACAAGGATACGGTTCGGGAGAAAGCTGTCGGAGAAGAACCCACGGAAGTTGTTCCGGTTCAGCGGGCGGAGTATCAGACGACTTCCGGCCTTTCACGACCTGTTACGGATTCCGCTTTTATCGCTTCGCTCACTGTCGAGAGGAATTACGGTTTTAATACTGCTGTCGGGAGCAGCTACCAAATGGGGACGAATACCATCGCCGCCTGCATTTCGGAGAACCAGACCATTGAGCAGGGAGGCAGGGTAAGACTCCGGTTGCTGCAACCTCTGCAGGCAGGAAGTATTACCGTTCCGGAGAACAGTCTGGTAACGGGTGCGGCGGTCATACAGGGAGAGCGTCTGGATATCCTGATCAGCAGCATCGAGTATGCCGGAAATATCATCCCCGTGCAGTTGGCGACTTACGATATAGACGGGCAAAAAGGGATTTTCGTTCCCGGATCGGAAACCCGCAATGCGGCAAAGGATGCGGCTGGGACGGTCAGCGAGAGCATGGGAAACAGCGTATCATTCGCACGTTCTGCCGGACAGCAGGTGGTCATGGACCTGACGCGCGGAGTCATGCAGGGCGGCACGCGGTTGATTGCCGGGCGGGTCCGTGCGGTCAAGGTGACGCTGAAAGCCGGATATAAGGTGCTGCTGGTCACAAAGAAACAATAACGGATTATTCACTTTAATAAAAAAGATAAGACAATGAAAATAGTAATAGCATTATTGATGGCTGTACTGGCCTCGGTATCCGGTTTCGCACAGGAAGAAAGACCGGCAAATCCCGTCAGGATTCTGACGGCGGGCCAGCATATCACTCCTTATAAGATAGAGGTCACTTTCGGAAAGACGGTGCATATCCTCTTTCCCACTGAAGTTCGTTACGTGGACCTGGGAAGTAACAATATCATCGCAGGTAAAGCTGACGGGGTCGAGAATGTGGTGCGTGTCAAGGCGGCGGTGAAGGAGTTTCCGGGCGAGACGAACTTCTCCGTGATTACGGGAGACGGTTCTTTCTTTTCTTTCAATGTGGTTTATAAGGAGGAGCCTTCCACGCTGAATATCAATATGGACCAGTGGATGAACCCGGACGAGGGAGAAAAGAAGGGAGGCAGTTCCATCCGTGTCACGGAACTGGGCGAGGAAGATCCGACGGTCATTGCCAGCGTGATGTACACCATCCACCGGCTGGACCGCAGGGACGTGAAGCATATCGGGTGCAGGCAGTTCGGGATGCAGGCTCTTTTGAAGGGCATTTATGTGCATAAGGACCTGATATTCTTCCATGTTTCCCTGACGAACAATTCCAATGTGCCTTTCGATGTGGATTTCGTGCGGTTTAAGATAGTGGATAAGAAGATAGCCAAAAGGACGGCCCGGCAGGAAACTTATATTGAACCGGTACGCACGCTCAATGCCCTGACACGCATCGTGGGAAAGAGCACGGGACGTATCGTGTATGCCTTCCCGAAGATTGTCATTCCTGACGACAAGTTGCTGGAAGTGGAAATTTACGAGAAAGGGGGAGGCCGTCACCAGCGGTTCTATATGGAGAACAGTGATCTGGTGGATGCGCGTATTGTGAATGAATTAATCGGTGAGTAATCATGAAAAGAGTTTTATTTATTATGTTATGCATTTGTCTGCCCTTTGCGGCAGGCGAATGCTTTGCCCAGCGTTACCTGCCGGGACAGAAAGGTATCCAGCTCATGTTAGGCGGTGTGGACGACTTCGGTTCGAATGTGAAGCATCTGCGTGGTAACTTTCAGCTCGGAGTGGCTCTGAGCCGGTATAACCGGAACCATTCCCGCTGGCTGTTCGGGGCGGATTATGTGAAGAAGCACTATTCCTACAAGGACATTGCGATTCCCAAAGCGCAGTTTACCGGAGAGGTAGGCTATTTCGTGCCGTTCTTCTCGGACCGTGGCAGGAACGTGTTCTTCTCTGCCGGTCTTTCCGCTCTGGCGGGTTATGAGACGACCAACTGGAACTGCAAGCTGCTCTATGACGGGGCGACTTTAAAGAATGACGGATGCTTCATTTATGGTTTTGCCCCGGCTTTCGAGATGGAGGCGTTCCTTTCCGACAGGCTGGTTTTTCTTTTCAATGTCCGCCAGAGGATATTCTTCGGATCATCCGTGGGGAATTTCCACACGGCGGTAGTTGTCGGTGTCAAGTACATTTTTAATTAGCGGCAATAGTATGGAACAAGGCAATTGGAACGTGGATGAGATGCTTCATTGGCTGGATATGAAAATAAACCGGGAAGACCGGGACATACGTGAACAAAGCAAGAAGATGAATGGGAATTTCCTGCACTTTTTCGAATGGAATGCGGAGAGCCTGTATAAGTCTCATTTTATGTCCGGGTGTTATAAGATACTCCGGCAGGCGGTGGACGGGGCAAAGGACATGGATACGGTTCGGAATATTGTTGAGGACAACATTGCTTACTGTGAGAGCAAACTGTTGAACGGTCAGGTGGATTGTAACAGTTCCAGCCGGACAACGAATGTTGCCCATTTCCTGAAGTTGGAGTGTATGCAGCAGTTGGTTAGGGATTACCGGGAATTCGCGAATATCCTTGCGCAAACGCCTCCCGAAGAGAATTTGCAACAGACGGCTAATAAAACAGAAAAGAAGAGAGAAGAGCCGCCTGAAAGAAAGATAAAAACGGGCATCAGGCGTTAGCCGACAACGGACTCAATCAAGTAAATTATTCATTTAGTAATACGTAAAATCATGAAGATGAAATTAATAATAAGTGGTATCATGCTCACATTGCTTTGCCTGCTGGGTGGCTGTGATGATAAATTGGAAGTACAGCAGGCTTATGATTTCTCGCTAACGTCCTGGTATCTCCAGAAGACCATTTCCCCGGATGAAACCGTGGAGATTCGTCTGACACTCAATCGTAGCGGAAACTATGAGGAAGCCGGCTATCAAATCGGTTATATACAGATGGAGGGCAGCGGCGAGGTGTACGACAAGAAGAAGGTCTATCTGGTGAACCGGGAGATGCAACCGTTGGATTCGATAGCGGAGTTGGATGACAGCGATCCCTGCCGCCAGGTATTCACGCTCTTCTATCATAACCGAAGCAGCAAGAATGCGGAGATTAAATTCGTGATAGCGGATAATTTCCATCAGGAAAGAGAACTGGATATATCCTTTCAGAGCAAAACTGAAACGGACATGGAACTATAAATCGGACAACAATGGATAAAAGTGATTTAAGGATCGAACAATTGCAGCAATATCTTGACAAGAAGAAAGGGGTTGTGGAAAGCGATATAAAAGAGTATAACCAGCAACTGGGAAAAAACTATCTTCATTTCTTTGACTGGCATGCCGATGACTTGTATAAGGCCTGTTATATGGATAAGAATTATAAGGCCATTCAGGAGGCGATTGATGCCGCTGAAACGCCGAAGGATATTGAAGGGATTTTGAAGCGTTATACCCTGTATATAGAAGATGATCTCCTGAACGGTCCGCTTGTCAAGAAAAGTACCAGCCCGATGTCGAATATGGCCCATTCCCTGGAGATAGAATGCAAACAGAAATTGCTGAAGGACCTCCGGTATTTAAACAGGCTTCTTCAGAGTGAGACTGTAAGTGAAAGGATAAGGCCGCAAGAAGCACCCCGACAAGAGATTGTGCCTGTGAAAGAAAAGAAGAAAACGGGACCACGGTTGAGATAGTATCAATTGAAAGCAATAAAAAAGCTACTGAATTTTTGTTTCAGTAGCTTTTTTATTTATCCCAGTCTTATATTCCGGCTATACCAGATAAGCCTCAAAAAGATAATGTATGAATAACCGACCCTTTTCCGTCCAAACGGTCAACATGGCCGTGCCGGTTTCTCCTGTGCGGCTTTCCCATACATGGGTCCGGGTTGCCGTATAGCCTTGATTCTGATAAGGAGCTTTGAGCAGCCATTGACCGGATTGACGGAACTGGATGCCTGCCCATCGAAGCCGTTTGTTCAGCATACCGGCAGTCATTCCCAATTCTTTCGCTATCTGTGTGGTCGTGTAGGTGCTTTGGGATTGGAGGACTTTGTCATAATACTGAACTTTTGGGGCCTGTAGCTTGAGTTTCAGGATAGCATAGTTGTTCTCCTTCTCCAATGCTGAAATACGGCTGTCTCGCTCTTTTATACGGTTCTGTGCGAGCAATATGGCACGCGCAAGTAGTTCATTATCCGTTTCGCCATTCTTCTTAAGAAGATAGCCACCGTTCTTTAGTGTTTCGGGAACCAGTTCATCAAATATCCAGCTTTCGAATTTCTCAGCGGAAGGCAGCTTGCTACCGGCAATCAGCCGGTATACGTTCCCTTCGCTGATGTACTTGATTTTCTGGACGGCACTGCGTGTAGGGGTGTCGTAAACCACGACGCCCATTGGTTTACAATGTCTTACGACGGCATCTCTCGGATTGGAGTAGCCAAGTGCGGCGGCAACATCTGAGGCGCAGAACCATATTTTCCCGTCAATTTCCAGTGTCCGGATGCGTCCGAACTCAGGATGTTCAAATATTGATACTTTATTCATGACTGTTTAATTTATAGGTTTCTTCTATTGCTTTAAATATCTCGTAGACTACCTGGGGGACGATAGCGTTCCCGTATCCTTTAATGGATGCCTGTCTTCACCGAGAAAAGGAGATACCGTCCAGTCGGGGGGGAAGCCCATCATCTCGGCTACAAACAGGGGATTCAGCTGGAAACTCTTTCCAGTCCGGGCGAAGAAATCGGGCAGGCTGTTCTTTTCCGGTATCCGGCCTCTCTTCTCCAGACTTTCCGGGCTTGCCGCGCCCTTCCAGTCCCTCGCTGTCGGAGTGGGCAGAAGCTCCGCCATCCTCCCAAGCCCTACACTCCAGACATGGCCTTTCTGATTGATCTTTCTCACCTTTCCTTTCGGTGTCACTATGATCTTGTCGTTTTTCCCCATTACCGCACCCACACCGGCATCGCTGGCTACCGGGGTGGGCAGCAGCATCCCGTAAAAGTCCAGAAAGTCGCTCAATCCGTTGGGTTTCTTCTCCCCTTTGAGCTGGCTGTGCAGGGATGGAGCATGGGCCTGTTTCCATTTGTGAACCCTTTCCGGATGGTGTATCTCCGTAGCCAATGGAGTGGGAAGGAGTATTTCATGGATCATCTCCGGCAATCCCTGCTGGCGGCTGTTCGGTCCCCTGCGCTTGTAATCCTGGGCTGTCACGGTGGGCAATAAACCATACCCGGTCCCGGCGGTGGGGAGCTCCGACGGCACAAGCCGGTATAAGTACCGGCTGGACGGAATATCCTTCACGTTCAAGATCACGGCAAATGGTTTCAACAACATATTGCTGCCGTCTTTTAAATACAGGCTCACTCTCTCCGAATAGAGTGGACTGACTTCCCACTTCAGTCTCCTGGCCGGGCTGTACCATCGTGAGGATGCCAGCAACGTTCTCACCAATGACCCAATCGGGCCTGATCTCATGTATGGCCCTGAGCATATGAGGCCAGAGGTAACGGTTATCATCCGCTCCTTTTCTTTGGCCTGCGACAGAGAATGGTTGACAAGGAAAACCTCCTGTAAGGACATTGATTTTTCCTCTCCATTCTCTGAAATCTGTCGTTGCGACATCTGTATAACTTTTTGCATCTTTAAACCAGTAATTTAAAATGGTATTACAAAAATCGTCTATCTCACAATGGAAGGCATTCTGCCATCCCATTCATTCGGCAGCCAGGTCTGGGGCGCCGAATCCACTAAACAGAGAAGCGTGTACCAGACGCTTCCGCTGTTTCTTGTCTTGCTCTTCTTCTTTCATTGTTTATTCATTATTTAGAGGTTCGAGATTCATTACTTTTTTGTCGATCTTACGATAGACACTCCCCATCTCCAGCATATTCTCCAATCGGAGCAGGTCCGTGATTTCATAGACGGTCATCCCTTTCTGTGTCGTGAAGCGGATATATCCTTTCTGTCGCTGTATCTCCACTTCCTCGGGAGTCATGTGCAGGACTTCACAGATTTCCTGCAAGGTCAGGGTCAGGCTTACTTCCTTAACTGTGTAGATGTAGGTCAGGATGTTCAGCATCTGAAGACATTTGCGGTGTGATTTGACAAGTGATGCGAATTTGTTTCGTTCTATGACGATTACTTTAGCTTGATTTTCCATGTGAATTTTTATTTATGAGTTAATAGAATCGGATATGAAATCTTCGTTTAGACATTCTTCTCTCAGGAATTTATATACGTCAGAAGCCCAGAAGTAAATCTTGCCGCTGAGTTTGAAAAATGGGAGTTTGCCGGAATTACGCCAGCGGATCAGTGTCCGGTCGCATACTTTCAGCATCAGGCGCATATCCCGGCTGTCCAGCATTTGCTTGCCGTTGAAACTGGTTACTGCTTCCAGAGCCGTTTCCAGCTTGGCAATCAGTTTTCGTTGTTCCTCAAAGTTTTCCTTTATCATTGCTTTGAGTATCTCAATATCATTTCTGTTCTCTTCCATAAAATATTCCTTTGTTCCAATGGGTTATTTTTCTTTCTTCGGTTGCAAAGTTTTCAAAATTGGGCATGAAAAAATAGGGCTGACGGTAACCGCCAGCCCCATATTTTCTTTGTAACTTACTTAGTATCAATGTCGATTTACAGAATGCTTTTTTTCTTCCTTTAAGGTAGAAAGAAAAATAGCAGTAGTTACCATTCTTTTCAAAAAGATATTTATAGGTAAACAATATAATGAAGGGCACCCCAAAAATCAGATTTTACTCTTCTCAGAACTATCAGTAGAGGGGTAATTTTCTATAAAAAGTTTTTTAGTACCCTCCAATTAATACCAAGCCTTCTAATAAATTCAGATTAACTTGTAACCGTCAAAAACATTAATTACATTTGTGTTAGAGTAATACTTGAAATTGTACAGAGCAACAGAATATGTAGCTGGATTGTGCTACTACAATACTGTTTCTGCCAGTTTTAAAGCAGTAAAATGATTTTTCCTTTGTTTTAAACTAAAAATTATGACGAAACAAGAACTGTTAATTGGGAAGCATCCAGATAATTCACATCCTTATGGGAAATGGCTTGCTGCAAATGATTTGCCAGATTCCTATATGAAATGCCACAGGGAACTTACTGAAATTACAGCTGTAGATGATGAGTTAATAGAATGGATGGCAAAAAAAATAATTAATCACCATTATACTCAGTTTAGAATATCTAGGTTAAAAGAAAAATATAAAAGTTTAGGCTTTGCTAAATATGCAGAGCAGCATAGAAAATTACCTATTACGGATAAGGTGAAAAAAGGTAATGCTACGGAAATATTACTTACTGATTATATTCAAGCATCACAAAAAAAAGAATTTATCAAGGTATATAAATTGAAATATAATCCAAATGTTGATCAAGCCATTAAAGGAGATGACACTTTGATGGTTGATTTATTTGAAGAAAATGGTAATGAGAAAATCAAAATTTATTTGGGAGAATCGAAATTTCGCACTACTCCTCAAAAGAATGTAGTTGAAGATATTACCAAATCTTTAAACAAAGATACTTTGCCTTTATCGTACACTTTCTTAGTAGAAGAAATAGCAAAATCAGATGAATTACTTGCTCGAAAGCTGGATGATTATATAGTGCAAGATATAAAAGATAGAGGCGACCTTATTTATGTTGGTTTGTTACTAAGTAATACCAAGACTTCAGAAACAGTTGAAAAACATTTGAATAGTGATAATTCAAATTTGGTTTTCATTTCTATTGGAATTGGTCAGCCAGAAGAGTTTATTAAATCCATATTTGAAAAAGCAGAAGAACTAATATCTAACCCTGATTTATTATGAATATAGAGCATGTTGAAAAAAGCTACCAAGAATTAGAATCAGATTCTACTTTGCAAAACTTAATAGCTCAAGCTAACGCTAGATATATCCTATATAATACGGAAGAATCTAAAGAAAATTTTCCTCGATATACAATTAAAGATGAGCAGCTAAATATCTTAGCTTTCAAATATCTAAATATTGGATGTAATTATTTTAGTGAACATAATTATCTAAAAGCATCTCATTCTCTAGAAAAAGGAGCTTTAATACTTGAGTATATACACGGTTCTATTCATATTCAGACAAAAAATAAGAAACTATTTTGTCTAATCTCCGCTCTTTCTTATTACGTTTGTTTTCAATACTCTAAGGCATTTATACTTATAGGCAAACTTGAGAGTGATACAATGATTTCAAGTTTAGTATCTCTATTTCTTAATAGAAAATTTGATCAGTTATTAAGTGAAATCGATAAACTTATTACAAACTCCAGTTATGGGGATGAATATCTGGCTGAACATTTTGAAGAAGATAATGCTACAAAAATTTATGAGATAATTATAGCAAAATCATTAAATTATTATGTGCAATTTTATCAGACAGGAAACAAAGATTTTTTAGAAATTGCAAAAAAGGATCTTGTAAATCTTCAAGAAGTAGCCGCAATGAGAGGTGAACCTGATGTTTGGTGGGTTATTCGATTATTACTTCTCATTATAGATGGATTTAAAGAATCCTCATTATGGTATGTATTAGGAAATTATTTTAATACGGAAGATAAACTTCCGTTAAAGTATATACAATCATTAGTTTATAAAAATGGCAGTATAACAGAATTGTTTCTTACTCAAAGAAACTCTTTACCAAAGGTTTTGAATAATAAGCAGGGGAGTATTGTTAGCATTCCTACGAGTAGTGGAAAAACAAGAATTGGTGAAATTGCGATTTTAAACTGTCTATTAAATGAACCTAAAGCGAAAATTCTTTTTATAGCCCCTTATAGATCACTAGCTTACGAAATAGAAAATTCGTTTGATGAGATTTTTAGCAATCTTGATGTTTCAGTCTCACATCTATATGGTGGAAGTTTATTTAGTAAGCTTGATGAAAGAATTATAGACGAATCATCCGTAATTGTAGCAACACCAGAAAAGGCCAAAGCACTCTTTAGAAGCAATGAGGATATTTTATCATGTATCAAACTTGTAATTATAGATGAAGGACATTTATTGGGAACTGATAAAAGACTCATAGTTAATGAAATGTTTTATGAGGAATTAAAGTATCATGTAAAAGCTAATGGTGGAAGATTCTTGTTATTATCTGCCGTTTTACCCAATGCAGAAGATCTATCTGAATGGCTAACGGATTCTACTGATAATGTTTACAAAGAGAATTGGCGACCTTCTGATGAAAGAATCGGAATAATGGAATGGAATGGAGTTTCTGTGAATTTAAATTGGAAAAGCACTGATGCAGAAAGAAATTCATTTAATCCTAATTTTATTATGCGACAAAAGTTGCCTAAGAAGCCTAAAGAAAGGATAATGCATTACTTTCCTGAAAATAAGAACCAAGCCATAGCTTCTACTGCATATAAACTAAGGAAGTTTGGTCCTGTTTTAATATTCGTTGGAATCAAGAAATCTGTTTTTGCCATTGCAAGAGAGTATGAAAAATGTATTCAGCCTGAAGAACAGAAGTTTAGATTTAGAAACAAGGCCAATTGGAGAGCCTTTAAACTGGCTTGCATAGAATCTTATGGTGAAGATACGGAATGGGTTAAGTTTGCTAAACAAGGAATTTTCTGTCATAATGCAGATTTGATCTCAGATGTGCGAATTCCCTTAGAAAGATTAATGAGAAGTGAGAAGCCAAGAGTTATTATAGCGACTTCAACATTAGGACAAGGAGTTAATCTTGGAGTTTCTACTGTAATTTTCTCAACTTTGTATCAATCAGGTAATCCTATTACGAAAAGAGATTTTTGGAATATTGCTGGTAGAGCGGGGCGTGCTTTTGTAGATCATGAAGGCAAAATTTTAGTTGCTCATGATATAACCAAAAAAGACGAGAATAAAATAAATTGGGAAAGAAAAATGATTTCTGCATATCTTAATAAGAGTAATATAGATAGAGCAGAGAGTGGTTGTTTGGAACTAATAAGGACACTTAAAACAGTGGCTCAACTTAACGGAATAGCATTTGATAACTTAATTAATTTACTTGCTGAAAATCGTATTAATGAAATTGATGAGTCTTTAGATGAAGTTAATGATCTTCTTGATTTGATTGATGACGGATTATTATCATTGCATAATTCGAATAATTTTGAAGGAAACACATTGGAATGGATTGATAGTTATTTTACTAAATCCTTAGCCTATATACAAGCTCAATATTATGAAGATATTACTGGCGATGAAGTTCTCGATTTTATAAAGGCTAGAATTAAAGGTATAACAAAAAAGGTAGGGATAGAAAAAAGTATTTGGGAAAGTATTGTATCTTCTGGTATTCCAATCAATTCAGATTTGCAAATAGATGAGAAGCTTAGCGAGATTATTAGTATTGTTCAAAGCTATATAGTAAGTGATAAAACATTAGAAGAACGCATTTCACTTCTTGAAAATATAGAAGACGTCATTAGAGATGTGAATATATATAAAGAAAAATTTGAAGATAGTGTTGATATAAAAGAGATACGAAAAAAGTGGTTAAGTGGAATATCCATGTCAGATATCGTTCAACATGAAAATGCAGTTAATATAGTAACTCAACATTATTCTTTCAATATGCCTTGGGTTCTCAATGGTATTTCAAAGAAAATGAAGAAACAGAATTTAATTGAAGAAGCGGATACTATCGAAGAATTGGCTATTCTTGTAGAATTAGGATTACCTAACATAAAATCAGTTAAAATCTATCAAGCAGGAATTCGCTCAAGGATTTCTGCCTATGAAATTGCCAACTTATATGATGATGATCTTTGGGAAAAAAGCATTAGAACATATAAACAAGATTTAATAGACCATGCTGATTACTATAAAAACCAAGTATCAGAAAATGCAGCATTATGGATCGATTTATTAGTAAGATTTTCGAAGAGAAAATTTATAAAAATTAAAAAAGTTCCTAACTTCAGATATGGAAAAGTACATAAAAGAACAAAAAGGTTAATGGCAAGAATAATTAATGATAAGCAATATTTAGTTAGTCCGAATTTTAGTGTTATAAATGAAATAGGTGAATCAGATATTGACTTTTCTAAAGTCAGTAATATTAATGGAATTTACTTTGATTATGACGAAGATGATAAACTTTGGAAAATAACTTGCATGAATCCTTATGTGGTATTTACGTAATTACTATATACTTTTGGGAAGAGATGAGAATAAGTATTTAGACATTATTAGTTGTTAATTTATCGCTATAAGGCTTATTCTTGAAGCATTAAACAACCAATTACAAACTAAAATAAGTTTTGATTAACTTGTAACTATTAACAACATTGACTATCTTTGTCGTAGAGAGATATTTGAAATTATGCAGAGCAATGCAATGTGTAGCTGGACTTCCACTACTATATCGTTACTTGCATCTTTATAAAAACACTTTTAATCGCTGATTTATAAAAGATTAAAACGAACTACACTCTTTTTCGGTGTGAAACGAATGGTTTCAAGCAGTGAAACAAACAGTTTCCCATAGTGAAACAAAGTGTTTCAAATAGGCTTGAAACTTTTCTGTCCCATTTTTAATATCATAAAGTAAATGCTTAAATTAGTTCGTATTATAAGTTGTTATTCAAAACGCAACGAAGCCTCCTTTTTTCTATTAACTAATTTTAGACAGTTACTTAAGCAAATAGTTCTTTGCCAGGATTAAACCTTTTCTACGGAAAGAAGTCTAATTTTTTAAATATTATCGTTCTATTAAACATTAAAGTTATCAACGAAAATGGAAACATCTGCTAAACTCTATTCACTGAATTACAGCAATGTAAGAACTTACCTCTTTGCCCTGCTATTTGTGGTAGGCAACATTGCACTTCCACAAATCTGTCATCTTGTACCATACGGTGGCCCTACTTTATTGCCGATCTATTTTTTCACGTTGATCGCAGCTTATAAATATGGCTTTCGTGTGGGATTACTGACAGCAATTCTTTCTCCTGTCATCAATCACCTGTTATTTGCAATGCCATCGGGAGCTGCACTCCCCATTATATTGATAAAATCCGCTTTACTTGCCGGTACTTCCGCCTTGGCTGCACGAACACTGAAATCCGTTTCTTTATGGGCTATTCTCGGTGTCGTTCTCTCCTATCAGATTATAGGAACTGCTTTTGAATGGGCATTCATCGGAAATTTCCATGCAGCAGTGCAAGACTTCCGCATTGGTATTCCCGGTATGTTAATTCAATGGTTTGGCGGCTACGCCCTACTGAAAGCGATTGCAAAACTCTAAAGTAAAATCAAAAATGGACAGAAGGGACTTTTTAAAAACAGTAGCCATAACCGGTGCCGCATTGAGTATTCAGCATTCGGAGGCAATGGAGATATTAACCCAGACTATTAATAATACGAACGGAGGCAATCCGGACTTGGTAGCCGTCATGGGTGGAGAACCGGAAGCTATGTTCCGCCGTGCTATCAGCGAACTGGGCGGTATGAAACAATTCGTCAAACCGGGACAGAAGGTGGTCGTAAAACCTAATATCGGTTGGGATAAAGTGCCGGAACTGGCAGGAAACACCAACCCGCAACTGATTGCTGAAATCGTGAAACAATGCTTTGCTGCCGGAGCTAAAGAAGTGACCGCATTCGACCATACGTGTGACGATTGGCAGAAGTGCTACAAAAACAGCGGCATCGAAGCTGCGGCAAAAGCTGCCGGAGCAAAAGTAATGCCTGCTCATTTGGAGTCTTATTACAAGCCGGTAAACTTACCCAACGGTCAGAAGATGAAAAAAGCAAAGATACATGAAGCCATCCTGAATTGCGATGTATGGATCAATGTTCCCATCCTGAAAAATCACGGGGGCGCCAATCTGACTATCTCAATGAAAAATCACATGGGAATTGTCTGGGACCGTGGATTTTTCCACCAGAATGACTTGCAGCAATGTATTGCCGATATCTGCACACTGCAAAAGAAAGCTGTGCTTAACGTAGTGGACGCTTATCGTATCATGAAAACCAATGGCCCGCGAGGACGTTCTGCCTCGGATGTCGTATTAGCAAAAGGACTGTTCATTTCACCGGATATTGTAGCAGTGGACACGGCTGCTGCCAAATTCTTCAATCAAGTACGTGAGATGCCACTAGATACTGTGGGACACCTCGCTAAAGGAGAAGCACTGAAAATAGGAACTATGAACATTGACAAGCTGAATGTCAAGCGAATTAAGATGTAAAATAACAATGTTAAGAAAGCTACGTATTGGAATATCAGCACTTTTATTTGTGCTGATTTCTTTCTTTTTTCTCGATTTCGCAGAAATATTACCGAACAGTTTTCATCGGCTGGCACATTTGCAATTTATTCCAGCTGTCCTTTCACTAAGTATAGGTATCTTATTATTTCTCATTGTGTTAACGCTCTTGTTTGGACGCGTTTATTGTTCTACAATTTGCCCTATGGGTATTTTGCAGGATGTCATTGCACGCATTTCAAAATCAACAGGGAAAAAGAAAAAAAGATATAGTTACAGTCCCGCAAAAAACAAATTGCGTTGGGGCATACTCGGGCTGACAGTAATCGGGTTTCTATGCGGATTTACATTTATTGTAGGCCTACTCGATCCATACAGTGCGTATGGACGTGTGGTAGTGCATATATTCAAACCTATCTACATGTTGGGGAATAATCTGTTGGAATCCGTCTTTTCCAAGTTCGACAATTATACATTTTATCAGGTAGATACCTCTGTTTTAAGCATTTCTTCTCTTCTCATTGCTATTATCACTCTGGCAGTTATTTTTGTAATGACATGGAAACACGGGCGGACATGGTGCAATACGGTTTGTCCCGTAGGAACAGTATTGGGATTATTGAGCCGCTTTTCATTATTTAAGGTCCGTATCGATACTGCGAAATGTAATGGATGCGGGCTTTGTGCTACCAAATGCAAAGCCTCCTGCATCAATAGTAAAGAACATGCCATTGATTATAGCCGCTGCGTAGATTGTTTCGATTGCCTGGGAGCATGCAAGCAAAAGGCATTGGTCTATAACCCTTCTTTAAAGAAACAACAAGCAAACGTAGAAGTCCCTGTGCCATCATCACCGGACACGGATTCATCCAAACGCCGCTTTTTGGTTACCGGTCTTGTTACTGCCGGGGCTGCTCCCAAACTCCTGTCCCAAGCCAAAGAATCCGTTGCAAGACTGGAAGGCAAAAAGGCTTACAAAAAAGAGAATCCAATCACTCCTCCGGGATCTATCAGTCGGGAACACTTTCAACAGCAATGTACATCCTGTCATCTTTGTGTCAGCAAATGCCCTTCTCATGTCCTGAAACCTGCTTTTATGGAGTATGGTTTGGCAGGCATAATGCAGCCGACCGTTAGTTTTGAGAAAGGATTTTGCAACTTTGACTGTACTGTTTGTGGAGACGTTTGTCCCAATGGAGCAATTCTTCCCATAAGTGTAGAACAAAAACATCTTACACAAATGGGATATGTTGTTTTTATCGAAGAAAATTGCATCGTTTATACTGATGGAACCAGTTGCGGAGCGTGTTCCGAGCACTGTCCTACACAGGCTGTGGCAATGGTACCATATAAAGACGGATTAACGATCCCTCATGTAAACAAAGAAATATGTGTAGGTTGTGGAGGATGCGAATATGTTTGCCCTGCCCGTCCATTCCGCGCTATCTATATCGAAGGAAATCCAGTGCAAAAAGAAGCAAAACCTTTTAAAGAAAACGAAGAACATAAAGTGGAGATAGACGATTTCGGATTCTAATCAGTACACAGTGCCGGTGCAAAAGATTCCATCCGTATATTTGTGCTCTATTGTGATATATTTAAATGCGGATAACAAAACTTTATACTTACGCAATTAAAGTTCCATGTTATCCGCATTTATTGTGTTCTATGGATAACAAAAAACTACTTATAACGTTCTCTTAAAAAAACTATTCATTATATTCCTCCTACTTTCAATAAATTCACTAAATTCGTGGCGAACTAAAGAAAGCAACTCATGGAGGTATTCACAAATAACAGGAATAGCCGGAAATATCAGATTGGCTATGCACTAAGCGGAGGATTTATTAAAGGATTTGCCCATCTGGGAGTTATGCAAGCTCTTTTAGAGCATGATATTAAACCGGAAATCATCTCCGGAGTAAGCGCAGGAGCACTTGCCGGTGTCTTTTATGCAGATGGCAACGAACCCCACAAAGTTCTTGATTATTTCTCCGGACATAAATTCCAGGATTTAACCAAACTGGTAATTCCTAAAAAAGGATTATTTGACCTTTGTGAATTTATAGACTTTCTCCGAACCAACGTAAAAGCCAAAAACTTGGAAGATTTACAACTTCCTCTGATTATCACAGCAACCGACCTCGATCATGGACGCATGGTTCATTTTCACCGCGGCAGTATTGCTGAACGGGTCGCAGCTTCTTGTTGTATGCCTGTTATGTTCGCACCAGTCAATATAGATGGCACTAACTATGTAGACGGAGGATTGATGATGAATCTTCCTGTCTCTACCCTGCGTAGAGTGTGCGACAAGGTGGTGGCTGTCAACGTAAGCCCCATCATGGCAGAGGACTACAAAATGAATATTGTAAGTATTGCTATGCGTTCATTCCATTTTATGTTCCGCGCCAATACTTTTCCAGAAAGGGAAAAGTGTGATTTATTAATCGAACCATACAATTTATACGGATATAGCAATACCGAACTGGAGAAAGCAGAAGAAATCTTCGGACAGGGATATAATACAGCCAATGAAGTGCTTAATCAACTGTTGGAAGAAAAAGGGAAAATATGGAAGTAACCTCCTATCCATCGGAAAAAAGAATGAATACGAATATTAATAATCTACTCTATATGAATGACGAAAATAAAATAATTATCTATCAAGTGTTCACCCGTCTGTTTGGAAATAACAACAACCACTGTGTCTACAATGGAGACATTACCACCAACGGGTGTGGAAAAATGGCTGATTTCACGCTCAAGGCACTTGGTGAAATCAAAAAATTAGGTACTACACATATATGGTATACAGGCATCATCGAACATGCCACTCAAGCGGATTATCGCCGTTATAACATCAGTCCGGATCATCCTGCCATTGTGAAAGGAAAAGCTGGCTCTCCCTATGCCATCAAGGATTATTATGATGTAGATCCTGACCTGGCCAACGATGTACAGGGACGTATGAAAGAATTTGAGAACCTGGTACACCGTACACATCGCACAGGTTTGAAAGTGATTATAGATTTTGTACCTAATCACGTAGCACGCCAGTACCATTCGGACGCACAGCCCGACGGTACGACGGAATTGGGGGCTAACGATGACCCCAGTCAATCTTTCAGTCCATACAATAATTTCTATTATATCCCGCAAGCGGAACTTCGTGCCCAGTTCGATATGAAAGACGGTGCAGCAGAGCCTTACCGGGAATTTCCGGCTAAAGCTACCGGTAACAATCGTTTTGATGCTACGCCTAATATCACCGACTGGTATGAAACGGTGAAATTAAACTATGGAGTGGATTATCAGAATGGCGGTACCTGCCACTTCTCCCCAACTCCGGACACTTGGATAAAGATGCTGGACATTCTTCTTTTCTGGGCGTCAAAGCACATTGACGGTTTCCGTTGTGACATGGCAGAAATGGTTCCCGTTGAATTTTGGGAATGGGCTATTCCTCAAGTTAAAGAGGTTTATCCTGAAATACTTTTCATCGCAGAAGTCTATAATCCCAGCGAATATCGTAACTATCTGTTCCGTGGTAAGTTTGATTATCTATATGATAAGGTAGGATTGTATGATACATTACGAAATGTAGCCTGCGGATATGAATCTGCCACTGCAATCACTCATTGCTGGCAAAGCCTGAATGGAATAGAGAAAAAAATGCTCAACTTCCTGGAGAACCACGATGAGCAACGTATCGCATCTGATTTCTTTGCCGGTAATCCGCGTAAAGGGATTCCCGCACTAATTGTTTCTGCATGTATGAACACCAATCCTATGATGATCTATTTCGGTCAGGAGTTCGGAGAGCTGGGCATGGATAGCGAAGGATTCAGCGGAAGAGACGGACGGACTACCATATTCGATTATTGGAGCGTAGATACTATACGTCGTTGGCGTAACGGAGGAAAGTTTGACGGAAAAATGCTTACTGAAGAACATAAGCACCTCTACTCTATCTATCAAAAAGTACTGACGCTTTGCAACGAAGAGCAGGCAATCAAAAAGGGGGTATTCTTTGACTTGATGTATGCCAATATAAACGGATGGCGTTTCAATGAGCATAAACAATATACTTTTATGCGGAAATACAAAAACGAGATTCTGTTTTTCGTTATTAATTTCGACAGTCAACTGGTAGATGTTGCCATCAACGTACCTTCACATGCCTTCGACTTTTTGCAGATTCCTCAAATGGAGTCTTATCAGGCCATTGATTTGATGACCGGTGCTAAAGAAGAAATCTGCTTATTACCTTATAAACCGACAGATGTTTCGGTCGGAGGTTATAACGGAAAAATTTTAAAGATTACTTTTTAAGTAAAAAGAGTAAGATAAGAACCGCATACTCCTTATCCTCCGGGCATTTCACTTATATAATGCCCGGAGGATTATTTTATGTACATCGCTCAAACAAATATTCTCAAAGGCTGTTTAGTTATAACTAATTCTCTAAACTCAAAGCTTATGAAGAAATTTATGATTTGTGCGATCACACTGTTTTTGCTATTATCTACATCTGTTTTTGGAGATACCCCTCCCGGCAATGTACAGGCAACTTTCAAGAAAATGTATCCCAAAGCAAACGGCATTGCCTGGTCACAAGATGACGGATATTATTGCGCCAATTTTGTAATGAACGGATTTACTAAAAATGTGTGGTTTAACGTCCGGGGGCAATGGGTGATGACACAGACTGACCTTGTTAGCCTTGATCGTCTGTCACCGGCAGTCTATAATGCTTTTGTATCCGGGCCATACGCTAGTTGGGTGGTAGATAATGTGACAATGGTAGAGTTTCCCAAATGGCAAGCTATTATTGTAATTAAAGTAGGCCAAGATAACGTTGACATCAAATATCAGTTATTCTATACTCCACAAGGAGTATTACTGAAAACACGCAACGTGAGTGATATGTATGATATTCTCGGACCAAGTACCTTTTTGGTAAACTAGAACTAAATCATTCAATAACACAATATACGAGAAAGCCCCTGCAGATATACAATGATAGTTGCAGGGGCTTCTTATTTAAAGATAAAATTATTTCTTCTTTCTAAGCACTACAGCGGTACGGGCAGGAATGTAGAGTTTCAACCACTCTTTCTTTTCTTTACTGTACAGCGGATCGGCAATAGTAAAGTGCACTACAGAATCATCTGCCAAACCGTTTCCTCCAAATGCAACGTCGTCCGTATTCAATATTACTTCATAAGCTCCCGGAGTTACCAGGAATCCATAGTCGGTAAATGACTGTTTCGGATTAAAGTTAAAGACAAATATAAGGTCTTTACGGCCGTATGCCAATACCTGATCGCCATCATTATGCCATATTTCCTGAACAGGTGTCGTTTGAAAGTTTTTCACGCTCTTCAGAACTTTCAGCATATTCTTATCAAAATCACCCATATAATGATAGGTCAGATTCTTGTTGTCTACCAAATCCCATTGGCGACGGGCATACTTACATGACCATCCGTTACCTTCACGCGGGAAGTCAATCCATTCGGGATGACCGAATTCATTTCCCATGAAGTTCAGATAACCTCCGTTGATGGTTGAAGAGGTCAATAAACGAATCATCTTGTGCAAAGCGATACCACGGTTGACAACATAATTTTCATCTCCCTTTTGCATATGCCAGTACATATCAGCATCAATCAGACGGAAGATAATTGTCTTGTCTCCCACTAATGCCTGGTCGTGGCTTTCTGCATACGAAATGGTCTTTTCATCCTGACGACGGTTGGTTACTTCCCAGAACATGCTGGAAGGTTTCCAGTCTTCATCAATCTTTTCTTTGATTGTCTTGATCCAATAGTCCGGAATGTTCATGGCCATACGATAATCGAAGCCGTAACCGCCATCTTCTATTTTTGCAGCCAGCCCCGGCATACCGGAAACTTCTTCCGCAATGGTTATCGCTTTCGGATTTACCTGATGAATCACTTCATTAGCCAATGTCAGGTAACAAATCGCATTATCATCCTGATGACCGTTGAAATAATCTCCATAGTTACAGAAGGCTTCACCCAAACCATGACTATAATATAGCATAGAAGTGACTCCGTCAAAACGGAAGCCGTCAAATTTATATTCTTCCAGCCAGTACTTGCAGTTAGACAACAGGAAGTGAATCACTTCGTTCTTGCCATAATCGAAGCATAGAGAATCCCAAGCCGGATGTTCGCGACGAACGCCCGGATAGAAATACTGATTCGGATCACCGGCAAAGTTTCCTAATCCTTCTACTTCATTCTTCACTGCATGTGAATGAACAATGTCCATAATCACAGCAATTCCCATCTCATGAGCGGCATCGATCAATGCTTTCAATTCGTCGGGAGTACCAAAACGGGAAGAGGCAGCAAAAAAGCTGGATACATGATAGCCGAAACTTCCATAATAAGGATGTTCCTGAATGGCCATAATCTGGATACAATTATACCCTTCTTCAGCAATACGGGGAAGTATTTTCTCGCGGAATTCGTTATAAGTGCCCACTTTTTCCTCCCGTTGTGCCATTCCGATATGACATTCATAAATCAACAGTGGATTCGTGTCGGGCTTAAATGTTTTCTTTTTGAATTTATAGGGTTTCTCCGGAGCCCAGACTTGCGCACTGAATATCTTGGTCTGTTCATCCTGCACCACACGAGTAGCCCATGCAGGAATACGCTCGCCTTGTCCGCCTTCCCAGTATACATTCAATTTGTAGAGATCGCCATGATGAATGGCATCCGCCGGCAGGTTAATTTCCCAATTGCCATTCTTTAGTTTTTTCAGCTTATAGGCTGCTTTTTCCTCCCAATTATTAAATGTACCCACCATATAAATATGAGTAGCATTGGGCGCCCATTCACGGAAAGTCCATCCCTTATCGGTGCGATGCAATCCAAAATAAAGATACCCCGATGCAAAATCTGAAAGGGTTTGTTTGCCTTTATTCGTCAATTCAGCTTCCTTGTCTAATACATGCTGATGACGCCCGGTGATAGCACCGGCAAAAGGTTCCAGCCAGGGATCATTTTTTATGAGATTAAGTGTCTTTTCCATATCAGAATTGAATTAGGATTATGCTTTTACTTTTACAATTACTTTTTTCACACCATCCGGAGTGATGCCGGGAGCATGACCGTCTTGCGGGAAGAAGATAGCAAACATTCCCGGTTTTACGGTAACGTATGTTTCTGCCAATCCTTCAAAAAAAGTAATGTCTTTTTCTGCGTTATAAGGTGCATCTGCCGGAACACAATCTTTAGCAGTGGTATACCCCATAATTTCTGTTCCCGACAACGGGATTTGAATGTCAATAAATTCGTTATGAGTTTCCAGTTTGGCTTCCTCTTTTGTTTTAGGCTTGGTTTGTGCGATATTCACGAACAGATCTTTCCCTTTCAGTTCTGTCTTACCAATTTCCATGGCTTGGAGGTCATGAGACTTCAAGAAGTCGATGGCTTGTGCAAACAAAGGATTTAAAGACGCATATTTCTCCAGATTTTCTAAAGTATCTACTACCATATAAGTTAAATTTTAAAGTTTATATTCCAGGCATTATTTATTCAAAATCATCAATCGTATAATTTATAAAATCAGCAAACCGCTTGAACTGGCGGAACGCTTTGTCTATCTGTTCCAACATATCCGGCCGGGTAAAGAAGTCATCAGGAACATTATAAGAGCAAACATACTCTTTACATTTCAAATAATCGACATACTTGAAGTCTTTCGGGAAGCCTTTCGGAGCTGTTTTCAGAAAATCCTCCCCTATCACCGGAAAGTATTTCTTAAACTCCGGATCTTCTACGATCGCAACAAATTCCTCGATATTGTCATAAATAGACTGACGCACTGCTTTCAGGATATTGGAAGGCAGACACAAGCTTCCTCCGGCAAGCATCGAACCATCCGGCTGCAAATGGACATAATATCCACAATGGTCGGATTTCTTTCCTTTGGCATTGATATAGCCGCCGAAATGTATTTTATAAGGTGTTTTATCCGCAGAGAAGCGGGTATCCCGGTAAATGCGATAAGTACAGTCTTTGGGTTGAATTCCCCGGATAGTTTCATCAAACAGGGAAATACGGGCAATCACTGTTGCCAAAAAGTTGTCGAACTCGGCACGGGCTGTTTCATATTCTGCCTTGTGCTCATTAAACCACTCACGATTATTATTCGCGGAAAGATCTTTTAAAAACTGAAAGATAACGGGTATGTTCATCTTTATCATTTTCTATTATTACTCTACAAACGTACAAATTTTATTTCATATAAACTACAAAAGGGGGTAAAAGGACATAAAAAAAGCATCGGCCTGGTAAAACCGATGCTTTAACACATTTATCAAAAAAACAGACTCTTCTGTCTCTGACGTACTTTAGCTTTCACAAGTGGAGTACAATCTCTTTAATTAATCTTATATCTAATACTATGAAAAACACATAAATATAACAGTACAAAAGTGACATTTGTTCAGTAATACTCTGTATATTTCAGTTAATTATCGTTTATAGAATGAAATGTTCCTCATTTACAGGCAATACAATACGCTCCCAGTCAATCATGGCGTTGAATAACATGATATGTGAATAGTCATTTAAATGTACTTGCGCGATGTCTTTCTCAACAATCAATTGCTTATTCAGAAGTTCCGCCCGTTTCGTTCCCCGGAGTAACGGATGAGCCGGAGTAAACCATGTGTACCCATCGTAGAGGGCGATATTGGCAATAGAAGTATCTGTCAGATAGCCGTCTTTCACGATTAAAATATCATCTGCCATTCCTCTTTGGGCATACAAAGCGTTCAGTTCTTCTCGATGTGTGCTTTTGTAAGTGTAATTAATGGTATCGGATTCTATCAGATGCAAAGAGGACACTTTCCGCATCTGATAAGGAGCATACGTGACTTCTCCTACTTCTTTTCCATACACAATCCGACATTTATGAATCCCGTTTAAAACTGGTGGCGATATATACTCACGCAAATCAAGCGGAACAGTATCTTTCCAAAAGACCGCACGGGTTCTATTGAAACGCTCTGTGTGATAATCAAGATTATAAATCTGTCCATCCTCTATCCGGATAGTCTCAATAAATGGGTACATATACTTTTTGTTTCATTTCGTTATACTCACTTTCCGCATCGCTCTGACAGGTTATTCCACCTCCACTTTTAAAATACATTTTTTCTCCTTCCTGTTCTACAAAACGTATCATAACGGCACTATCCAAATTAATCCCATCCGAATAGCCCATAATTCCTGTATAAAATCCTCTGTCGTAGGTTTCAGCTTCCCGAATAATCTGCATCGTTTTTTTCTTGGGGGCACCGGTAATGGAACCGGCTGGCAAAAGTCGGAAAATAAGTTCTCCTAAATGTTCCGGATAGTTTTCCGGCAATACGCCTTGAATTTCAGAGCTTGTCTGAAGAATCGCTCCCTGATTAGTCTGCAATGTATCGATATACCGATACCGGGAAACGAACACTTGATTGGCAACCATGCTTAAATCATTACGAATCAAGTCTACGATAGTAGCGTGTTCTGCCGCCTCCTTAGGATCGTTCATCAATAATTGGGCAGCAGAAGGAATGGAAGCATCAATAGTCCCTTTCATCGGGTATGAGCTAATTTTCCCCTGATGAATTCTCACAAATATTTCTGGAGAAAAAACAGTAAAAGTGTCTTTAACCCATAGCTTATAAATCGCTTTAGAGTGATAATAAATATCTTCCAGAGTGAGATTGGTATCTACCGGAGTGCGACAAGTCAGATTTGTGAGAAAACTATTTCCAGCCAAGATATTCTGTCGGACAATATTAAACGAGCGTTGATAGGAATAGAAAGATTCTGCAGAAGGCTGCCAATGGATAGAGTTCGCTGGTTTAGCAGAAAAAGAAGGTGTATACTTTTCAGTTGACGTAGCTTGATTGGTAAATCCATTCAAATTATACAAAAGTTCAGTAGAATCAACAGCAGCAACCTCTTCTATATAAGATGCATCCTGCAGATAATTGATAATAAAAACAAAAGGACGATGGTGTTGTCCAAACTGATTCATCCGTTTGATGGCCTGTTCCTTATTATATAAGTGCATAAAATATTTCAGCGTTTAGGAACGGCAAATGTACACAAAAAGTATAGATTAGAAAAAGATAGCAATAAAAAAGGGTTGCCCGACGTTATCATACCGGCAACCCTCTATCATTTATAAGATTAGTCAAATTACTTCATTACAGCTTTCACTTGAGGAAGCATCTTTTTCACATTTTCATTTTCCGGAGAGATCTTAGCAGCCTCTTCCAAATAGTCTAATGCTTCTTTAAATCTTCCATCCGCTTTTGCTTTTTCTGCAGCATATTTGTCTGCGTCTGAATTTGCCAAAGGAGCAGCTTTCTTCAGGATATTAGCTCCGTCATTATAACACAGAACTCCTAAACTGTACAATGCATTTGTTTTATACTGCTTGTGATCCAACGGAATTACTTTCTTGAAACAATCTTCTGCTTCTTCTGCTTTTCCAGCTTTCTGTGCTGCAAGTCCTGCTTTCAAATAATGAAGACCATAATTCTTCACCATTGTCTTATTCTTAGGATCGACTTTCAGCCCTTCTTCTAATGTAGCTACATATTCAGCAGTCTTCTTTTGTGCATCTAAAGCCAAAGCTTTACGAGCATACGCATTTCCTATATTAAAATTTTTCTGAATAGCAATATCGAAAAAGGTCACGGCTTCCGCATACTTTTTCACTTCGTCTGCTGCTATACCACAATAGTAAGCTGTTGCAGAATCTTGATTATTAGTCTGTTTCAGATATTCGCTGAACTTCGCATACGCTACTGGATAATTTTTAGCATTAAATGCATCATTTCCTTCTTTTTTCAATTGCTCTGGGGCGGTTTGTGCAAAAACATTAGTCACTACAATACAAAATGCAAATAAAAAAATCAATTTCTTCATAACTTTATGTGTTTTTTAGTTGTTTATCGTCCAAAAGTAGAAGTTATAATAGAAAAACACAACCGTATTTTATTTTTTTGACCTTTTTGAAACCTATATAACTTTCGTTATTCTTCGTAAAAATGACGTTTTCCTATTTATTCATCCCAAACCATATAACTAAACAAAATATTTCTCTTTTATAAATTACTGATTCATAGCCACAAAGAAAAATATGAATAAAAAAGTGCCGGAAAGTTTTTGAATTTTCATAAAAAGCACTACCTTTGCATCCGCAAATAAGGCTGGTTCCGTAGCTCAGCTGGATAGAGCAACGCCCTTCTAAGGCGTGGGTCAAGCGTTCGAATCGCTTCGGAATCACTTAGAGAAATCGCAAACAGCTATTAAAATAGCGTTTGCGATTTTTTCATTTAATAGAATCGTCCACATGTTGTCTACTTGATATTGGCTCAGTCTGAAAACTTGGGGGATTGCGTTAAAATTCTTATTTTTGCATCATGAAAACATCCTCTTCCC